>JAABUL010005745.1_pt1 | contig 15068 bp, 24 predicted proteins | sample 5559151 | NCBI WGS metagenome assembly JAABUL01 (sample SAMN10711876, study PRJNA513368) | rock metagenome | isolation source: Antarctica rocks | place: Antarctica: Victoria Land, Pudding Butte sud | reverse complement strand
GGCAGCGGCGGCAGCAGCGAGAGCGCTGGCGGCGGCGACTACAGCAGCGGCAGTAGGGACGGCGCGAGCAGCAGCGGCGAAGCAGACGGTGCCGGCGACATTGCAAGTGGCGGCGGTCATGCAATGACGTGATTGAGACCCATAAGCCAGCGGCCAGCTGAATGCATGCTGACGCCTCGCTGTCATGACCATTGAACTTGAATCGAATGGTCAATAGTCAGAGTCCTTCCGCTGCCCATCACGCGCAGGTCGGAGCCCTCCTTTGGCGCGGCGTGCCACCAGCCGCCAAGCGTGGCCACGACCCATGGCGGGATCCTGGCGGCAGGGCGGCGCTCAGAGGCCGCGTAAGCAAGCGGCACCCGGCGCGGCTCGACTCGTGACCCCTAGAACTCAGCGGCGTGTTTGGGGTCTCTGCATTTGCGCGGCTGGTGACTTTGACTTCGCAAGGTCAAAGTTGACCTTGCGAAGAACGCGACGCTGGATGCGATGCACACGTACTTCAACTTAGGTGAGGCCTGGGGATGCGTCAATGTCAGTGAAGCAACAGCGCCGCACATGCACGTTCATGTGCCTTGACATGAACAGACGTCACCTGTGCACCCGTGCAAATGGCAAGCGGAAGCAATGTCCTGCAGGGAGTCAAATCTGGCGGCTTCTGAGCTGAAACGCACTGCTTAGCGGCACCCTTCATCAGAGGCTGCGGGGACAGAATGCTATGATGTGCATGTGCTTGCCTAGTCTATCTGGCAGTAACTTCTGGCATTTCCTGGCCGCAGGCAAAAACTTCGAGGCGGTGGCTGCGCTGGCGCACGGGAACTCTGAGAAGGCCCGTGAAGCCGAGAGCGCCAAAGGGCGACACTCCGACGTGTGGGTGCGCCTCGAGACGGTGCCCGCCACAGCCCGCCGCCAAGCTCGCCAGAAGAAAGTCTTTCCAGAGACACCCTGGAGCATGCAGGTGAGCTGGCATGTGGCTGCACGAAATGTACTCATGAGTGAAAAAGTGAAGAAGCATTGAAAACTGCAAGCCAGATCTGCATGCGAAGAGCGGACTCTTTTGCCTCATGGCACCCACGAGCGACCGCATGATGCAAACGTACAGGTGCGCGGCGGGCGCGGCCGCCGCGGCAGGGCGCGTTGCGGCCTGCCGGCGGCTCAGGCGTGGCTGCGGCAGCTGCGGACCACGTCCCCAATAGGCGTCAGGCCGGCCCGGCTACTCGCCGCCTCCGGCGCAGACAGGAAAGGCATGTCGATCAGGCACTCAAACCAGCCGATGCTCGTTAGCACTCGGTTGCATGCTGCATAACACCATTCATTTCGCAGATGGACGCCGCAACTCAATCACACCGTGGCGTAGCTGGATGCGGTGGATGCCCAAGTGCCAGACCCAGACTATGAAACAGAAAAATACTTGCGTAAACTTCGTTTCGCTTGCAGGCCTTCTCAAGCTTGCGGCGCGCAAGGAAAAGGCTCACTTCTACTGGACCGTGCAGCTGTCGGGCGTCATGTCGCGTGCGCTGCGCTTTGGGCTGGCAGAGCGGCAGCACGCCACGCTCGACAAGCTGCTGCAATGCATGCGCCGCCTGGTCGCGCCCGTCATCCTTAGACAGGCGAGACACAAAAGTAACACCAGACCCACATTTCACCAGGTACCTTTGGCTTTGCAGACATGTTTGTTGGGTTTCATTATCACTTGGTGTGCGACCATGTATGTTGCGTAACCATTTGCTGCGGCGCTCAGCCGGCAGCTCAGCACATGCAGCAGCAACACAGTCTGCTCCAATCACCTGTTCATCGCTGAATTGTGAAATGGCTGTGTGTGCGCAGGACATGGGCCCGCTGGATCTGGACTGCAAGGGCGCGCTATCCAAGTTTGAGAGGGACTTCCCGCGCTCGGAGCTGACGCTCATGCTGCATTACACCCTCCACCTGCCGGAGCAGAACCTGTTCGGCCCGGCCCGCAACATCAACCTGTTTGGCTTCGAGTCCTACAATGGCGTGCTGAAGCAGCTGGCCGCCCGCAACCGTGCCTGCCCAGAGACAACGATAATGGCTCAGTACTCGGCAGGCGGAGAAGGCGCTGCGGGCGGCGGCCAACACACTGCGGCCGCCGCCGCTGCCGGCGACGCTGGTGACGGACGAGGCACCGCGGCTGTTCGGCGCGCCGCTGGTGCGCGGGCTGAGTCTGCCAGAGCTGGACGGCGTGCACGCCTGGATGGCCGGGGCCAACAACGAGGCCTACGACGCCCTGCTGAGGTGTGTGCTTGACGGCGCTTGCTGACCCGCTTTGCGAATTTAGGACTGTGCTTGCACTCTGAAGAATTGCAGTTCCACTTTGACAGGGTGTGCTTCTTACACGGTAATACTTATGTTGGGGCAATCACGAAACACCCACAAGCTGGTGAACGCCAGCGCGTGGCACATGCTGACTGGGATGATGCTGCGGCATCATCAAGCTGTGGTGCGGGCTGCCGCTGCGGATGTGCTGCTGTGGTTTGTGCGCCAAATGCAAAGAAACAAACACACGCACACGGCATGTACTGGGACTGCAGGGAGTTCGAGCTGGCGGGCAGCCCCGGCGGAGACGTCTGGCGCTGGGGAGCGGCGCTGAGCGAAGCCGGCGCGGTGGCGGCGCTGGAAGAAGCCGCAGTGGGGCTGGTCACCGGGCTGCTGCCGATGGCGACCCGTCGCGGATCGAGGTCGCCGGCGTGGAATATCGCAGCAGCAGATCGATGGCAAGTTCGCTTACCAAAATAGCGGCGTGTCAGCAGTCTTTGCGCTGCGGGAGCCTGACGGGCAGGGAGGTCAGCGGGAGGTGCACCGCCGCCTGTTTGGCAGCTGAAGATGGCATATGTCGTGCAAGTCAACCTGGGCGGCGAGGAGGGCAGGCAGCCGTATATCCTGCTGAATGTAGATTGGTTTGCCACCCAGCGGTGGCACCCCCACTGCCGCGATGTGCACCTGGTGAAGCTCAGCGAAGGCTTCTGCCAGGACGAAGCCATGGTGCCGCCAGATTTGATTGATGCTCAGGTGTTTCACGCTGAGGATCCAGCGTTTCCGGGTGAGCTCGCGGTGTTCCTACGGCGCACATCGTCGTACGCGATGCCGATGCACCTGCGCGCCGGTGCGGCGATGCGCACGGCGCTTGCGTAAGATGCCGGGCTGCGCCGCCTTGCACGGGTTCACACCAGACATTTAGATCCGCTGACATTGGCACTTGAGGCTCTGTCAAACGCGGTGAACTCTGATGCTGGAACTGTAACATACATCAACCCCTCCCCTCCGTTTCTGAATCCCATGACTGGAGCCAAGAAAAGCCCATCAGCTGTCGTTCCTTTCACTGCCCAACTTCACCAAAACTGCAAAGGCTGATTCGGGCTTGCATCATGCTTTTTGCACGGTCTTTTCACCGATTTTTCACTGGAGTGTTGAAAAATTTCCGAAGAGATGGGGCCAGTTGCCGGGGTTTTCGCGTGTTTTTCGAAGATCTCCTGTTTTCACGCATTTGCCAGGCATTTTTCATGAGTTTTTCAACGTTTGAAAAACCCGTTTCTCCGGTAGGGCACGTGTTAAGCACGGTGTATGGATCGAGCGTAAGAACGAGCGGTTGGCGTTCGATTGCCAGTTTGGTGACACTCGAAGAATTCGGAAAATTTCCCTGGAAAAATCACACCCTGCGGGGGCAGAGGTTTGCCCCCTCCGACACTCCACCCTTGTTCTGCCGCGGGGCAGGTGTCTCGCACTTGCGTGCTTGACCACAGCACTTGAATGCGGAAGTGCTTGAACATGTACATCATCGCTGTGAGTTGAGGGCAATATCTGCGGGGAGACTCTCTGAGAGCAGCTCCAGAAGGCGCGCACTGCGGTGTGGCCGCCGCCAAGCCAGCCTCAGCCCGTCAAGAGTCGTGTGCGGTTAATTAGATTGCAGCCTGACGGAGCTTGACATCATATTCTTTCAGCCGAGCAGAACGCCGCAATGGCAGCCCCTGCCCGTCCCATGTGCCGCTGCCGCCTACTGGATCGCAAACTCAGTCGACGACCTGCGCATTCAGGCCACACTTTGGGGATGAGGAAGCTGCTGGGTGATCCTGCTGATCTTGCTTCAGCCTAGAGTAGATGACGCAGACTGTAATGCAGACATGTCTGCATGTACATGACAATCGCAGATTGCCGGCAAGCTCTTTCTGGCAATTTTGGGCGGCAGGCGGCTCGCGGTCTCCACTGACCTGCCGGAACTGTCGTACGTCAGCAATCCATTCCTCGTTCCCACTAGGTTGCCGTCCAGCATTGTGCCCACAAACAGTGAAGACACGCCCGCCGCCGTGTCAGAACCCCCAGCACCGCCTGCGCACACACAGCAGTGAGCCGGTGGCAGGGTAGTTTACGGACGACATGTGCCCATGATCCCTGACGCCGAGGCAAACGTACACCAAATTGGACATCCTGGATCAATTGGAAAATATCTGAAGCACTACATTCTGAAATACTGGTCACAATATGCGCTATCTTGCCCAGTTGCCGGCGCCTTAAGGCTTAAGGCCAAGCTTGGCGGCGGCCAAGCTTGGCGTCCCACGGCCAGCCGTCGTGCGCCGCGCCCGCGTTGTGTGCGTTGGCCGCCGCCAGCTGCGCCAGCATTGCACGCAGCTCGGGGCTGTCCGCCGCAGGCAGCCAGCTGCCGGCGCCAGCGAGAAGTCACGGGAGCAGAGCCCCATCAGCGACGTTGCCAGCTTCGCCACATCGAATTGCTGTATATTTCGGAAAGGTCATCATGTCCCCATTGTCGATCTAATAGCCCATTTCGAATGCTATGGAGGCAGTACATGTATGCATTGCTGCATTTGCAGCGCAGGTGCCGGCGCAGTGGAACGTGTACTGGCGGCGCCAACAAAATTGCCAAATATCGAGAAGCGTGCAGAATTTGCATGATCCTGCTTGATATCGGAAGCAATGATGCTTCCTACAAGGCTCAGATCAGCACAGCAGGGCCCCGTTTTCCACCTGCCAGGTCGATCGAACACATCCGAAAGGCTGCATCTTGCATAGGACGAGGGCAGACCGCAGCAAACAGTGCAAGACCAACGGTTTGATCGGACCTCAGTTGTTGTCGACGGATCAACGATTGCTGCGGACCGCGCGGCCTGAAAGGGACGCGCCTGCTGTCCAGTGAGCTGGGATATTAGGATCGGCTGATACTCGGATGCACGCTCGCATCATGGCTGACGTTTGCGAGGCTCCGTCTTCCAGGACCCTGAGATCGGCATGTCGCGCGGCCGCTGCAGCGGGCAGCTGCTGCAGGCTCTCGGCTGGTGATGCAACGCTGCGGAATAAGCCGCAGCTTCAGGGACGACTGCAGGGTGTAGCAACGCAGCATGCTTGTGTGCGATCCATACATTCTGGGCGTCAATGCGAGAGAAGCGCTGTAGGCAATGCGACCTGCTGCATGCAAAGCTGTGCTGTGCCAACACTACTTGTTGTGCACAGATACAGCGTTTCTTGTGCAGCATCGTACGCACGTGTTCTTATACCTAACATGAAACAGACAATACCAAGCGAATTTGATCGCTGCACAACTACATGGATATCTTCACCAAGCGTGATTCACCCGATCTGATGCGATTGCAGCATGCGCAGAATCAAGCGTCTTGCGTCCACATGCCTGTTCCAGGTTCCAGGTCTCGAGATCGCTGTGCAGCGCTGGAATGCGCCCCGTGCGCCTCACCACAATCAACAAGCCTATTGAATCTAGGTTTCAAGACCGAGCTCTGCGGCGCTGGAATACGTCCCATGCGCTTCGAAATAATCAATCAGCCGCTGCAGGAATGGGTCCTTGCCCACTGTTTCCGTGTCGCAGAAAATGGCGCAGTGCCGCCGCGCCCGCGTCACCGCCACGTTCATCCTCCTGCAGACACACGCATGACACACTCTGTTTTTGTTTGCTGCAGCGCAGCTGAAAGTCAGAATCCGCTCGTGCACGGCCAGTGCCGCAGCTGTGCGTGCAGGCGCCGCCCTGCATGTCTCCCTGCATGTCTGGCACCGCAGGGCGCTTTTCAGAAAATCCACCTGCTGTCGGACAGGAAGCCGACGGTGCCGCTGTCGTTCGAGCGGACCATGGAGATGATGATGGCCTCCTTCTCCCGGCCTACAGTTTAATTTCAGTCCTGTTGAATACATGTATTCACTGCAATACTTTATTAGCTGGAAAGCGGCCAAGTTTGTTGTGCCGCTTGCCATGCCGTTCAGTCACTTGCAGGTAATGAAGGGACCGCAGCGCCAGGCACCAGCACGTGAACGATACTTCACGTGACTTGCAGACCAGGCTGGGTGACCAGAAGCTATAGTGCACACACCCTGGAAGCCGTCGACAGAACTGATTTCCATGCGCTCCAGTTGGGGCCGCGGCCGCAGCTCCCGCAACAGCGTCACCTGCGGCATGCAGACCGCTCACCATTTTGTTTTCTGTCGCCCGGTAGCAAATATTTCTCAGCTGAGGCAGTCCAACGACCCTATGTGTTGCAGGAGGTGTGGCAGCATGCATGGGCGCCACCGGCGCCACCTCACCTGCGCATTGTAGGGCGTGATGATGCCAATGTCGGCGGGCTGGACGCCAGCCTTCACCAGGGCTTCTGCATGCGCGATGACTGCCTGCACGCAAGATGGTTCAGGTTTGCGCTGTTCTCAGGGTGCCAAGGAAGAGGCGGGAACGAACGTTGCGACGGCGGATTGAACATTGAAATCACAGTGATATGTGCTTGCCCACGGCCGGTGTCCTCGAACAGCAGCGGGTGTATCAAGCGGCATGCAACACAGGGCCGAGTCCACCAGAAGCGTCACACCTGCGCCTCGCCGGGGTTGGCGGTGCTCTCACCGCCTTCTTCTGCCACCTCCTCAATGTCGCATCCCGCAGTGTCCACCAGCAGCAGCACCGGCTGCTCGCCCTCCACTGGCCCCTGCACGTTTGAGTGATTGTCATCATCAGATTTTCAGGATACCTTATCGTGGGCCGATTTCCGTAGTGTCAATCAGCAGCAGCGCCGGCTGCTCGCCCTCCACTGGCCCCCGGAAAGTTGAGAAATGTTACAGCATCCTGGAAAGCTGAGAAATGTTACAGCATCAAACACTCAAGCTGTTCGACTCTCAGTCGCATTCCGCAGTGTCCACCAGCAGCACTACCAGCTGCTCGCCCTCCACTGTGCTCTGCACCACAAGACAATGGAGAAAAGTAATACAGGGCTGGGTCTGGTGCTTGGAGTGCTGCCCGGATATCATTGCCCGCGCATGCACTGCACTCCTGGTTCCGCTGGCGCTCGAGTGCACATTCATCATGGAGGCGTGCAATCATCGAAAAGATATCAAGGCCCTCATAGTCCTCCAAAGCCCTATGTTCGTGCATTTCGTCAGAACAGCCTTGCGTATGTGGGTATTATAAACTGATGTTTCGGTGTAACCTTCACGCACCTTCAAGGTGTGCAAGGTGTGCGCCGCCCACGGAGGCGTGCGTCATGAGGCAGCCGCGGTTGAATTCGTCGGACGACCAGCGCTTGACGTTCGGCGTGCACATCTAGCAGCCTTGCATACGCATGACATGGATTGGCATTCGGTTGTAAGCCTCCCACCTTCATGGTGTTCAGGGTGTGCGCCGCCACTGAGTCATGTGCCGTGAGGCGGCCGCGGTAGAACTCGTCCGAGGACCACCGCATGACGTGTTCGTGCATGCGGTACTGCACCGTCAGCATCGCGCTGGCCGACTCGCCATGATGCTGCTGTAGCCGCTCGAACAGCGTGGCTGCCAGGCCCTGCATATAAAGGGAATCTGGCGATCACCAGTTGGAGGAGCCCGTGATTCTGACAAAGGGTGATCCTGCAGGGCGGACTCTCCCGCAGTGCACCTGCTGCTGCCTTCAAGTAGCATGAGGACCAGGCCCTGGGCCTCGCCGATGGCGGTGGGCAGGTAAAGGTAAAGCAGGTTGCACTCGCCTTGCGGGAGGCTGCCTCGCTGATGATGGTGGGCCTCAGCTGCAGGTGGTCGCCCGCCAGCACCGCACGAGACTTACAGATTCATGTACATACTTGGCCACGGTAGACACAAACAAGAATGACACACCTTGCGCGCGGCGAACTTCGCTGATGACGGTGGGCGGCAGCTGCAGGTGGTCACCTGCCAGCACTCCGCGCAGCTCAAGGTCGTTGTGACTAGCTGGTAATGGTACAAGCAAAGATGATGTTGGGACACTTCTTGGGCGGCGGCAGCTGCAGGTGGTCCGCCGCGGTTTGGGATTGATGGAGCCTCGAATTTTCCACAAAAGCAATGCGCATAGCACACCCTGCGGGCGGCGACCTCGCTGATGATGGTGGGCGGCAGCTGCAGGTGGTCGCCCGCCAACACGCCGCGCGTCGCCCGCAGCAGCGCCCCCCATGTCGACACTTCTAGCGCCTGCGACATTCATTCAATTCACACAGGTCAAGCCTGATAGTCTGGTCTCCAAAACGGATTGGATCCATGAAAGGTCACCCAGTGAGCACATGCCAGCACCGCCCGCGGCGCCCGCAGCAGCGGCCGCCACGTCGCCACCTCCAGCGCCTGCACGACAAAGCCAGCATTCTGTTCACGGTGTAGACTTGAGAGGACATCACGAAATGCGAGCCGACCTCTTAACGAGGCGATGAGAAACTACTCCAGCTTGCAAACATACAGGGCCACTTTTGATGATTGTGTCACGCAGGGTGCTTGCCTGGGCGGCCTCGTCGATGTACACGACGTCAAAGACGCCATTCTTGCCGTTCAGGTTGCGTCCCAGCACGCCCGTCAGTGTCGCGCACACCACCTGCGGTGCCGACTCTGCCGGAGTCACCCCGGTCGGGCACTATGCCCCCTGAACACATGGCTGTAGGGCGGCACCTCAAGATTGGCACCACAGATGGAACTGAGGGCCACGAGTGGCCCTTGTGCTACATAATCCGCACCCCCAATCGTCGTTTGCATTTCACAGAACTCATAGCTGCCCTGAGCGCCGTGGACCACCTCGGAGACAGCGCGATCCTGCCGCCTTCATACCACACCGGTTTCATCTGAATTTCACCAAAAAGATAAGAGACATCGACACGCCTGGGCGCCGCGGCCGACCTGGGTGACAGCGCGCTCCTGCTGCTTCATGCGTCACTGCTGGGAGTGGACGTTTTACTTTTCTTTTCACTTGACATGGCTTTCGGCTGAGATTGTGATAGTAAACATAAAGAATACCTGGGCGCCGCGGACGACCTCGGTGACGGCGCATTCCTGCAGCGTTCACGCCGCACCAACATACGATCTGAATCTCCGATTTGATTTCAACCTTGACATCACACAAATGAACAGACCTGGGCGCAGCGGACGACCTCGGTGACGGCGCGCTCCTGCCGCTTGCGCTCCTCCTTCTGCAGCTGCCGCAGCTCGGCCCGCAGGCTGCGCCGCTCGGAATAGTCCTGCGGGTTATGAGGACGTCATCGTTCCACACGCGGTATGCCCAAAGATTGTCAGCCTGTTCAGGGTACTGCCAAGAGCTGTGTGCAGCCCTTGCAGGGTGCTACGGGAATGCATTGAGAAGCTTCGTCATTTCCTGGGGTTTCCTCTCCCGGACTTGATCCATCGGGTTTCCCGCTGCATGTTCACAGACGATGCAACAGAGCCACGTTGCAAGGCAGAATTGCAAAGTGTAGCCGACCTTGCGGCCCAACTTGGCGATCTTGGGAGTTGATGCCCTTGATCTCCTTGCACTGTTACGATTCACTCGAAAAACGAAATTGAACAGTGAAGATTTCGCACCTTGCGGCCCAGCTTGGCGATCTTGGAGGTGATGCCCTTGATCTCCTTGCGGCAGTCCTTCGCCAGGGAGCTGTTGTCCGACTTCAGCACCGCCGCCTCCAGGCTGCTGCCCAGTACCTGCCGCCAAATATATGATGTGCACTCAGAAAGGAATTGAGCCACAATTGAGTCACACTGTGCCTTTCTGACTTTGCACGTGCGCTTTCAAGTTGAAGTCTGACTTGAGCACCGCCGCCTCCAGGCTGCTGCCCAGCACCTGCCGTGAAACACTCTAGCCATTCAGAAGCCATCCCTGCTGTTGTACATATATATTCGTCAGGTGCCCTCCGATCCAGCACCGCCGCCACCAGGCTGCTGCCCAGCACTTGGCGCCACATGAAGCAGCAGCTTGAACAAACTGCCGGGTGTTCAGCATTGATGGTGCACACTGCTGGCAAGGCAAGGGTGAGAAGAGTTGCGCGAGCTCAACTTGGCAGGCCATTTAAGGACAGCGGTTCCACTCAAAACGACTTCATGGCATCGTTATCGTGCGTCTTCCTGGGGACCAGCGTGACATGCTGCGGACCTCAGGCAGCAAGCGCGCCGGGTGGCCGAGGCGCAGGACGCGCGTCTTGGGCGCCTGCCTCACGAGCCGCTCCACCAGGTTGTCCACCTGCAAGTACGACGCACTCAGTATTTAGTTAGTAGCGTCTTTTACTTTTGGGATAGAGTCTGTTGGCATGGCGGGCCAGATGACTGCCTGCCTCGCCAGCTGCTCCACCAGGTCGTCCACATGCGGCCAAACGCTCCTTGAAATATCAGTCCCAGAGGGAAGTAGACTCGACTTTCAGACGACATCCAAGCCACAGAGCAGTGTTCTCGAGAATGTGTGGTTCCCTGCACATTGCGCACGAGATGCACAACATGCATGAGAGGCAGAAAAGCTGCCGAAGCTATGTGGGCAGAACCGCGATGTTGGACGCGGCGCACGCGAGCAGCTCGTGCATCAGAGTTACAAGCGGCGGCAGAGCCCTGGAACCATGTGCCGTGCTTCGTGGAAGAACAGGTAAAGAAGAAAAACAAGGAGGAATATAAACCACCGCAATGTTGGACGCAGCACAGGCGAGCACCCGGTTGCCGCGCTTGACCTCCTGCAACACCGCCTCCACCACCGCCGTCGTCTTGCCTGCGGCGCAGGGCAGCCACAAGGATACATGTGACCTGAAGCGTCGGTGCAGTGTGTGCGCGGCCGCAGCGGGTCTGTGACCACGCGCGCAGGCCACCAGCCATACTCATGGCTGCATGTTCTACGTCCTACACATGCCGGATCACATCTGTGCGGAGGTATGTATGTTTGAGCAGACCCCCGTGCATGCATGCAGTGACTGCGCAAACCTGTGCCGGGCAGCCCATGCATGTTGATATGTGCCTTTTTTTTCCCATGTGATTTGACAGACGCATCGGTGCCGGGCGGGCCATGGATGAGTGCCATGTCCTGCGCCGCCAGTGCCAGGCTGACATCGAACACATTTTCCTGTAAATGTTGTGTTCATAGGCATGGACGAAATGAAGACACTCACCTGTGCCGGGCGGCCCATGTATGAGGGCGATGTCCTGCGCCGCCAGCGCCAGGCTGACCGCCGCCCGCTGGCTGTCGTCCAGTCCTGCACAGGCAAAAATACAACAGAGGGGTTTACTACGCTGTGTTTGCTGGGCAGCAGGCAGGCAGCATGAGCTGAAGCCGACAGCAGCACCAGCGGCAGGAAGACATGTGCCTGCGTAACGGGTCTGCTGGATGCACGTCATGTCTGCTGGAAGAGGCTTTGACATCACACAGAAGCACCTATGTCCAGGGGCTTCCAGGCGCATGGCCACAGCTGGAAGCGCAGCGGCCGGCACGGCATAACTCCATTCTGGCGACGACGGCTGCAACGCAGCGGGCGCCCCGGATACAACGGTCTGATTTTGAATTTTTGGCGCAGCCGCCTCCAGGAAACCTACCTGCATGAAGGGGCTTCCATTCTGGTGGCGACGGCTGGAATCGCAGCGGGCGCCCAGAGAACACCGCCTCCGCAAGGCGCGCCCCTGGCGACTGCTGCTGCGCCGCCGCCGCGGCGCCCAGGGCTTGCAGCGTCGACTGCATCCGCTGGTACGTCACCTGGTGCAGGTAACCCGCATACGTGTGATGAGCTTTTCAGGGAACGCAACATCAGCGCGCTCTGCAGCGAGGGGCAGCGACAGGGACACCAGCGGCGCAGTGGCGGGCTGTTACCACACCCTTGAACCACATCATGCTGCGTCAGTGGTAGACCTGCTCTTGACCGCATCTGCCAGCGGCTGTCTGTTGTATCCAGCAGAATTACCTATGTGGCGAACCTCTGAATGAGAGCTAGAGAGCAAGTCAATAAACTCACACGATAAGAATGTGGCTATGAACGTTACCAACCTTGTTGGCAATTGGCAAGAAGCTTATTGGCGTGCTTTCCAGGTGCAGCGGCTGCTCGAGGCCAGCGCTTATGACGCAATCCCTCGGGTTTAACAGTGGCACGTTCGACTATATTGAATGATAGAGTGCACCTTATTGGCGAGCTTCTCCAGGCGCAGCGGCTGCTCGAGGCCGTCGTCCGGCGCCTCGTCCACCGCGACAACTATGGACGTCTCGTGCAGGCGGTACACCACGCCGCTCGCGATCTCCGGCCCGCCGGCGTTTGCCTGTTGTAGGTTTGCAGGGTTGCAAACTCAGGTTGGGTTGCACTTCAACAGGCTTTGCGGTTTCGAGTTGCGCGGCTGGCTCTCTAGCTGTGACATCAGGTTGGTTTGCAGCAGTTGTTATCTGATCATTCAATCCACCTCGGTGGAGCAAGTTCAGGTGCATATATGCGTGCAAGCACGATGACCGCGAGCACCTTGCTGGGCCGGATCGCGACAATGTCGTGCGGTGAGAAGCGGTGCTGCTGCAGCGGCTGCGGCGCCGTGCCGGAGGCCGCGCCCTGCTGCGGAGGCAAACCATTCTGTGCCCAGCTAGAAAAGGCGCAGCCAAGGCAAGCTGACAGCAGCAGGTAGCATCCGACCCAATGTCGTGGAGGCATGTCCGCCCACTGTCCAAACACAGCAGCATCTGTCGATCAGCAAAGCAAAACAAGGCAATTTAACTTCGTCACACCGCTGCAGTCACAGGCCCAATCTTGTTGCTGACAAGCGTCAGCAGCGTGCGGCCCAGCAGCATGCCGGCAGCAATGTGTTGGAAATTCAAGGCCCTCGGATTCAAGTACCTCAGGTTTTGCAGATCCACACCTTGTTACTGACGAGCGTCAGCAGCATGCGGCCCAGCAGCATGCGGCCCAGCAGCCCGGCGGCGGCAATCTGCTGGAAACGCAATGCGCTCGGATCTAGGTTGTGTCATCTTCTCGAGTTCCTCAGATTCACACCTTGTTGCTGACAAGCGTTAGCAGCGTACGGCCCAGCAGCCCGCCGGCGGTCTCCGCACACCGCAGGTTCAGCAGTACCTGCCCCTTCGCCTGCGCCGCCGCCGGGGACAGCTTCGCTATGGCATCGCCGGCCTGCACCATGGTTCGCAGATGGTGTCATTCTATATCTGTGGTCATGCCACCCTGGGTGTGAGGGGAAAGGCAGATGTTGGCAGGCCTCCCATCATCAGGGGAAGTAAAAAGCAACATATACATGCATTACGCTCAGCATCTGGTTGATTTTTGCCAGGACGAAATTACTATAAAACCACTTTTTGACGGAAACCTTGCCTGCGCCATTTCTGCCTCGTGCTCCATCTCCAGCAGCGGCCCGGTCAGCGCGATGAACTCCTCCAGCGACGTCACAGCGGGCTTTGCCTGCATCAAGATGAAATGTTCAATCAAAGCATTCATGTTGCGCGCTGATGTGTCTGTTTGCGAATTGGAGGGTGTGGCACACCCTCAGCTGCCTGCGCGCAGCTGGGAACTGCTTCACGAGTTGCTGCACGGCGCCGGCATCAGAGTGCGAGAAGCCAGGGCTGCTGTGTAGGACTGCATGACTGGTGGCCTCGAGCAGGCGGCGTTGCCGTTTGTGGCACAGCCGCGGAAAGGACAGCCGCCGCACCTGTGCCGCCGCCTTATCAACAGGTTTTCTAGCAGTCGACGCAGCCGTCGACCGCCGCGAGTTGGCGAACGCAGCCGCTGCATCGATGTGGAGATGTTCTGACAGCACCGCGCACAGCTCCTGGTCCGACAGCTCATCCCCGCCGTTCGCCGGATTGATCTGCGGAGGACAACAGCAGTTCCCATTGGTATCTCCAGGTTGAAATCAAGGAACCTGACCGACCACTTGGCCTCTGACAGCGCCGCGCACAGCTCCTGGTCCGACAGCTCATCCCCGCCGTTCCCTGGGCAGCGGATCTGCAGAGGACGACGGCAGTGCTGATCGGTGTTTCTGGATCAAATCTCACAGCTGACTTGGGGCAGGTCGCAATGCGCAGTGGCTGAGAGAGGGAGCTGATTTGACACCAGGCTCGCAGACCCAATCATGCATCGGCCTTGCCCGATAAGGTCGCACCTGTATGTCCTGTCCATTCGCGTCACCGAGGCAAATGTGGCGGTCGGCTCCCTCGCCGCTGCTGTCATGTGGGATGCCGGCGTCAGCTGCTGCAGCGTGCAGTGCCGCCCGCTGCCGCGCCGTCAGCGTCGGCGGGAACTGCAGCTGCATGCCGTTGGCTTTCGTTGAAGCTGCAGCTGATGCCTGATCCTGGGCGTCTGCATCCGCCGCCGCACCTCCGGACGCCCTGGTCTGCAATACTATCGCTATTGCCCACCTGTCAATCGCGCTTGACCGTTACAGCGTTTTGATTGAAGCAGCTGTATGTGATCCCGACAAAGCGCTCAAGCTGCAGAATGTCGATCGAATGCTGAGACAGGTTGCAACTTATCAATCGAGTGCCTCACGAGGTGACCAACGAGGAAGCCCCCAGGGAGCAGCCACATTGGATTGTTTCGTATCAACGCAAACATGATGTATGGGTACAGCACGAGAGATAGATAGATGTTACACCATGTCGCAAGCCCTGAAGGGCTAAAAGGGTGCCAGTTGCGGGGTTGGAACCCCTCACTGCTAAGCTAATCAGTCTGAATGAAACTGTCGAAACAAGCAACGATAAAATCCATCACAGCAGCCTGATCCGTCTGGTTAACGAACTCGCGCATGGACTGGCCGTCCCAGAACAAGTCCGAATGGTAGTCGCGAATGTGCTGCACTGCCGGGCACTCGAAAACCAGATGCCTTTCGTCCCCCACCGCCGCGGTGCCGC
>JAABUL010005744.1_pt1 | contig 15071 bp, 3 predicted proteins | sample 5559151 | NCBI WGS metagenome assembly JAABUL01 (sample SAMN10711876, study PRJNA513368) | rock metagenome | isolation source: Antarctica rocks | place: Antarctica: Victoria Land, Pudding Butte sud | reverse complement strand
TCGATATTTTTTATTAATTGTTTAAGAGTATTATTATGCGATTAATCGATTAATATATTGCTTTAATTAATAATATTATTTTCGATATTAACTTCAAGAGATCAACAAAGCGAAAAAAAAAAAGAAAACAATTGTCGAATCAAAGAAATCGATTCAATTTAACAAACGCTTTTGTCAAATTTTTGAAATTATTAATTTGAAAAGATTTAAGTACTTTAACAAGATCTAGCAATAAAGTAGAATTAAACAAAAGACAATAATAGTATAGTTTGTTTTTGCAATAATATCTCTTTTAATAGAAAAGCGAGATATAGCTATATATTGTGTTTGAACAATTATAAATTTCGTTATATTTGCTTAGTATGTATTTTATAACAAGAATACGTTAAGTTATATAAAGCATGCTCTATATTAAATCGACAATTTGAAAACAATTCTCGTTAAGTATTAATCTTAAAATACAATATACAATAAGAACAATAAGAACAAAATACATTTTAATATTTTCAAGCTTTATGTTCTAACATATTGAGTAGCTTTTATTCGATTGTACAATAATGCTTAAAATTTTGATACATTATATAAGAAAGCAATATATAAGTTTCTATTAAAGCAATTTTATTTTAGAACAAACAAGACAAAAGACTAAGAGAAACAAATATTAATGCGCAATATTCGACATTACAATTTTGTCGTTATAAAAGATTTTATTATATATTTAAAGATTAAAGCAATAGTTGTTGCAAAACAAGAATCGAAGAAAAATATTACTTTATTTAGTCGAAATTTGATAATTATATTAATAGCATTTGATTTAAATAACAATATACTATTGTTTAATATCGACAAGAACAATTGTTATTAACAAAAAGTTAAAAATGTTGTTATAAATAATCAATTTAGTTGTTAGAATTTTATAGACGCTTTAGCAATGTTTATTCGAGAGAAACGCAAGAAAGTAGTTAAGTCTTTATATAATATTGTTGATTTAAACATTTGCGAACAAGACTCGTCTTAAGTTAAGAATTATTTTATTAGAATTTATAAATTTTTAATTTGTTAAAAATTAAACGAGAAAAATTACACTAATTTAGATTAATTGCAAAAGAATTCTATTTAATATACTTTTCGATAATGCGAAAAAAAAAATTAACGAAAAGATTGTATATAAATGCAAGATAAAGAATTTGACAAAAACTATTAAAACAACAAGTCAACAACAAAAAATAACAAATATATAGAAAGATTGCAATTTATTGTTATAATGCTTAATTATTTGCAATTAAGACGTAACAAATAATTACAAAGATATACAAAGACGTTTATCGAATTAAAACGCTAGATTAACAAAGAAGCTACTAATAAAATATACGAAATATACGAAATAAAGAACTATTTAAAGAATACAAGCAAAAATTCTAAATATTTGCACTTTTGACGTTTTTATAATTTGTTATATATTATTCGCAATATATATCTTGTATTAGCAAATCAAAAATACACAAAATACTATATTAACAACTTTATTAATTAAGATCAATACAATATAGTCTATAATTTATAATTCAAGAAAAATAAAATTCGAATTGCAAACAAGTAAGCAAAACAACATCGAATATAGAAAAAAACTCAACAACGTAATTGTTAAGTTAAATTATATTTAGTTTGAGCTAGCTTAAATCAATAAAACGATGAAAAACAAGATTAAAAATAAAAAAATAAAATAAGATCGAAAGAAATAACAATAAAAAAAAGAATATTATTGATAAAAATATTTTATTAAAAATAATTAAATAGAGAGTTAAATTACTTTGAAGCATAATAATATTGTCTCTTTACTTTCTTACAAGTCTTTATCGAACAACATCAAGATATTCTATAAAAAAATATTAGTAACTATAGCTTTTAAAACAAAGAAAGTAACTAATTTTTTTGACGCTATATTAAATTTTATTTACAACGTTAGAAATTCTATTTTCTAGAAGAACTTTTCGACAAATTTTCAAAAAATACTTAAAAAAACAAACGACGTTGTTGATAAAAATAACAAAAAAGAAAATATTAAGAAGTTCTTAAAGTGCGATTTTCAATCTATGTTCAACTATTATAACAAACAACGTATCGAGAAGAAAGTTTTTTTTGTTGTTAAAAAGAAAAAAATAAAAACAAAGAAAAACGCAATAAAAGTATTTTATCAATATTGTTTATTAGATAATTGCAAATAAATAATAAATAATTTTTAAATTAAGTTATCTAAACTATTTTGCGATTGCGATAAATATTTAAAGATTAACAAAGTTAAGATTAAAGTACAAAATAAGCAAATTATTATTAATATTAACAAAGAGATTATCGTTTTATTATTGCTTAAAGATTATAATTGAAAGAAGATTAAATATAATAATTAAAATACATAACTAACAATATAACAAAAAAAAATTAATAATATCTATAAGTATATAATGCTTGTAGCTAACTTTAATGTTAAGTATTAAAGCGATTTTAATAACTTTAAGAAGATGCGCGAGCTTAAGAAATATATTAATTGCATTCGCAAAAACTTTATTGCAAAGTTAAAATACAAAGTTATAATTAATTGTTAACAAACAAAGACAATTTATTTAATTAACAAATTTGCACTTTGTACAAAACACAAAAAGAATAATAATAAAAAACAAATAAAAACGCAACAAAAGTATCTAATTAATATTGCTTATAAAATAAGCGAATGCAAAAAGTTTCGAATTTTTGTATTAAGTCTCTTAAATTATTTTGTAATTGCAATAAATATACAAGAACTAATAAAGTTAAGACTAGAATATAGTCTAAACAAATTATTATTAATATTGGCAAAAAGACTAACGTATTATTATTGTCTAATAATAAAAATCTTAAAGAGCGATAACATAATCTTTGAAGACATTTAATCTAAATTAAGTCTAAAAAACATTTAAGTTAAGTCTAAAAAATATTTGAGTCAAATTTAGAAAACATTTGAGTTAAATCTAAAAAACGTTTAAATTAAATTTAGATAATATTTGTATTAAATCTAGAAAACATCTTGATTAAATTGTTGCTAAAATAGTGTTAGATTAATTACTTAAAACATCTAATTTAAGCGAGTTTTTGCTTTTTTGTTATTTGTGTTAGCTTTAAAATTTGTAATTTTGTTGTCGCAAAAAACAACAATAATAATAATAAAAAAGATTTTATTTAACAATTTGCAAAAGAATAATAAGTAAAGAATCTTCTTCTTAAGCGTACGCGAATTGCATTATCTACGATAAAACTTATGCTTAAAAAAGCTCTTTGTATTACAACATTAACAATAAAATATAAATACAAACAAAATACGCGTAAAAAAAAGTATATAAAGAATATAAACGTAATAAGAGAATTAAGAGCTTTAATAATTAAAGTCTTCGAAAGCATAAAATTTGATCGAAATCGCTACTTAAAAGAACGATAAATAAAATTAGATATTTATTTATAATTTATAATATATAATTGTCAAAATTTACGTCTTCTTTTAGGGTATAATTTAATATATTCGATCTTATTTGTTAATTAATCTTTTAATTTGCGTTGCTTGCAATTTGTTTGTTTGTTTAAAAACTTAATAGAAAACATTTTTGTCTAAGAAGAAGTTAACAAAAGAGTAAGCGTATATATATTTCGACAAAATAATTTAAAAGAATTGATTAAAATATACAATAATTGTCTTAAGATCAATTTTAATATAGTATTAACTCTTTTATTGTTGTCGAATATTACTTTATTGCTTAATATAACAAACGATTAATCTTTTTTAATAAATAAAAGCGATTTAAGTGTAGTGCGATTAATAAAGATAAAATTACATTATTTGATTTTATCAAATATTGCGTCTTTGCTATTGAAATTCCAACTAAACAACTTAATTAAGATCTTATTTATTAGATTATTAGACAACAATTAACTAATTGTTTGTCTCTTTTCGTTTTATTCTCTCGCGTAACATAACGTTAAACTTATATTGCTATATAAGAAAGTCGAAGATAGAGACAATATTAAGAATAAAAATAATATTGTCGAATTATAAGAGGGCGTTCTATCGATTACAAAAAAACGAATTAATAATAACTCGATTTGTGCTTTGTTTCTTGTTGATTTAGGCAAACAAAAAATCGATAATTGATTTCGCGACTAAGATAACTATTTAACAAGTACATTGTTGTCGACAAGATTTAATTCGAAATTTTTGAGAAATAAAAATAAAGTTTGTTTCGAAAATAAAGAAAACGATAATATATTGTTATAAGTAAGTCGTGTTAAGAATCTCTCAATCTTGTTGTCTTATATTGTGAAAAATAGAATTAACAACTTTAAAGAAAAGATAAGACTATTAATTAGCTCGTTATTTATATCAAAAGATTAAGCGCATTTTGTTCGATATCTTTCTTGCGTCTTTGAACAAAATAATATATTTAACGATTTCTTTTTATATTAATTAAATACAAAGTTTGTAATTAAGCGAAAATTATAAATGTTTAATACGTACAATGTCTATTTTGTGTTTATAATATTTTTAGTCTCTTTTCTATTTTGTCGACGCGAAGAAGCTAGCTTAACAAAAAATAAAAATTCGAACGTAAAAAAGAATTAAGAAGAAGATACAAAGTCAATTTTTCAATAATTCGAAATTCGAAAAATTATATTCTTTGATACAAGAAACATTTTTGTCGAAGCAACAAAACAAAATTTTAATAAATTAACAAAACTATAATTGTTTTCGACAAATTGCGTAAAAGTTACAAAAGAATTATACTATAAATTAAGACAATAAGTGTTATATTCTTTTTTATCTTGTCAAGATTTAAACGAGATCTTAATTAAATTTAAAATAGTCTTAATTGTTAGCGTGTCTCAACGCGTTACAATAGCTTCTCTTTGTTGTTGTTTTTTTTTCAAATATTATTTTTTTCGTTTTTGAAACACGCATTTTTATTCGAACGTTATTATAAATTTATACAAATTGTATTATTGACATATTTAAATATTTTAATTGTTGCTACTTATAACTTCTAAACAAACTTCGCAAATATAGCAAGTAAACGCGTTGTTATCTCTTCAATTTTTAAAAATATACATTAATTTGTCTTATAAAAGAATAATAACAATTTCGATACTAACACGAACTTTAAGATCTTTGAATCTTCACGTATTGCAACTAAGCGTAGAAGACAAACATTATCGATCAATAATAAAGAAAACAAAGAAATAAAACTATCGTCTTTACAATTAAATTATAGTGTAAATCTCTTTCTAATTATTGAGCGTCTTAATAACTTAATGCAATTTATAATTAAAATCTCGTTTACAAAGAACGAATCTTAAAGAAAGAAAGCGTATATTTTACAATTGTTTTAATCTTTTAACAACAAAATTAATATCTTATTTTTAAGAATCAATAATACAAAGTTTACGTCTCAAATATTCGAATCTATAAATAGACGAAATAATATATTGTTATCGCACAAGACTCGACGTCGCAATAGAGAGCTTCTCTAAGACAAAATAAAACAACGTCAAAAATATATCTTTATGCCAAGACATAAGATTGTTGTGTCTAGTACACAAATATATCTTTAAACTACGTTTGTTATTAAGCATTTTAATAAAAAATATAAATCTTAAGTCGATTTTTAACAAAAAGTCAAATTGTTTACACTAATAAAATATATATAAAGAAAAATAACAAATTGTTTAGATTGCGTCAAAAATTAATATAACAATAATATAAACAACGTTCTTGTATTAAAGAAAACAAAAAAAATAACGTTGCTAGCTTTTTTTATAATAAAGATATATTTATATATAAGTAGCTTTACAATGTAATAAAAAACTATTAATTTTATATAATAAAGCAAATTCGCAAAGTAATCAAGAATTACTATAGCTTTAATAATAATAAAAAGTTTTGCAACTATATTTAGACTTTGCTAAATAAATTTGTTTTTCTAAGAGAAAACTATTAAAATGTAAGTCTACTTAAATTAACTAAAGTTTTGTTAAATTACAATTAAACTTAAGTTAACGCAAAAAGAATATTTGTAAATTCAATAATAATTAAAACTTTTACGTCTTTGTTCTTTAACAAAAATCGAAAAAGTTTTAAGACTTATTTATTAATTAAATATATATTTAGTCTTATAATCTTAAAGACAATAAAAATAATAAAAATTATAATTTGTTATTGTATTAAAAAGTACAAATACAAAGTTTATATATTAATTAATTTCAAGAAGCAATATATTGAAAGCATATTCTTTATTTTATTAACAATTAATATTTAAATATTAACAAAACATTAATAGATATTTTTAAGAAAATATAAAGAAAATAAGATTTTTAACTCGCAATACAAAGAGAGAAATGCACGCGAAAGTTGCTACAAAAGATTGTATTTCGCAACAAGAAAGCTCTCGACGTATTCGACAACAAAAAGATCTTATATTTTTTTTTAACAATACTTTTTCGAATTTAAATATTAATAAATTAAAGACCAAATGCTTTTCGAAACAACATAATTGACAAAAAAATAAAAAAACTTATATAAATGTTTGAGATAGAAATCTTGTATTAAGAAGCTTAAGTAATAATAAAATAAATAAGAGTAAATTTGTCTCTATCGTCGATTAATAACTTAAATAGAGAGAAAGTGCTAAGCGAATAAATAATTGCTTTGTTAAAGTAAGTCGATTTCGAAGAAGTCTAAACAAATCTTGTCTATATTTATCGAATGTTAACGAATAAATTAATTAATTGCGAAAGTGATTGTAGAGAGATATCGTCAAAAAGAACGACAATTAGATAATTATTTCCAATTGATAATAAAGATTTGGATCAAATCTTTGTTAAATCTTTGTCAAATCTTTATCAAATCTTTATTAGATTTTCGTTAAATTTATTAGTTGATTACAAGAATATTTACAAGAAAAATCCTAAAAGAGGAACAACATTCAAATAATTATTTCAAATTAATAACAAAGAGCTAAAGCATATCTAGATCAAATCTTTGTTAAGTTTTCTTTAAACGTAGAGATTAACGTTGCTAACTACAAGTGTGCTAATAGAGAGAATCGAAAAAGAAGAACAATAATTAAATAAATATTTCTATTTGATGACGAAGATTTGCGACATATCTAAATCAAATTTTTGTCAAATTTTCGTTTTTTTTTTTTTTAATTTGTCGAATAACTTTGTATTTATTAATTGATTGCAAGTTTGCTTGTAAAAAGAATTAAAATAAAAAAACAATAATCAAATAAATATTCTTATTTAACGACGAAAGTTTGCGACATATTTAGATTAGATTTTCGCTAGATTTTTATTACATCTTTTTTCGATTTACTAAACATAATTGTTGTATTTGTTAACTAATTGCAAGTATACTTAAGAATAAAATTAATACTAAAATAAATGTTCTTAGCAAAAGATATTTGATGTAAATTATATTAAATAACTTTGAGAACTAATATTTAATGCAATTAAGCAATTACAACTTATTAAAAAACATAATTAAAAATATACGTTAATCGAACTCTTAACAACAAAGATCAATTCGATTAAAATTAACAAAATAACGACGAACAAAATATCTTAAGCGAAACAAATATTAATATTGTAGATTGCGTTCTCTTATCGTTTGTATTACTAATGCTAATATAATTGACAAACAAATTATCTCTAAAGTCGAAAATTGCTACAAAGCGTTCTTTTAAATAAGATAAATATATAATTCGCGTTAATACGAAGAAGAAGAAGTTAATATTAAAAATAATAATTAATTAAACATCGTAAAAAAGAAAGTTAAATGCTAAAAAAAAAGACACAACTTAGTATTCGAAAAAAAAGAAAACATCTATTTTGCTTGTAAACAACACAAAGATATACAAGAGATTCTTAATCTATATTAGAAATTTTAGAGACGTAAATATTACTCTAAGTAATAAGACGAAGAACTACGATTTCTCAAGATAATATAAAAAACATATATAGAAAGCAAATTATAGATTTAAAAGATTATACATATTTGTAATTACGAATAGATCAAATATTATAAAATTAATTATAGACACTCTAATTAAAAGACGCAATTTTGGCGCAAACGTAGACTTTAATAGATATAAAAACTTTGAAGTTTAAAAAGCAATTATTGTTACGCTTTATAATGTTTATGTTGCGAACAATTATCTTAATGTTGCATAAAAGATCAATCGAAATATTGATATTCAAGGCATTGCCTTTTTGTATAAAAGAACATTTTAACTCTTAATTTGTTTGAAGTCAATCGATCTTAATTAATGTAATTTGAGAATCGAAATATGCGCACAACGATCTTAAGAGCTTCGAAAGACTAAAAGCTCTTGGGGAGATTTATCTCAATTTGTCGATATAGTCTCTCGATATAATTGTTAAAAGCTATAATAATTTCGACAACGTAAATAATATTGTTTGTTAAAATTGTTTAATTATTAAAATCTTAAAGTCTACAAAAATAAATTAATTAATAAAAAGAAAAATTATATTGTTACACAAAAGATTTATTAATAAAAATATAAACTAAGACTCTATTATCGATTAAAGTTATAACAAAAATTTAAAATTAAATTTAATATAAAATAAAAAAAACTATTATATAACTATTCTTAAATATAGAATTAAACTTAAAAAATTTTAAAACTATTTTAATTAAAAATCTTTTATAAAATTAAAAAGAAAATAAAAACAAAGAAACTAAAAGACAAAAATATATATATATTAATTCTCGAACACAATTTTGCTTAAAAACTAGACTTTTTCTATTAATAACACAATATCTTTGTTAATACTAGAAATATTATCTAAATTAACAAAGCAAAAAAAGAAAGATTTCTTATTAAAATATTTTTTTGTAATTTTGCTCAAATATTGCAACTTGCAATAGTAGTATAACTTTTATTTATTACAAATTTCTTTAACTCTTAGAATAATTAAGAATTTGCTTTAAACAATAGCAATAACAAAACTTAAATTTATTAAGTTGTTAAATACTACAAAAATTGTTAATACAAATAAAACAACAAAAACAAAAATAATAATACAAGATTTTAATAAATTACTAATAAAAATAAAGTTAAATTTCCGCTTAATTAAAGTAACAACAATTGTTATAATATAAAATTAACAATACTTAAATTATTAAAGTTTCTTGTTAATTTTAATAAAAGCTTAAATTTATTGTTAAAAGATAAATAGTTGTTTGCTATTAGAAGTTTGTTAAAATATAGCAACAACTTAAGTAAAAAAACTAATATTGTATTTTATATAATTAATTAATAAAGCGTTCTTTATTTAAAAACGTTCTTTTTTCTAATAGAAAAAATTGTAATATTCAACAAAATTAATAGAGTTTTACTTTAAAGTTTTGCAAAAATACAAATATATATTTTTCGATTTAGAGAAATTGTTACAATAGTAACGCAAATTTCGATACTATTTATTAAAGAAAACAATAATATAAAAATTATTAATTTAATATTAATTTATAGGATTATAAATTTTTTTATCTATAATAAGTTGTAACTTTGTATAGATAATCTTAATTTAATTAATAAAATATTAATTATAGTTTACATTTATATATTGTATAAGATTTTGCTCTTATATATTTAACTAATTTTTGTCTCTCTTATATTATAATATATTAAAAAGCTTCTTAAATCTAAAGATAACAAAAATAATAATATTTATAGAAAGCAATAGAAGTTGTATAACAAGAATAAATTAATTGCTTATAACTTAAGCGACAATTTGTACAATTGCAATTATAGATATTAAGTTTAATTCTACAAAAAAAGAACTTAAAGCAAATAAGATAAAAGTAATATTAATATTAAATTGTACTTAATTTTAAAGCTCTCGAAATTAATATAAAGCTTCGACTAAATTTTGAGTAACTTGTTAAACAAATTTTTCGACAATAAGTTTAATCTTTAATAAAAGTTCTAAATACTCTATTAAATTAATAATTAAATAAGTATTAATATACTCGAAAAAACTAGATTTTAACGCGTAAAAGCGTTGCAAGAAATATAGATCTTTCGTAATATTAAAAACTAAATTCGAAATCTTTATTAAAAAGATATCTAAATTAATAACTAAATAAAATTCAAATCTATACTAGATTTAATATACAAAACAAAAGACAAAAGAGAAAAGAAAAAAACAAAACAATATTAACTATATAAGATTGCAAGCTTTATGTCTAGCAAAAATTAACTTAAATTTAATCTAATCTAGTCTAAATTTAGTTAAGATTTAACTCAAAAGATTAAGCGAGATTAAGACAAAGAATTGTTTAATCGACAAACGTAGTTAACAAATTGCTAATCTAATATTATAATATTAATAAATAATGCAATAGAGTAATACGCAACAAATACGCGTATTTGTATTCGATTTTAATAATTAAAGAGTATATATTATACGATAATTAATATAATAAATATAATAATTTTTAGTTGTAATAATATTAGATAAAAGTAATATTTAAATTCTAATTCTAATATTAAGCACATAAATTTATCTTATAATTGCAACAACTTTTCTATTTAAACATTATATATTAATTAATATATTTAATACTATTTATTGTCTTAATTTATATAGTTAATATATAAGTTTATTTTGTATTACTTGCATGCATTATTATTAAAACTAATCAAAAAAATAAATTTTCTAAAATCAAATTTTTATTTATTTAGAAATTCGAATATTGTTAAGTAGTTAATATTATATTATTAAGTAAAAGACTTGTTTTGCATTATTTATATACATTATCTTTAAAACTAATTCAAAGCGCAAAATATCTATTTTATTAACTTTTTCGGAAATTATTATTAATAAAAATTGTATTACAATATAAATTAAAAATAAAAAACTACTTTACAAAAAACAAAATGTTAATTGTATAATATTTTATAAACGTCTAATTAAGTTGCGAACAACAATTGTTTCTAAGAAAGTCTTTAAACAAATTCAAATTAATATAAAAGAAAACGTTAAAAATATAATAATTAATAAAAAAGTAAAAAAAAAAATGTATAATAATGTATTTAAGTAATATATATGTATTTAAAAAACTAATTATATTGTAACGCAATACTTTAAAATAAAATTAATAAAAAAATTAAAGATAAAAATATTGCAAAATAGATTAAAGTTAATGCAATTATTACACAAATAATTTTAAAAAGTAAAGATATAAATATAATATAATTTCTTAATATTTAAGTATGTATAAAATCTAATATAAATAAAATAACTAATCTACGTATTAGTCTAATTTTAATGAATTTAAATTGAGCAAAAATATAATCAAATATATAATATTAATTATCGAAATAATTTAACAACGCATTTTATATTATAAAGAGTTTAATAAGTTAAAGAAAGCGCACAATTTAAATGCGATTAACAAATTTAGAAAATTTAAAGATACTTTTGCAAACAATAAAAACGTTATAAATTGCAAAATATTTAATTTTTTAAAATTAACAAATAACGATTCTAAAAACTTAATTAAAATTAATAATAATAAAGAAAAAATAAAATAAAAGAAGACAAAGAATAATGCAAAAATAATAAATAACAAATATAAAGATACAAAGTACAAAGATAATAATAATAATAACAAGAGCAAAAACAATAATAATAATGTTAAGAATAAAGTTAATTACGAAATTATAAAGATTTTGAACTAATTAATAGCATTAATAAGTTTAAGTGTATTATCTAAATATATTATTATGCACTTTTTAATAAAATATAAGATCGAAGTTTATTAAAAGACTATAATAGTTGTAATTTATTTATTATATAAATATTAAATAGTTTATATACATTACTTTACTACATTATTATAAAACATTTAAAAAAAAAAAAAAAAAAAAATATAATTTATTTTTATTAAATTTGTTATTAAATAACTTTATTTTTTAGCAATTTGAATCGATTTTTTCGAATCGATTTTTGATTTTAATTCTAGAAATTGATTCGATTTGATTCGATTTTTAATTTTAATTTTAGAAATCGACTTGTCAAGACTTTCGAGTTAAATTGATTCGAATTCGATTAATCGATTTAACGCAATTAGTTTATTATTGCTAACAAAATCAATATTGTTGTTTGCTTCTTAATAGACACAAATCTTATTTAACAATCGCAACTATCTAGTTTTGCATTAATAACAATATTATAATTATTTATTTATTATTATATTTTACGTATTTTTTGCAATTATTAAATGTAAATATCTTTAATTTAATAATAATTTATTACAAGAGCAAATTAGAAACTATGCTAGATAACAAATTTAACTTTGTTATTAATAAGTTTAAATTTATACAAATCTTTTGCAAAGTTTGTGCTAAAACAATGTTAAAAAGCAACATACTAAGCTTCTAGAAAGTTATCAAACTATTTTTTTATTATTTCGAAATAATATTATAGAAGATTAATTGCAAAAATAGAAGATTGTTAACGTCTAAAGAAGACTTTGTTACTATAATAATATTGTCGAACAAAACAAAGATAATTAATAATTGCGTTTCTTGCTATAAGAAGAATTTAACTAATTGCAAAGTTATGTTTATTTGTATAATTATAATTGCACAAGCAATAGCAAATGCATACGTTTATAAGCAAACAAATATTACTTTTATTAAAGTTGTTAAACTTGAGAAAAAAAACAAGAGTTAACAAAAGAGACAAAATAATAAAACAAAAGTATTAAACAAATAAATACAAAATTAAGAGCATATAAAGACTCTAATAAAATAAGAAATTAAAATATTGAGCAATATATATTTTGATATTTTTCGATATTTAACAACAAGTTAATTAATTATCGATCGAATTAATTAGCAAGTCGCAAAAAAAACAAAAATAAAAATAAAAAAAATAGCAAAAACAATTGCAAAGCAACTAACTATACTAAAGAAACAAATAACAAGAAATAAAAACAATCTTTGCAAAGCTTTTAGAAGCATAATTAATATTAATATTTTCAAGTTTCAAAGCTTTTAATCTAGTTCGAAAAAGAGTCTTCGAAAAAGTTCTTAAAAGTCTACTATTTATATATTAGATATCTCTTATTTATTTTCTTTAATTGCGTTATATATTATTTCTATTATATTGTCTATATTGTCTTCGCTATTGTCTTTATTATTGTTTTTGTTATTGTCTTTATTATTGTTTATATCAAAATTAAAGAGACAAAAAAAAGCGTTGTTGCAAAGAACGACAAAGAAGTTTTCTAAACACAAAGAGATAGCAACTTCTATTGTATTACAAATTAATTAAAAAAAACAAATAATAAAGTCTTTATAACAATAATACTTGCAAAATTTCTATTAAGTTATGCGTACAAGCTTTATTGTTGTTGTTTCAAACAAAACTTTAATAAAATAAAAATCGATTGCGTATTATCTTATAACTCTAAAGACAATAAAGAAGATAATGCTAATTCGTAAAAATAATTTAAACAAAAAAGAGATTATTCTTTACATATGTAATATTTAATTGCTCGTTGATATTATTAATACGCAACTCAAAGTTAATAATCTTATTAATTTAAGATTGTCGATAACTAGTAAAATAGTTATTTGAGCAATATAAACGATAATTAGCATAAAATTTGCAAAAAGAATAGTAATTAACGTATTTACAAATATAGTTTAATTAAAGTGTCATTTAAATCTTATTTTGAGCACTTGAAAAGATATGTTTTAAATTTATCTTTTAAACAAATAGTGCAAAGATTGTCTACGAGATCAAGATCTTTCTCGACTTATTTTAGTAATAGAAAGACATATTTGGTAAGAATTCTTGTGATAGTGGTGGTGTTCTCTACGTACCCTAAATACTTAATCCTAGATCCCCTGCTAGCGTGTTGCATTACTAGGTGTGTTGCATTACTAGGTGAGAAAGAGTACGTGGCAGATCTGCAGTGTAACGTCCGGTCCTCGAATTGGAAAAATGGCATGAACGCATTCATGAGACTGCACCCCCAATAATACTCCGAGCCATACACAGACACGTCTCGACGTTCTTGTTACATGCGCCACTTGACGCATCTGGAGCAAGATACGAATTATTATCAAGGTGTGAATGCACACGGTGCCTGTGCTAGGTATGGCTCGTCTTATAACATCATAAACAGTGTCTACTCTCCTGGTCTACAATCCTCAGACCGCAGAGACGATTGCTTGCGAAGATGCCTCCTCCCAAGGATCAGCCCAACATTCTGCGAGGCCCAGGTGAGTTCTGGTGCACTAGCCCACTCCAGCGAGAAAAGAACTCCGTGCTGAAAACGCAACTCCGCAGGGGACTATGAAGTCACCTTAGTGGTTCACAACGATACGTATCCTGCCATCGACCCTCTCAAGGTGGACCTCCACGGAGTGGCAGTTTTTATCACCGGGGGTTCACGTGGCCTTGGACGGGCAATGGCGCTGTCGTTCGCCAAAGCTGGAGCATCGCACATAGCAGTCGGTGCTCGCTCCAGCCTCACGACCTTGGCCTCAGACATCCAGACAACAGCAGAGTCCGCTAGTCACTCGGCCCCTCAATTCCTCCCAATTCAAATGGACGTCACCAGCCCCTCCAGCGTCGCCGCCGCCGCAGCCGAAGTCGAGAAGGCATTTGGGAAGCTCCAGATCCTCATCAACAACGCCGGCATCCTCGGGCACTACGGCCTCATCGCGGACTCGGAACCTCGCGAGTGGATGCAAGTCCTCGACGTCAACCTGCAAGGGCCTTACCTCGTCACGCGTGCCTTCCTCCCTCTGCTGTTGAAGTCAAGTGGTGTGAGATATATCATCAACGTCACGAGCGTCGCCGCCCATCTCGCCGAACCGACCCTGAGCGCCTACCAGATCTCCAAGAACGGCCTTCTGAAACTAAGCACCCTCACCGACGCCGAATACGCTTCGCAGGGGGTTGTGACATTCGCCATTCATCCAGGGAATAGTCCCACGGATATCATG
>JAABUL010005742.1_pt1 | contig 15075 bp, 14 predicted proteins | sample 5559151 | NCBI WGS metagenome assembly JAABUL01 (sample SAMN10711876, study PRJNA513368) | rock metagenome | isolation source: Antarctica rocks | place: Antarctica: Victoria Land, Pudding Butte sud | reverse complement strand
CGCCGTGGTCGAACTGCGCGCGCGCCGCTGCCGTCCGGGTCGCCGTGATCGGCGTCTGGCCGCGTAAGCCCCCGGCGACGGGGAGGGGGGAGCACATCTTGCCTCCTATTCTGAAGATGAACTAGTGCTGCCGCGGCGTCGGCTGCGGGCGGACGATCGGTTTGCCCTGTTCCCCCTTGAGCCGCGCCACTTCGTCGCGCAACTCTTGGACCGTCTCCTTGAGCACCGTGATCGCTGCGGCTTGCGCCTCAATGATCTGCACCAGCGTCTCCACGCTGTGCCGGGCTTCTGGATCGGTGAACTGGCTCAGGTCGGGGGCGTCAAGCATAGGGTGTCCTCAGTTCCAGGGCAGTCCTTCCGCGTCGTGCTTAAGTCTACCACCGGCTACTCCTCCGCGCCGACCCTGTCTTCCTGGCCCCCGCTTTTTGAGAAGATACTCCAGACGCACACGATCACCAACATCTATAACGCGGCGGACTGGCAGATGAGCACGACCAATGACGGCTTGCTGACGAGCTACGGCTACGACGCGGCAGGCCGGCAGCGCAGTCACACGATCCTCAACGGTGCCGTGCCCGTGACCAGCGTGCTCGACGCGGAGGGGCGCACCACCAGCATCGCGGAGAACCTGGGCGGAACGGGGCCGTACACCACGACGTTCGGCTACAACGGCAACGACCTGGTGACGAGCGCCGGGCAGCCCGGCGGCGTGGGCGAGCAGGCGACGTACGACCCGAACAGCCGGCTCACACACGTCGGAGCGACGGGTCCGAGCACGGGCTCCGGTGCCACGACGCTGAGCAGCGGCTACGACTACGGGTACAACGCGGTGGGCTGGACCACCGGCATGACGTGGACCGTCAACGGAGCGGTCACCAGCACGCAGGTCACGCACGACGCGCAGGGACGGGTGACGGGCTGGAGCGGGCAGCCGCACGGCCCCGAGAGTTGGAACTACGACGGCAACGGCAACATCCTGTCCACTAACGAATACATGGACGGAGCCTACCGCACCAGCGTCTACACCTACAGCGCCACGCTGCCCAACGAGCAGGTACAGGGCCATACCGACGGCCTCGGCGTCGAGTACCGCGGCTACGACGGGAACGGGGACACCACGAGCATCACGAGCACGGACGCGCCGACCAAGGCAGACGGCTCGCCCAACCCCTACCATGTGGCCATGTCCCTCGCCTACGACAGCCAGGCGCGGCCGGTCACGGTCACGACCTTGCAGGAGGGCGTGCCGCTCACCGTCACGATGGCCTACAACGCAGCGGGGCAGCGCGCGCGCTACACCGTGGCGATGAGTGGAACGGCGACCGTGGACGAGCGGTTTCAGTACCGCGATGGCGCGCTGGCGCAGATGACGGCGATGACCGCCACGCTCAACGGGGACGGCTCAATCAAGAGCACGGGGAGCTACACCGACACTTACATCTACACCGATAGCGGCCAACCGCTCGAACTGCTGCGGCAGCGGGGCGCGACCACGAGCCGCTACTGGTACGTGCTCGATGGGCGCGGCAACGTCGTCGCGCTGACCGACCAAACGGGGACGGTGGTGGACCGCTACGCCTACGATCCGTGGGGCGAAGGGCTGCCGGAAGGGACGAACGAGAGCATACCGCAGCCGTTCCGGTACGCGGGGTATTGGTGGGACAAGGAGTTGGGCTGGTACTGGGTCAGCGTTAGGAGCTACGACCCCGAAGGCCGCTGGCTCCAACCCGACCCCAGCGAGCAGGACGGCGTCCGCACCTATGTGTACGTGGGCGATGACCCACTCGACGCCACTGACCCAAGTGGACTCTGCACAATCACGCTCCATTTCCAACCGGCCTTCCCGCTTCCAATAACTGGCCAACCCACTCCCATCGGGAAGCACACGTTTATAACCCTCAACGATAACGGGGATCCCAACCTCTATTGGTTGTTCGAGGGGACGAAGCACTACGAGGGGCGAGGGGACACCACAGGCCACATCTTGGGCGGCCCTAACGGTCAACCGGAGACTCCTTACCCGCAACTCATCGCGCGCCAGCCGGGTGGCGGCTACAAGGACACCCGTCCATTCTTGCAGCCTTCGCTGACCGTCGTGCATGACAACGTGAGTTGCTCCTGCTACCTCTCCAAGTTCGTTGCTAACGCACAGGCAATCGATAGGCTCAACCTGAAGTACGAGCAACCGTTGCCGGGGCAGGCTGGCAACCCGCTCTACCCGATTAACAGCGACGCCTATGCGTACACCGTCCTGACGCACCACACGGGCATACAAGTGCCCAACCGCTTGTGGAGTAATCCCGATGGGTCGGTAAGTGAGCGGCCCGGACCGCCGCAACTCCTGTATGCAGGTCTTGGCGATGTCTTCCTTGTCTGGCCTTATCCGCTCGATATACCGGGCTGGGGGCGCGACCTGCTCGACCCACGCTGGCAGGCCCCTGGTGGACTCGGTTGAGCAGCAGTAGCCGTAGCCCCGTCGATGTGGGGCAGCTATACATGGAAAGCCGAGGAGATCGGCTTTCCACTCGCACCGGCCGGAGTGACGTACAGGAGGGCGTAAGCATGGATAGACATGACGGGCGACGCTGGTTCGCGGGGTTCATGATCATCTGCGCGCTCCTCATCCTAGTCGCTGGCTCGGTCCTCGTTGGTGGCCTATGGATTGAGCCAGTGACGGGAGACCTCTACGCGCACATCGCTGAACAGGCTCAGTCCGATGCGGCGGCTTATGGGGCGTTGTTGTTTTGGCCTGGGACGGTCATCCTTGCTTGCCTCTGTGGGAGCTTTGCCCTCATAGTGGCGCGGGCGCGCAAGAGAGTTATCGTGGTGCTTGATGGCATTGGCCTCGCACTCGTCGTCGCACCGTATGCTCTCACAGCGAACAGTGGGGTTTTTTGGCTCGCCCCGTTGCGCGGGTGGCAAGCGGGAATATTGATCGCTCTGTTGCTGACCATCAATGTGTGTGCCATTGCGGGGGCATGGCGATACGTGCTGCGCCGCAGGAGATGATGTAAGACGGTGCCCGACGTTGTGTCTGCATGAGCTATTATAGACGGTACAGCGTCGCCGACCGTCAACTGACAGGTCGCCTGATGATGGGCGCGGGCCGGCGCCGCTTCCCCCCATCCCCTTGGTCGAGCCCCACGACTCCACGCTCCCCCACACATCGGACCCCAACGCGCGCTGCCACTGCAGGAGCCTGAGACCATTCCACCAGATGAATTGTTTCCCGATCCGTTCGTGGAAGTCTAGTCTGGATAAAGCTAGTAACATAGATGAGGTTGAGAATAGTCTACTTGAGGGCAAAGTAGCGGATCGAGGAGCTAGACGAAAGATGAGTGGAAAGCAGGAAGACTTACGTGCCCTACTGCAACAGTTGAGGGATGGTACATTGCCCCCTGCAAGCCTTATGCAGGATGCCACATATCATGCCATCCATGAGTTGGGCCGTGCCCAGGTAGAGGATGCCATACCGATCATTGAACAATACCTGACGCACGAGGATGGAGAGTATCGGTATGTAGCGTTAGAGGTACTAACAAATCACTTTCACTTGCGGCGGCATTGGTCAAGCGCGGTATATGCGCTTCGGCATGATTCAAATGAACACGTTCGACTGGGAGCAGCGGCAGCACTTGCGTACTTGATGGCAGATACGAAAGATCCAGCGACATTGCGGGAGCTAGCCATCACACTAAGTGATCCCAACGAAGACTATCATGTGCGAAGTGCTACCTGGGCGGCTATACGGGCTGTGCTGCATTATGACGCGCGTGAGCAACTCGATCTGGCGATACACAGCCTAAATCTTGAGCGGGACGTAAATTGGGAGATCGTACGCAAATATCTGCTCTCGGACGCCGAGGCGGATCGTGTAGCTGAGCGAGTAGAGTAAGGGTTCGCCGCAGAATAACGTAGTCAAGTTTTTGCTCTGCTCACCCCTGATTCGGCGCTGAAAGTGGAGCCGTTATTCCTGAACGAGCCCTAAGGTGCAGCAACGCGCTGCCCGTATGCACGTATGTGTGGTAGCCCAGCGTGGCGCGCTACGACGCCTATGGGGAGCGCGTCGTGGAGATCGACGGGCGCGGGCTCGACGTGACGGGCGACGCCACGCCGACGGTCACGCTCGCCCCGAACACGGCGAGCAGCTACACGGCCCGGTATGGCTACGACGCGCAGGGCGATCAGACGAGCGCGAGCACGCCGCCCATTACCACGACCCTGAACGGGATCACCACGACCGCGCCGGTGACCACGACCCAGGGCTACGACGGCGATGGCAACCAGACGGCGGTGGCATCGGCCAACGGGAACACGACGACGAGCGCGTACGACCATCTGGGCCGGCAGATCAGTACGACGCTGCCGCCCGTGAAGCTCTATGACAACACGACCACGACGCCCGTGGAGACGACCGGCTACGACGGCGACGGCAACACCGTCGCCAGTACGGACGCCCTCGGGGCCATGACCACCAGCAGCTACGACCCGCTGGGACGGCAGGTCGTCACGACCAACCCGGTCTCAGGCACGATGCTGATGACCTACACCGCGACCGAACTGGCCGCCACGCAAGACATGGCGGGCAACATCAGCCGCGACGCCTACGACGGGGCGGGGCGGCTGATCCTGGCGAGCGACCCCGCCACCGGCACGATCGGCTACGGCTACGACGCCGTGGGTAACACTGCGGCGATCGCGGCGGGCGACAGCAGCGGCAACGTGACGCAGCGGGAGACGCGCGGCTACGACGCCTGGAATCACACGATCACCGACACAGTGGGCGGCTCCGGCTCGCCGGCGTTGACGACGCTGACGGCCTACGACCTCGACGGCAACGTGGAGCAGGTGGAGCAACCGAACGGTAATACCACCTACAACAACTACGACTTGGCCGACCAACTGACGGAGCAGTTACTCTACCCGCATCCGTTGGGGGCGCCGGGGGCCAACGACGCGGCCTATAGCGCCTACGGCTACGACGGGGCGGGCAACGTCACCGTCAGCATCGACGCGGACGGCCGCGACACCGCGACGACGCTGGACGGCGACAACCGCACGGTCCAGGAAGCGAGCGTGACGGGCGACGGCACGACGGTCATCACCACGACCATGGGCTATGATCCCGACGGCAACACGCTGCGCCAGACACAGCAGACACAGGGGCCGACGGGCGGGGTGCAGACGCACACGATCACGAACACCTACAACGCGGCGGACTGGGAAACCGCGACCAGCGACGACGGGCTCGCCACGGGCTACGGCTACGACGCGGCGGGGCAGCGGCGCAGCGAGACGATCATGAACGGGAGCGTACCCGTCACCCGCGCGCTCGACGCCGAGGGACGCCTGACCAGCGTGGCCGAGAACGCCGGCGGGACGGGACCGTACACCAGCACCATCGGCTACAACCAGAACGACCTCGTGACGGGCGTAAACGCGCCCGGCGGCATGGCGGAGCAGGCCGGCTACGACCCGAACAGCCGCCTGATCAGCGTGACCGCGACCGGCCCCAACACCGGCTCCGGCGCCACCACCCTGAACAGCGCCTACGTCTACGGCTACGACGCGCTCAACCGCCTCACCGCGCTCACGACGACCGTCAACGGCGCGATCACCAGCACGCAGTTCATGCACGACGCGCAGGGACGTCTCACGCGGTGGAGCGGGCAGGTCAACGGCCCCGAGGCGTGGGGCTACGATGGCAACGGCAACATCGTCACCAACACCGAGGACATCGGCGGCCTGCAGCGCAGCAGCGTCTACACCTACAGCGCCATGCAGCCCAACGAGGAGGTGCAGGGGCACACCGCCGGCTTCGGCGTCGAGTATCGCACGTATGACCAGAACGGGGACACGATGCGTATCACCAGCACCGACCCCCTGACCAGCCCCTTCCACCTCGACGAGCAGCTCTGGTACGACAGTCAGGCGCGGCCGCTCACGATCACGACGTTGCAGGGCGGCGTGCCGATCACCGTGACGATGGGCTACAACGCGGACGGGCAGCGCGCCCGCTACACCGTCACCATGAGCGGGACCGCGACACTCGACGAGCGCTTCCAGTACCGCGGCGGGCAACTCGCACAGATGGCCGCGCTGACGACGACGCTCACGGGCGGCGGGGCGATCCAGAGTACGGGTGCGTACACCGATAGCTACGTGTACGGGGCCACCGACGCCCCACTCGAACTGCTGCGCCAGCGCGGCTCCACGACGAGCCGCTACTGGTACACGCTCGACGGGCGCGGCAACGTCGTCGCGCTGACCGACAGCACCGGCGCGGTGGTGGACCGCTACGCCTACGACCCCTACGGCGAAAACCTGCCCGAAGGCACCAACGAGACGATACCGCAACAGCTCCGCTACGCCAGTTATTGGTTTGACGCGGCGCTGGGCTGGTATTGGGTCGGCGCGCGCAGCTACGACCCCGAGGGGCGCTGGATGCAGCCCGATCCCAGCCAGGCCGACGGGCTGCGCACCTATGTCTACGCCGACGACGACCCCGTCGACGAGACCGACGCGCTGGGCTTGGGCGGGATCTGCGACGTGCCGCTGTTCGGGGGCGCGGCCTGCGCGGTGGGCGCGTTGGCGCACGGAGCCTACGACCTGATCGCGGGCGACGACATCAAGACGCTGCAAGACAAGCACAAGAGCGGCGTGGACAAGTTCCTGGCCGTGGTGGACCTCACGAGCAACGTGCTCATCTTCGTGCCGATCTTCGGCGAAAGCGTGGAGGGAGCCAAGCTGGCGGTCAACGTGGCGGTCAAAGTCGGCAGCCACATCATCACCAGGGAGGTGAAGTACGACACGGCGGTGGGGATCGTCAAACAACTAGCGCGACGCGGGGCCAGAGGCGCGGTCGAGGGGGCGGCGGAGGCGTGCGCGCTGTGCTTCCCGGCCGGCACCCTCGTCGCCACATCGCACGGAATGCACGCGATAGACACCTTACGCATTGGCGACACGGTGCTCTCCGAAAACCCCACGACGGGCAAAGTCGAAGCCGAAGCGGTGCAGGCCGTCATCGCGGACCCCGTTTCTCCGCTGATCGCAGTCGATCTGAGCGACGGGAGCGCGATCACAGTCACGGCCGATCATCCCTTCTGGCTCGATGGTGGCTTAATGGTCGGCAAAGCAGGCTGGATACAGGCGGGTGACTTGGTGCTGGGCGACCGTCTGCGCACACCGAGCGGACAGGATGTAGCGGTGCTGGGGGTGCAGCGCGGCGTGGGGCGTGCGGCGGTGTACACGCTCACCGTCGCCAAAGACCATACCTTCTTCGTTGGGACGGCCAAGGTGCTCGTACATAATGCCGACTGTTTCGACCCCAAGTTCTATACACAGCTTGAGCAGCAGCTAAATAGGGATGGGCCTCGAAGTATCCTGAAAACGCTTCGATCACTGGAAAGAAGGCTGGACGAGCATCAGGCCAAAGTGGGAGACTTGCAATATAAGAGTTCTGTTGAGCATGAGATTCAAGTCTTCCAGACCCAGATTGCTACGGTTAGGAAGTTCATCCAGGACCACGGGATAACGCCATGAACGAGTCAAAAAACGCCTTGCAAAGCTTTATAGCGGATCAAGGTAGCGCCCTATATGACCTATTGATGAGGCGTCAATTCAAGTCCTCAGAGGAGGTGGAGAAATTTGTCTACGGATTGCTTCATGTGGCTGAATCAATCGACAAGATCTACGGTGAACTCATACCTCGCGTCTTGAGCGAACCTGATGCGCCATTCGAGGTGTTAGAGGACCGCATCTTCGATCTTCGTTCGGAGTTCGATCATGTCGATTACCACATTCGTGATGGCAGGTTGACACTGTTACCGCCACCGTCATAGCAGGTCGCCCTATAAGGACTACACCGACACCTACCTCTACGGGCTCAATGGCGCGCCCTTGGAGTTGCTGCGGCAGTATGCGGGTGCCAGCCGCTACTGGTACACGTTCGACGGGCGCGGCAACGTGGTCGCGCTGACCGACCCCAGCGGCAACGTGGTGGATCGCTATGGTTACGACGTGTGGGGCGCGCCCCTCGCCGCACAGACGAGTGAGAGCGTTCCCCAGCCGTTCCAGTACGCGAGCTACTGGTACGACAAGGAGTTGGGCTGGTACTGGATTACGCTGCGCTCCTACGACCCTGGCCTCAAGCACTGGCTGCAGCCCGATCCGGGCGTGGAGGGTGGCGGGCGCGACTACGTTAGCACAGCACGTTTGACGGGTGAGGCGTGGGCTTGCCTGCACACGGCACCTACAATCTGGTCGCGGGCGGCACATCAACACTCTGCGGAGCCGAAAAGCGAGCGGATAGTGCGATACCCCTCTTCCCGCCGCTCCAAAAGGCCGCGACCAGTCGATATTAACAACGCATATTTTCGATGGGGAAATTGAAAGGAGTCTTCATGCTACGTCATGTTCTAGTTGGGGCCTTGTTCTCTACTACTCTCATCCTCAACGCCCCCAGGAGCCTCTCGCACCACAAGCTTGCACCGGATGCCTCACCCGCCTTTGTCGTGCATCCCGTGCTGCGCGAATTTTCGCTCCCCCATGGGAGCGCTCCCGTGGACATCGTAACCGGCCCGCACGGCAATCTCTGGATCACGGAAGCCGGCACGAGCGCATTGGGGAGGTTGTCGCCTTCGGGGACGCTCCATCAATTCCCCTTGTCGCCCAAAAGTGGCCCGACGGGCATCGCGGTGGGGGGCAATCAAAGCCTCTGGTTTGCCGAGAACTACGCCGACGTGATCGGGCGCCTGTCGCTCAACGGCCGCGTACACATGTACCACTTGCCACACAACAGCGGCCCATTCACCATCACCCGCGGACCTGACGGCGCGATGTGGTTCACCGAGAACGGGCGCGACAAGGTTGGGACCTTGTCATCGACCGGACACCTGCGCGAGTTCGCGCTCCCCCCTGGCAGTCAACCCATGGGGATCGTGGCCGGCCCTGATCACAACCTATGGATCACCGAGAACGGCACGGGGGAGATCGGACGCCTGTCACCGACCGGACACCTGCGCCAATTCGCCGTGGGCAACCAGAGTTATCCCGAGGGCATCACCGTCGGCTCGGACGGCGCACTGTGGTTCGTGGAGACCTATGCCGGCAAGGTGGGACGCCTGGCACCATCAGGCGCTCTACGCTTATTCCCGCTGCCGAGTGGGAGCCAACCGAGCAATATCACGACTGGCCCTGATGGCGCGTTATGGTTCACGGAAACGGCGGTTGATAAGATCGGTCGCCTCTCATCGTCCAACGCCTTGCGAGAAATCACGCTTCCACAAGGCAGTTCCCCGGTAGGTATTACCGCCGACAGCCATCACAACATTTGGTTCACGGCGCGCGACGCGTCCAAGGTAGGACGCCTCTCCATGTTGCCGTAAGAGATAGCCTTCCCTCACTGGACGAGCTCCACCTGGAAGTTGACGATCTGGTTGTCGTCGCGGACGGGAAGCGTGGGGCCTGTCCAGTCGTGCCAGGTACGCCCGCCGTCGACGCTGCGATAGACGCCACGGGCGCCGGGCGCATAGGCGACGAGGGGGGAGGTCGGGTCGGGGACGACCTCCTGGATGTCGGGAGGCAGGCCCGGCGGCTTGCGCCAGGTGTGGCCGCCGTCCTCAGATATGTAGACGGTGTCGCCCGTGCTGTCCGTGCCGGAGATGTAGAGGCGGCGGGGATGCCAGGGGTCGAAGCGCAACGCGCCGGACGGCCCGGCTTCGCTCCCCGTGTCGTAGCGGGCATGGAGCGATACCCACCGCGCGCCCCCGTCGGTGGAGCGGTAGAGAGCGGCCCCCTCGCCCCCACCGGGGCTCCCCGCGTTGAGGTAGAGGACGCGGGCGTCGAAGGGGGAGACCGCGACGTTCAGGTCGCCGGTATCCTCGCACGCGGCGCCTGCGGACGCGGGCAGACCGCGGCCGCGCACCGCGCGCCACGTCGCGCCGCCGTCCGCGCTGTGGAACAGGCGGTAGGCGACGTCCGGGTCCATCACGCTGGCCATCGCCCAGAGGCTGTCGCCGGTTGGCCGGTTCAGGGCCATGAGGCAGACCAGGGACGTGGGGAGGCCGCGGTCCAGGCGGCGCCAGGTGTCGCCGCCATCGGATGTCTTGTAGAGGCCGCCGAAGCCGTCGCCGTAGACCACGCGCGGGTCCCGCGGGTCAGCCTGGAGGTGGTCAAGGGTCGGGGAGTTGCCCCCGCCGGGCAGGCCGCGCTCCGCCCGCCGCCAAGTGCGGCCACCGTCGAGGCTGCGCCAGAGCGTGCCGGTGTACCCGCTCACGTAGAGCCGGTGCCCGCCGTCGGTCGCGACGAAGCTCCACACGCGCGACCCCTCAGTGTCGGGGTCGGGAGACTGCCACAGCCGCCGCCATGGCGTGTCGCCGTCCCGACGATAGACACCGCCCGCGAACGTCGTCGCGAAGACGGCGACATGCACGCCCGCTGGCCGCCCCCCTGCGGTGACCGGGGTGACGAGGAGCGCGGCGAGGAGCGCAAGGAGCCACCACAGAGGGCGGGTGCGTGCGTCCGGCCGGCGTGACCGCGCGTCGCCACGAGGACTGAGGCGACCTCGCGCGCGGCCTCCGTCACGTTCTCGCCGGCGTCGCACAAAGGACGTGTTGCAGCGCACGACACCCTCTCACCTTCTCGTCCACGGGCGTATTGTCAATAAACAGCGACTGTCCAATCGTATGCATATGATCGTCACATCCCCAGGGTGCCTCTGCATAAGGGGGGGCCGCGTCGGCGTCCCCAGAACGGCACACCCACCCCTTATCCAGCATCAGGGTAGCGGCGTGGGGGCCGCGTACGCCTGATGTAAAACTCACCTTCTTGGCGGCCCACGTCCTCGGGGCCGGACGGCCGCGCGTGTGATTAGCGCGTCTTCTTATCCGTATCGCCGAAGGCGCGGTGGCCGATGACGACGCGCACCGCGACGTACGCGTCATGCGCCGGGTCCGTGGCGACGGCGGCGATGTGGACGCGCTCGCCGGGTGCGAGCGCCGCCAGGGCGCCGGGGGTGAGGGTCTCGGAGATGGTCACGGTGGCGGTGATATCCTGGTGGCCCTGAAGGTGGAGCGTCACGGCGTCGCCGGCGATGGAGGCGACGGTGCCCTGGAACTGGCGCATCCTCTTCCCGTGGGCATGCCGGGGCGTCGTGCCGGCGTCGTGCCCGCCCTTCTTATGGTGCATACCGACGCTGGCCGGGTGGGCCGGCGGGGCGGCGTGTGCGCTCGGGGCGGCGTGTGCGCTCAGGCCGGCGGGGGCGGCGAGGGCCAGCGCGGTGGCCAGCCCCAGCGCAAGGGCTCTGCGGTGTGTGTGTCGTGTCGTCATGTCGATCCTCCACTTGTCCGTTCGGTGTCTCTGAGCGCGCGGGGGCGCTCCGCGGGCGTCGCACGACGCCGCTCCATCTATGATGATGGGCGGGAGTAGCTCAATCTTACGCCCCATCTTACACCCCCCGGACCATTGTCCTATCTGGTCTGGCCCCTCTGTCCCATGCCAGCCCGGTTGCCGTGCCCTGGCGGGGCGCGGCCACGGGGGCTGTCGGCGGTCGCGGGGCGGGCAGGCCCTACTGTCTATATCGACGCGGGGCACAGGACTCTGGAGGGGCCTATGTGTCCTAGCGGCGCCCGTACGGTGGCGCCGCGGCGGCCGTCAGGCGGTGGATGTCGCGCGTCCTACTGAGGTTCCGGTCGCCGCGCGACGACGGGAACCGTCCCGCACCGCGACCGACTCCTACCCGACGTGCGCTCGGAGAAAGGTGGATAGCCCGCCAATGTCTTGGATACTGGTGAGCGCCGCGGGGACCGTGGGCGGCCGATCATTGGCCAGGAACACGTACCCGCCGGGGCCGGGCAGCCGGTAGTCGTCGATGCGGACGTGCAGGACCCGCTCGACGCGGGCGACGGGGGCCGTCACCGCGATAAGCTGATCGGTCATGATAACGGTCACGGCGAAGCCGGCGCGGCGCGCCCACGTCGTGATCGGCTGTGTCGCGCCCAATGGGGCATCAACGCGTAGGCCGATATTGAGTTCGAGCACATCTGTCGGGTTGTGGGGACCGAGGCGGATCGCCGTGTGGCGGGCCACGGGGTCATCGATGCTCTGCGCGAGGACGCGGCCGGGAGATGGCGTCGGCCGCGCCGTCGTGCCCGACGCGGGGCGGGCTGATGGAGCGCCCGCGCAGCCACACAGAGGCCCCAGCGCCAGGCCGAGCACGGTCAGTCCGCTGAACACACGCTGCATCATCATAGCCCTCTCGATGTCTTTGCCCGCCAAGACGCAGCCATCCGCGCTCCTGTCCACAGCTGCGCGGGACACGCCACCTCTCTAACATAGGACGTACGGGGGGACAATCTGTCACAGAAAGAAAGGAGGCATAGAGCTAACCGCGTCCCTCAGGGCAGGGTCACGCGTGTCCGGCGGGGTCGGCGTAGGCGGTGTAGGCGGCGCGGAAGCGCTCTTTGGCGCGGGCGAGCGTCATCTTGACGGCGCCGGGCGAGAGGCGCATGGCGTGGGCGATCTCGGTGATGGAGAGGCCGTCGCGGGCGCGCAGCAGCAGGCAGGCGCGCTGGGGGGGCGTGAGCCGGGCGAGGGCGTGGCGCACGGCCTCGTGCTCGGCCAGGTGCGTCGGCAGGTCGCGGGCGGGCGCGGGGAGGCGGTCGTCGTCGCCGGGGGCAAATGGGACCCAGGTGAGACGGCGGCGGTGACGCAGCGCGTCGCGGGCGGTGTTGGTGGCGATGCGGTAGAGCCAGGCCGGGCGCACCGGGTCGCGCGTGCCGGGGAGCGCCGTGAAGACCTTGAGGAAGGTGTCCTGGGTCAGGTCCTGGGCCTGCGCGGGATCGCCGACGAGGCCGAGGATGTGGCGGTAGAGCGGCCCCTGATAGCGGGTAAAGAGCTGGTCGAAGGACGGCAGTGGGGGGGCGCTCCGCGTCCCGCTACCGACGGCGGGCGTGTGTCCGACCAGACGCTGCATATGCGATTTTCCTCTCACGGTGACACGCCCGCCTCATCGTCCGCCACCGGGCACGGGGGCGCGTGTGACGCAGGATAGTCCCCCTGATGGGCGAGAGACAATAGCCCAAATGGGCTATTCCCCTGCGACCAACACACCCGCAGCTTCCCGTCGGTCCTGCCCCGCGGGAACCCGTGGTCGTTGGCCCTGCCTCGCGCAGACCGTGCGTCAGACGGTCGGGCGCCACCGGGTGCCACCGCTCCCCGCGACGGGGGCGAGGCGGACGGCGAGGCGGGTGCGCGTGGGCCAGTGGACGAGCGCGATGTCCCAGAGGGCGGGGCCAGGGATGGCTTGCACGCGCCAGTCGGAGTCGGCGCGCAGGGCTGTCAGGGCGGCGACGAGCGCGCGGCCGTCGACGTCACCGGCGCTGTCGCCGGCGAACCAGGCGCGCACGGTGGCGGGGTCGGGATGGGGCGAGATAGCCATAGCCATAGGTCTCCTTGGGTCTCCGCGCCTGTCGGGGGCCGGGCGGACGATCCGACGCCGGGGGCGGACACACCCTAGCGTAGGCGACGGGGGCGCGGCCTCCTATAGGACATCCGGCGGGCGCGGCGCGGGGGGCGGGAGGTGGAGGAGACGGAGCCGCTACGCGGTGTCGTGGGGGGCGGGGGGGCCGGCCCAGCGGGCGACGCAGCGCAGGAGGGCGGGGAGCTCGAAGGGCTTGCCGACGGCGGCGACGGCGCCCATCTCGGCCGCCCGTGCGTGCAAGTCGGGGTCGGCAGTGACCGCCACACGGGGGATCGCGGCGGTGGCGGGGTCGGCCCGCAGACAGCGGCTGATGGCGGCGCCGTCTTGGCCGGGCATATGGGCGTCGAGCAGGATCAGGTCGGGGTGGACGGCGCGGGCGAGGGGCAGGACGAAGTCGCCGATGGCGGCGTGGACGTGATAGCCTTCCATTTCGAGGAGGTCGCTCAGGAGCGCCACGATCTCCTGGTTGTCGTCCACGACGAGGACACGTTTGGTGGGCATCATCTCGCTCCTCTTCTCTTCCACGCTGTACGCGCCGCGCTCGTCTGGCGACCCAGCGCTATCTATCGGCCACCCGCCCTATCACTGATGGGTCGTTAGTGTGTATACGCGGCCGATGGAGCGTTGGATCAGCGGTGCTGCGGCGACGAGGACACGCTGTGGGTGCGCTGGAAACGTCAAAGTACGTGCGCCGATCCGCATGTTGTGTCGAGAGTGCGTACTTGACGTTGGTAACGTGCTGAAGGGTGGAAGTATGCCACGCCGCCACGTCCTGATGGACAGCTGTCGCGGCGTGGACCACGCTCCGTACGAGGTCGGGCGCTTGTCCCTGCACCGCTTTCCGTGCCCATCCGCTCGGGTGCCAACGTCAAGTACGCACTCTCGGCATCCCACAGAAGGTGCGCCGATCCGCGCGCCGGGTTCCGTGCAGACGGCGCTTGTCACACACGCGGGAGGGGCATCTGCAGGAAGGCGCGGGAACTCTGGGATTTCCGGCGCAGGAACTGTGGGACAGCGCGCAGGAACTGTGGGATCTTACACCAGGGGCAGCGCATCTTATTGAGATGCGCTGGCCTTGAGACAACGAACGTCACGCGGCGAACGGTCGCCTCCCGCCTACAGTTGTCGCGCGTGCGCGAGGGCGTAGGACTGTAGCGTCGGGCCGTCGATAGAGGCGGCGAGTGCGGAGGGCAGTAGGGCCGTCCAGCGGTCCGAGGACGGCCGCGCCCGGTCGTGCGCGTACCACGACAGCGTGATCGGCGCGGGACATAGCGCGTTGAGCGTAGCCACGACGCCCGCGGCGCGCGCCCAGTCGGCCGCGCTGGGCGCGCGACTGTACGGATAGCCGACCACATTCTCGGGGTCTACCTGTAGCGCCCATTGACCGCCGGGATCGCACGGGGGATCGGTGGCGCGTGGATGGGCGCTGTCGCGGTACACCACATCGACGGCGGCGAGGTCGCTCGCCGGATCGGCGCCGATGAGCGCGCGCACGGCGCCGTTGGGATCGGCTCCCACCCCGCTCCTGATGCCGGGTTGAGCCAGTGGCCCCGGCTGCGGAGTCGTTTGCGGGCCAGGTTGCGCCGTGGCCGTGG
>JAABUL010005740.1_pt1 | contig 15083 bp, 2 predicted proteins | sample 5559151 | NCBI WGS metagenome assembly JAABUL01 (sample SAMN10711876, study PRJNA513368) | rock metagenome | isolation source: Antarctica rocks | place: Antarctica: Victoria Land, Pudding Butte sud | reverse complement strand
AATAAAAGAAAAAAACAAAATTAAAAACTTTTATATTTTGAAAAAAATTAATAGCACAAAACTTAAAAATATCTATTTAGAAAATCGATTAAAAAAATATATAAAAAGAAATTAAAATTTTTAGATTTTTGTAAAGTCGAGAAACAAAAATAAAAAAATAAAAAATAGTTTTATATAAAAGACAAAAAATCAATTTAATTAAAGCAACAAAAAATTGTTTATAATTATTATATTATTGCTATCTTATTACAATTATTTAAATTATACAACAATATAAGATTTTTTTTAAGAAAAGAAAAAATTGCAATTTTTATATTTGTTTTATTTGTAAAAAAATTAATATAAAGTTTATTAATTTATAAATATTAGAAAGAAATTTAAGTATATAAAGTAATTTACAAGATATTATAATTTCGAATACTTAAAAAAAACAAATAAAAGTCGAAAAAATCAAAAAGTCGAAATACTAACAATTTCGATTAATTAAAAACAAACAAATAATACTAGTATTTGTTTATTTACTCTAATTAATTAAAATTAACAATTAGAAAACAAACTAAAAGTATTAATAGCAAAAATAAAAATTTAAAATTCTAGAATTTCAAAAAAAAATTCAAATTATAGAGAACGTACTAGACAAAAGATGGCAGTTAGATAGACAAGATAAGATAAGCAACTAGACAAGATAAAAAGATACGCAAGTAAACAAGACAAACATTTATAGTAGTTGTAAAAGTAATTATCTAAGAACTAAACTAACAATCGAGTTATACTTAATTGTTCGAAAGCAGACGTTATCAATAAATATTAAATACTTTTTTGCTATTTAACAAAAATATTAGATACAAATCTCGTAATATATATTTTTCTTAAAAAAAAAATTATTAATACTTTTGTTATATTGTATTCTCTATATTATTTAATCTCTAGATTTAACTATTATTCTATTAAAATTTTAATAATCTAATTAATAAAAATAAATTTGTTGTTTTTGTTTGTTTAAACGTTATATTTCTAAATAATTTTAGCTCAATTTTTCTCAATACTTAGTTTGTTGTAGAACTTCTTGTTGCGTTAATAATAAATATCTTTTTCTATATTTAAGTATATTTTGTCTATATTAATTGTTGCAAAATTGTTCTAAAAATTATTTTTAAATAATTTAACAATTTTAATAATTTAAATTAATTTGTTAGCAAATTTAACAATATTTTTAAGAAATATATAGATATCGATTTTAATAATAAAATCGAAAATAGTATTGTAGCTATTTTGTATAATTTAAAAATGTATTGCTATTTTGTTCGAGCTATTTGCTATTTTGTCTAGCAAATATTTAGCAGTTGTTGCAAAACAAGTTGTCTAACAATTAGTAATAGAAATATTTGTAAATTTAATAGTATTTGCAAGTCTAGTAATTGTACTTTTGCAAATTAATTTATTTTTTAAATTTAATATTTAACAAACAATTTTTGTCTCAATTTTCGACTTTTTTGCGTAGCGCTTTAGCAACTTTAAATCTTAAGAAACAAAAAATTAAAAAAAATTAAAAAAAAAATTTCTTAATTAAAATTAAAATTAATTTGTTTATTTTTATAATTGAAATTAAATATTTACAAGACAATATTATTATTTTAAATAAAATATAATTAATATTTGTCTTTTGCGTTTTTTGTACTTTCGATAGAGTTGTACTCTAATATATAATTGCTTAATAAGTTTTAATTAATATAGTCTTTTTGTTAAAGTTATTTGTTTTAAAATCTTTCTTATAATATAGATTCGAAGACTAATTGTTTTTTATAACAAGATTTAAAACAAATTTGTAAATTTTATAGTTTGCAAAAACTTAGTTTTTTCTTAAAAGCAATAACTTGTTAAGATGTATTAATATTTAATAAAATATAATATTATATACAAAATTCTTTATTTTAGTTGTTTTGTATCTTTTTTGCAAATCGACAATTTAAGTAGATTAAATATCGATATTGTTTTGCAAAATTTTTTTTTTTTAAAAATATTAATAGTACTTATAGATACAAAGATAGACTCTAGAGATACGCATAATATACAAATATTTTTTTTATATCAAAAGTTGCAAGTTACAAAAAGAAACAATTGCGTATTATAATATTAACACAAACAATATAACTTATATTGTAATTAATAAAATATATATAATTTAATAAATAGCTAAAATAATTGTTAATATCTATCTTTCTGTTAGATTAAAATAGAGCAATATCTATTTTAACTATTTTTGTATTTAGAATCTAATTTTTAGAAATTAGATAAACAAAAAATATATTACTATTTTTGCAAAGTATAACTATAATAAAATAGCTATTAAGTATAAATATCTTACAAATAAGTTGCTCAATATTTGCTATAGTATATTTCTCGAAAAAATTGTGTTTAATTTTAATATTTTTTAAACTTAATTTGTTGTTTTCTAATTTAATTTAATTATTATTATTTTGCTAATTTAGAGTATTTGCAAAATTGTCTTTAATTGCTTGATTAACAACTTTGCGTTTGCAAACTTTTGCAATATTTTAACTAAAATAAGAGTTTTTGTTTTTCTTGTTAAAAACTATATTAATTGTCTATTAGATAATAGCAATAAATAAACGATTTTGCAATATAATAATAATAATAAAAATACTACTATTAATAATATAAAGATAGTAGCTAACAATAATAGACAAGAATATATGTTAATAGAATTAAAGATAATAAGTTTTAGTAATATTGTTAATATTAGTATTAATTGTACTAGTACTCTAATAAATTGTATTCTATAACTAAAACTTGTAAAATATTTGCTATAAATAAACAATAAATTATAATTGTTTAATATTATATCTAAACAAATAGTTTATTGTTATTAATTTTTAGATATTAACAACAACAATATTAAGATAATATTTAAATATTGTTGTTTTTTTTGCTATTTGTAATAGTTTTAATTCTAAGCAATCTATCTCTTTTTTTAGATATAAATGCGTTTTTTGCTATTTTAGACAATTAATTATACTTTTTTAACAATACTACAAAGATAAGAATATTTATTAGAATTATTAAGACAATTACTTTAGATATTATAATAGTTGTTTCAAAACGTCTTATAGTAGAAAAAATAAATATTCTATATTTTGTTTTATAGTTATTAACAAGATTTGCAAAATTATCTAGCAGATTTTTGCTATATTATCGATTTTACTTAGTATTGTAATTCTTTTATTAAACAAGATATTTCGAGATAAAACAATTTTGTTTATATTAATAAATACAATATTTAATAAAAGTTTTAATCTTATAAGAATACTATTTGATATTTAATTTAATAATAGTTTTCGAATAATTTAATTTTAAACAATTGTACAAATTTTTACTATCTAATACTAACTTAAGATAGACAATAGATATAACTAAATAAATTTTTTAATTTGTCGAAAGATTTAATTTGTATATTAGATTGTTTTTTTGTTTAAAAATTTTAAAAAATTCGATATATTAAATAGACAACTTAAATAATTTAATAAATAATAAAAAATAGTTTTTGTAAAAACAAAGATATATTATATTGTTTACAAGAAACTTAATAGATTTATAATATTTGTTATATATTGTTTTAACTATTATATTAGTCTATACAATTGTTGCTTTTGTTTCAAAAATATTAATAATTTCTTTTTACAATTAATCTATCTAAATATTGTTAAATCTAAAAAAAGACAAAAGATTATATATTTTAAAATCTATAATTATTTTATTTAATAATAGTTTAATAGATATATTGAATAAATTATTAAAACAAGTGCAAAGTACAAACAAAAAAAATATTTAGTTTAGATTAGAATTGCTAATTGCTATATAATGCAAGACTATTTTAACTATTTAATTTGTTTATTTATTTTGTTTGTCTATTTGCAAATAGTATATTGTTAAGATTAGAAATTAAACTCTTAGCTTCTAAAATATAGTTATTTAGAATTTAGATATAAATTTGCAATTTCTATTATATATAAGCGCTTTTGAAATTTCTTAGTTAACAAGATTGTTAAAAAAAAATTGGATTAGTTTGTTATAATATAAATTGTTTTGTTAATTAAGACAATTACTTTTTTAAAAAAATTGCAAATTGTTATTAAGACAATATTGAAATTCTAATATAACAAAAGTTTTAAAACAAAATCGATATATATTATATAAAAAGATACAAGAAAACTCAAAATTAAGTTAAAGCTCTTATATAGTTAATATTGTTTAATTTAACAAAAATTGTATTTTCGACAATAAACAATATATCGATACAATTAAAAGACAAATTTGCAAAAATAAAAATTAATTATTATTGTCTTATAAATACAAGTTAAGTTAGTATAACTATTTATATTATATATTTGATAAAAGATTTCTATTTTAAAAATTTTAAACAAATATAGTTTCTTGCAATTTGTATAGTTTGTAAAATAGAATAAGTTATCTTTTTTAAAAAACTAAATATCAAAAGATATAGATAATTTTCGAATTATTGTTAGAATTTCTGTTTATTTAATAAATTTAATATATATCTTAAGAAGTCTTTTTTTAAAGATTTTATTTATTTAAATAAAACTTAAGTAAAATAAGATTGCTTTGTCAATTATATTTTAATTAATTAGATTTTTTTTTTGAAAATTTGTTGTATTAACTTAGTTACAACTTATATATTTATTGCAAAGTTATCTATTTTATTTAAAATTAATAACTTGTTTTTGTTATATTTATTTTTAAGTACAAGAAATCTAAATAATATATTCGAAATTATATATAGTCTTTTTGTACAATAATATATATCGAGTAAAAATTGTAAAAGATATTAAAAGATATATATAAAACAAAAATTAAGTTTGTTAGTTAATAAAAAGAACAATATAGTTTGTTTAACAATACTTGTTGTAATTAAGTAATTAGTATAGACTATAATAAGTCTTTTAATTGCTTTTACTAGATATCTAGTCTTTTGTATTGTTTATATAAGATAAGCTATTTTTATTTCAATTAATTAATAATTTATCTCGACAAAACTTAGAATTTTAAATAGAAACAAAATATAGTAAATATTGTTTTATTTAAAGTTGTTGCTAATTAAATTGTTTTTAATATAATATATCTTAATATTAAATTTGCATTTTTTAAAGACGTCTAGATCTATATACAAACAATAACTATTGTTAAAATAAATTAAAAAGTTCGAAACTATTAAGAATTGCTATAATTAATAAAAGAATTAAAGAAGAATAGACAAGTATTTAATATATATATTTTTTAAATATATTTTTTGTTTTTTTTTGTCGATAGTAGAAAATTCTTTTAAAAGATAAGTTTTTTCTTGCTATAAAATATCGACTTGCTAAATATATTAAACAATTTTGTTTCTCTAATAATTGACAAAACTAAAATAGATTTTAAGTATTTTTAAATTTTTAAAAAATCTAATTGTCTTAATAGCAATAATACGCTTTTTAGTAATAGACTAGTTAAAGATATCTACTTTTTGTTCTAACAATATAATATTAAAATAGTTAAGATAGATTTTCTTAAAACTAAGCATAACGTTTAGCAAGACTAATTTGTTAAACAACTAAATAATATAAGCTAAATATATATCAAACAATTGCAAAAAAACAACAATATTGTTAATATAGATAGAATAGAACTCTCTAAATTAACAAAGTTCTTTATCTATTATTTGTTAAATATAGACAAGCAAATTTTTAAATTTTATAGTAGCAATATTAAATTATTTCTTGTTTTAATAAATAATAAAGAAAAACTTATATTTGTTTTTCAATATAATTAAAAGTTGCAAAAAAAAAAATTATTTATTTATTAGACTTATATACTTACAATTATAAATCTAAACTATAATATTAGTCTAAATAGATATCGAATATCTATTTGTAGTAATTAGTCTATTTAGTTTGCAAATATTAGTTACTACTTAATATTTTCGAATTTTGTTTAATAAAATTTGTTAAATTACAAAAACAAAAAATTTAAATAACAAAAACTTAATCGATTATATTATCTTATTTTAAATATATAATTTGTCGAATTCTTTATTAACTACTTTGCAATTATACTTTTTTAAAAAATAAATTTTGTATTTTATTTTCGATACTAATATAGAGTTTTAGTTGCTATTTAATAGAATTAACAATTAATCTTTTCTAATAAGATTAATAGTTTTGTCAATATTTTTTTACAAAATACGCAAGTATATTACGAGATACTAAAGCGCAATAATTTTGTTTAAACTACTATAAATATAAACGTTATTAATTAGATTTACTTAATAGCTATTATTAAATATATTAATTTTGATATTTTTTTTAGTTATTTAGTTTTTTTGTTAAAGTTAATTTAATAATAGTTTTGTTTTTTAAATTCTAGTAGATATTTAAGTATTGCGTATTATAAAATATAAAAAGACGTTAAATAATTGTTACAAATATATACGAAAAATATTTTTTTATTTGCAATATAAAAATAAGTATTGAGCAAAATTAATTTAAAAATATAGTCTCTATTAAACATGATATTGTTCTATACAATTACTAAAATTTTCAAAACAAAATAGATAGCAATTACAAGACTTTTTTTAATTTTAATAACTTGTTTTATTTTAATATTGTTTTTTAGCTTTATTTTTAACTTTGTTTTTAGATTTTAATAGTTTTTAATAATTAGTTTGCGTCTATTTGTATTAACAACTATATATTTAAAATCGATAATATTTATTTTAAGCAACAACTTTGTTTTTAGATTTTTTACAATATAAATTCTTTAATAAAAGTAAACAACAATTATTTTGCTATCTATTTTGTTTTAAAGATATATTAAAAGTTGAAGATAATTATTAATTAAATATTTGTTGTTTTTAATATTGCGTACAAATATAGTAATATTAAATTGTTTTGTAAGATATTTTAGTCTTAAGTTACTAAAAAAGTTATTGTCGATTAATAATATAGTATATTTGTTGTTAACGCAAACAGTACAAAAGATATCTTTCTATAAAAATATTATTTAATATATTGTATAGTATTAATATCTAAAAATTAGTCTATTCTAATATAGTAATAAAGTATCTAACTTAATTAATTTTAAGTTTGTAAAATTTGTTCTAACAAAAATAGAATTAATATAAAATATTTTAGTAAATTTTTAACAATATATCTTGTTGTATTTGTTTTTAATATATTAAAAAAGCTTGTTTTTTAATAGAAAAATTAAAATATAGCTTTTGTATTTAAAAAATAATAATAAAAATATTAATATTAACTTAATATATATTGTATTTGTCTAATATATTGCTTTTTATAACAAGTCAATTATATAAATAATTGCTAATATTTTCTTCTTAATATAGTGTATTTTTTCGAACTAATTGTTAGCAATATAGTATACTATCGTATTTATATATAAGTTGCTGTAGTAGCTTGTAAGATTTTCGAAAAATATAAAGTAGTAAATAAACTCTATATATTTTGCAAAATTTATATAATATATTGTTACAACAAAAGTTTGATAAATTGCTATTTGTTTGTAGCTATTTTAATAATTATTGCAATAATCTTTGCAATATCTATCTTAATAGTTATCTTAATTTTACTATATATTGTTCTATCTATTTTTTGTTTTCTAATTCTAATAGTAAGAGTTTTTGCTCTAACTATTTGCAAAAGAATTTGTTGTTGCTATAATTACAAATCTTGCAAAAAATTTTAATATTTAAAACTATTGCAATATTTGCTAAATTAATTAACAAAATTGTTTGTTAAAATTTTGCAAATTCTATATAAACTATCTAAGATATTTATAATTAGCAAAATATTGCTAAAAAAAATATATATAGTCGAACTACTAATAAAAGAGTATATAAAAGAAGTAAATTAAGCAAGATATATATAGTGTAAACTAACAAACAGTTTGTTTTTCTAATTATCTATTTAATCGATTTGAATTTTGCTAATTAAAATAATAAATAAGTATTATTTTCTATATCTTGCGTTTTGTGTCGAGTTCTTTAATAAAGTTTTGAGATAATATATAAGCAATAAATATACTAACAATAGAATACAATTCTATCTTAAACTAATTTTATATTTAAATTAATTGTTTCTAAATTTTTTTGATACTTGTTAACTATATTATAAAAATAATATTTTGCAAATATTTTGTAATCTTTTGTTTGTTTTTAATATTTTTAACAATAAAGATTTTTAATATTAATTTATTAAATATTTTGCTAATTTTTATTTTAAAACAATTCTACAATTTATTGATAAAATTTAAAAAAAATAGATTTCGAAATATTTATTATTTAAAATTGTTTATTTTTTCAAAATATTATATTATAATAAAGTTACAAAGACAAAGAGAGAGATTGTTTCGAACAACAACTTTGTTAACAATATATATATAATTATTTATACGTTCGACAAATATAAAGACTTCTCTATATATTGTTTTTTAATAGACAAAAATAATATTGTCTAATTTATAGCTATCTAAAGTATCTAAATAAAAGAAATCTAAATCAAATATCTTAAATTAACTAGAAAATATATTTATATTTTTTTGTAAAAATTTATTAAAGTATTTAGAAATACAATAATAATTAGTCGATTTATTTTAAGACAAATATTATATTTATTTTATTAAAAAATATTAATCTTTTTTATGCAATATAGTTTGCAATTAATTTAGATCAAAGTTTGCAAAAAATAAAGTTTGCTCAAAAATTGTAAAATTAAGCTAAAAAATTAAAGTTCGTTTAAAGATTGCAAAATTAAATTGCAAAATCGAAATTTACTTAAAGATTGCAAAATTAAATTGTAAAAACAAAGTTTATTTAAAAGCTACTAAATTAATTTAAGTATTAAAAAACTATTAAACAAGTTTTTGCTATTGTTGCGAGTCTATATTATTAAATATAATTGTACTTAATTAAATTGTCTTCGATTGTAAGATATTAAATTCGATATTTTGTTATTAATCGAACTAAGTATGTTGTTCAACGTTAAATAAGTTAAATAGCTATAAATTGTACAATTGCGCAACAAGATCAAATTAATTAAATTGTTGCTATTTATTCTGCAAAAAATTGTTAGAGCATAAATCTATTATTTTGAATTTATTGTTTATTTCGAAATTTGTTTAACTAAATTTAGATTAATAACAACAATTTATACTATTGTTTTTAAAAGAGAAAATTTGTTTTTAACAATATAGATTGTTAATATTTGCTAATATATTTTTGCGCAATTTATTGTTGTTTAATTTGTTAGTCTTGTTGTTTTTTAGTTTGTCAAAAAAGTTAGTTATTAATTGTTTAGATAAAAACGTAGACAAAATAGAAAATACAAATAAGAAAACAAGTCTTAAAATACTTAAAGACGCAAATTTATACTAAACAACAAGAATTTTGTCGAGATACTCTAAAACAACAATCGAACTAAAAAATTTCAAATTCAAAATATTATTAAGATAGATGTTTAGATATTTTTAATCAAACTATTTGTTTTAATATTTAGATAATTGTTTTGCAAACAATTTTAATAATAGTTTCGAAATAATATTATCTAATATAGAAGACAATAATATTTTCGAAATAACAATATTAACTACAACAAATTATAATATTTTCGAAATCTAATAATTAAAAACAATAGACAATAATATCTTTGTCAAAGACTTGTTATAAGTTGCGACAAACAATAGTTTCTTTGTAAAAACTTTGTTGCTAATTGTGTTAAATAAAGCTATCTATTGTACTTTTTCGAACTTATTAATTGCTTATTTGAGTAGAATCTTGTCGATTACTTATTTAGCTAATTAAATTTGCTTATTTTTATTAGACTAAATAGATTAAGTAGATTAACAAATTTTGTCTATAGATTCGAATAAAGATAAGCAAAACAAAAACTTAAAAAGCTTATTAGTTCTTTATCTAATTAACTTACTAATACAAAAGATATATTAATATTTAGTAGTACAAAACTGCAGAATTTGATAAATAAGAGCAAAAAGAGCAAAATTAATCAATTTAATTAAGAAAGATATCATAATACAATTAGACAAATATTTGCGTAAAATAGACAAATATTAATTCTAATTTAATAATTTAATATTTAATAATTGCGAAAGACAAATAAATATTGACTCTAATATAATAATTCGATATCTAATAATTGCAAAACGCAGACAAATGTTAACTCTAATACAATGATTTAGTATCTAATAAATGCAGAATGTAAATTAATAACAACTCTAATATAGTAATTCAATATCTAGTAGTAAATACAAAACTAAATAGAAAAACTAACAATTAGTGTTGTTTGTCTAAATCAAATAGACAATGAACTCGAATTGTTAATTAAAGCTATTATTTGCTAGACAAAAGATAGCAATTAGATAGATAAGATAAAACAAGCAACTAAACAAGATAAAAAGATACGCAAGTAAATAAGACAAATATTTATAGTAGTTATAAAAGTAATTGTCTAAGAACTAAGCTAACAATCGAGTTATACTTAATTGTTCGAAAGCAGGCGCTATCGACAGACGTTAAACGCTCTCTTGTTATTTGGCAAGAGCATTAGACACAAATCTTGTAACAGAACAAGTTTCAATTATTTTTACAAAACATTTCTTAACAATAAAAATAGCAAAATTATATATTAGTTATATTAGCTTTATATTTGTTTGCAAATTAATATATAAATAAACATTAATATAATCTTTTTGTATAATTAATAGTATAAATATTGCAAACAACAATTAAATCTATAAGTAAAGATTTTCTATATTTGAAACTCTATATTTATTAGATATTTAGAACAAGTTATTGTTTTATTTATCAAAATATAATAACTTAATAATTTGATTTTATATTTGCAAAATTCTCTTTTTCGATTTATTATTTTTGTATAAATTTTTTTTATCGAGCTTATATTATAGCAAATTTAGAGCAACAATTACAAAATACTAAATATAGACAATTTTTTGCAAAAAAAAAATTTTATTTTTATTAAAAAATTAAGATTAAAAACAAGAGTTATTATTTATATTAACAAAAAAATCTTGTAAAAAACAATAGCTTATATTTGCTAAACAAGCTACAAATCAAATTTTAATAATATTAATATATTTTCTTTGTAATTAAAGATCGACTTTTTCAATTAAATTATTTTAAATATAAAATTAGCAAATATTATTGCAACAATTACAAATATTATAGTATTAAATTTCTTAAACTTAAATTTAAATTAAATTGCAAAAAATAATTATTCGATTTATAAAAAACAATTTAATTATTAAAAATTGTATTTATATTTAAGTAGTTAATATTTTTTTTTAATATAATAAAACTACTAGCAACAAGAGAAAAAAATGCTTGAAAAATTTTTAAAATACAATTTTAAATATTTTAAAAATAATTAAGAATTAAACGCAAAATTTGTAGCAAACAATTAATAAAAATATTTAAGTACTAATAGATAATTTATTATAACAAAAATTAAAAAACGCAATACAAAAGATTAATTAAAACAAAAAACTACAAATTTAAAATAATTGAGTTCAATTTTGCAAATTATAGTTATTAAGATTGCAAATATATTGTTTAAAAATATAAAACAATTAATTATCGAAACAATATTACAAATAGCAAAGAAGCGCAAAAATCTAAAAAAAGTTAAATCGAATTGTATACAATTAATTTAAATTCTATACTATAGAATCGAAACGCGTTGCTAACTATACAATCGACAATTACAACAAAATAAATATTTAAATATTCAAAAATACAATAGTATTTATCGAACAAAAACTTTTAAAAGTTAAAATAAAAAATTGTTTTTAAAAATCTAATTTAATTGGAATTTTAAACACAAAGTTAAAAAAAACTTGTTAAATAAAAATTTAAATAATTTTGTTTTTTTTGTAGAAAATACAAAGAAAGCTCAAACTTGAAATAGCAAATAAAAAAAATCTAATTGTTAATTTTAAAATTAAAATTAAAGTCGAAATCTAAAAAAAACAAAACTTATAAAAAACAAAACCAAAAAAAAGAATTAGATTTTAGATTTTTTTAAAAAAAACTTTTTTTTGGCTATTACAATTGTAAAATTTGATATTAAGATTGTTTTTATTAGATTTTAGATTATTTAAAGTTGTTAATATTATAAAACTACGTATTTTAATTATTAAAATTGCAAAAATCTTTTTAAAAACAATAGCTATTTTTATTTTAACAAATAAAAAGAACAACGCAAAGAACTATTTATATATAAAAGTAAATATAAATTTGCAATATTGAATTAATTATTGTTCGACAATATTAATTAAAGTCTTTCAACTAGTTAAACTAGCTATATCGATAAAAAAACAAAAAAAAGATCTAGTTACAATTATATTAAAATCGATTGTCTATATAGTTTATTAAAGAAAGCTAAAAAAATTGTTAAAAATAAATCGAGTTTTTAATAATTAAATTAAGAGACAAATAATTTAGTATTACAAAAAACAAAATAATTTTTTAGTATTTATAAAATAAAATAGATTAAATTTTAAGTCTAGTATCTATCTATTTGTTTTCGAAAATTTCTTAAAATAATATATTTATAAAAAGAAAGAACTAATTTTTCTATTTAACAAGTTTTAGTAAATTAATATTTAACTTCGAATAATAGACAATACTAATCTAGCAAAATAGAATTAATATAGAATTATTGTTTATTAAAATTAATTTACTTATTTAATTGTAGATTCGAAATATTAGATATAGTTGCAACTTTAAAACAAATTGCAAATAATATTATATTATTAGCAAAAAAACAATAATTAACAAGAAAAATAATTTCTTAATTATTTGTTCTTTATATTGCAAATAATAATACAAATAGATTTAGATTCTTATATAATATATATATTTCTACAAAACAATTACAAGTATAGATTGTTAACAATACTATATTTGATAGTTTTTGAAAAATATAAAAATTAGATATTAAAATATTATTTTAATCTTATTATAAATTAGAATATTTATTAAGAGTTTTAGCAATTGTAATCGATTGTTTTTTTTGCTATATAAAATAATCTATTTTGTAAAAAGTATTTAATAGACAATTTTTATATTTAGATCGATATATAGTTGCAAAAAGCAATAAAAAGAGAATAGCAAAATAAAGAAATACTAGAAGCTAAATTAACAAAAAAGAATTTACTAGAGTAAAAATTGTATTAAATAAATATATTTTGTTAATTTAAAAATAGATAAATTGCATAATTTCAAATTTTTTATTGCAATCTAAAAATTAAAATTAATACAAAAATTAAGATATTTTTTGTCTATATAATTTTATTAAAAAATAAAGAAACTCTAAAGAATTTTTATAAATAAATATAAAAAACAATATTGTTGCAATTTATTAAAACTTAGTTTTGTTAAATCTATTTTTAACTAATATATTTTATTGTTTTAAAATTGCTATTAACTTTTCTTTTATATTTAATATTAAAAATATTATTATAAAATATATATTTTAAAACTCGACAAAAATAATAAAGAAGTTAAAAATATTATTTAAAAATATAAAGAAATTTAATTGTTTAATAAAGCAAAATTAAGAATATACAATATATTATATAAAATTAATATAAAAAAAGATTTAAAAAATAAAAAATAAGATATTTAAATTATATTTGTAAATACAATTTATAAAGTTTAAAAATTCTAAAATACTTAATATATATTAATTTGATATTAAGAATAATTTAGATTTTATTTAATTAACTATAAAAAAATAACAAAATTTAAGTTTTCAATTGTTTGTTTTAACAAAAAAGAGAAAATTTTGCTATCTTAATTTAAAATTAAGAAAAAATATTATAAATTAAAACTAAATTAGCAATCTAAATTAAGTATTTCGAAACTAGAAATAACTTTTAAAATTATATATTTATTTTTTGTTTCAAAAAATTTAATATAAATACAATAGCAACAATTTATTTTATTATTATTATTTCTTTCTTAAATTAATCTTTTAAAACTATATTAAGAAAATTTATTATTATTGTTATTGTTTTTAAAGAATAGACAAGATTTATAATAATTAATTTTATTAAATATTTAATTTCGATTTAATAATTTTTTTGATTTAAAAAAAAGTTCTATACAAACTAATTTATTATATTTTTTATACAATAGATTTAAATAACAAAAGAAATAAAAGATTTAGTTTAACAATCTAGAAAAAATAAAAGCAATTTTTTTATTTTTTTATTACAATTTTTGTATAAGTAAAAACAAAAGTTTCTTGATTTAGTAATTAAGAGATAACTACTAAAAGAAAAAGAATTATATTATTGGCAATTCCGGAATCTTTGTTAATAGTACTATTGGTAGCAAATAGTCAAAATAGCTAATATGTTAATATGCTCGCTTTATATAATCAAGCGCAGAATTAAGCTGCAATTAGTAGAATTTGCAGACGCATAATTGACACGCGCTATATTAAGATCTAATTTTGTATATTGTTAAGTCTTACAACAAATACAATCTACGAATATAATCTACGAGCGCAATCTACAAGCGCAACTTATAATTATTATATATACAACACAATTACGCAATAAAGACGTTTACGTTGAAGTCTAACTCGCGCGTAGAAATCTTACAAATTGTTCGATTCTATTATACAAATTACTATAATATAAACAAGTAACAAATAGAGATTTAAGCAAAGCATTGCAGAAGTTTGTGTGCATCTCGAACATCAAAATTGAATCTCTATCAGAAAAGCGCCAAGACTTTTTCTGCTAAATAGATCTTAAGCTAGCTAATAGTCAAATTAGCAAAATTCGCAACTAGCACTTTCTAAGCAGAGGTTCCGGAATTGCCAATAATATAGTCGAATAATTAAATAATATTAGACTATAGATTTGAAAATATTTGTTATTAGTATTAGCAATCTATTTGCAATATATATACAATCTCTTTTACTTAGATTTTAGAATCTTAGCTA
>JAABUL010005738.1_pt1 | contig 15086 bp, 11 predicted proteins | sample 5559151 | NCBI WGS metagenome assembly JAABUL01 (sample SAMN10711876, study PRJNA513368) | rock metagenome | isolation source: Antarctica rocks | place: Antarctica: Victoria Land, Pudding Butte sud | reverse complement strand
GCCCATGGCTGACTGGCCCCTCGGCTGCGGCCGACGGTCCAGCGCGCCTCCGGGGGAGCCTGGGGAGATGCCTCCCCCCAGACCCCCGCCAAACAGACGGTGTGGCGGATGATGGGGAAGGTACTAGCGATCGAAGCCATCGCCGGTGTGGCAGACAGACGCGACCCCTGAGCAGCGGCGGGCCTGCAGGCCGTTTCCCATCTCCAAGCTCCGTGACACCCACGATGAGTGTTTGGCGGGGGTCTGGGGGGAGGCATCTCCCCAGGCTCCCCCGGAGGCGCGCTGGACCGTCGGCCGCAGCCGAGGGGCCAGTCAGCCATGGGCGGGGGGGGCGAGGAAGAAAAGGGCCGATTATGGACTTTTCACAGACCTTGGGACAGGGGGTAGGGGCATTCCTCGCCCTACTGCCCGCGTGCGCGGTGGCGCTGTACTATGCCGTGCTCTTCCGCCACGACCCACTCTGGAGCGGAAGCGCGATGCTGCGCCTGCCGCCCCCAAGCGTCGCCCTGCTGATCGGCGCGTTCGGCCCATTGGCGCTGCTAGCCGCGCCCGCGTTGCGCTCGTTGGCCGGGGGAGCGTACCACAGTGTGGAAGAAGGGGCGGGGATACGCTTGGCCGCGACGTGGGCCGTCGTCACACCTGTATTGCTCGTGGCTCCGCTGCCGCAGACGGAGCGGTTGCTCAGTGGCTGGAGCGTCGCGCTGGCCGTTCTCGGCGCGCTGACGCTACGCCGCCTACGCCCGCGCATGACTGTGCGCGTGGTCGCCGTTTTGGGGTGCTCCAACGTCCTGTTGGCGTTGCTCTACCTTGCCGTCACGTTGCACGGCGCCAACCCCGCCTATTATGCGCCGATGATCGAGGCGCGGGCCGCAAGGTGGTTGGCGGCGCATAGCGGGCCGAATGACGTCGTGATGGCCTCGGCCGGGAGCGGGAACCTGATCGTGTCCGTGGCCGCGTGCCACGTCGTGGTGGGGCAGAACTTCGAAACGTTCGACTGGGCGGCGGCGCAGCGCGATGTTTTGCGTTTCTACAACGCCACGACGACCGTGGCCGCGCGTGCGGCAATCGTGCGCCGCCAGCGCGTGACGCTGGTGATGGACGGCCCTTATGAAGACGCGCTGGGACGTTACGCCCCAGGCCGCCGAGGCTATCACCTGGTCCACCAGGACGGTCCCGTGCGCGTGTTCGCGGTGACAGGGGCGGGGCTGTAGATGGCGCTCTCACGCTGGCCCGCGACTAAAGCCGCCTGGCAAACCACGGCGATTGACGTCGCCGCGGAGCCTATAGCATCCGCCGAGCCACGCGATGATTGGCGCGTCACGACAGTCCGGGAGACACGTCAACGTCCGTCGTTTGCCAGGCGCTGTCGATCACACGCTCCCGTGTTGTTGATCCTGACGCTGGCCGCGGCGTTGCGCCTGCTCAAGCTGGGCGTGAATCCGGGGTGGGATGGCGATGAGGGCTACAACTACAACATCGCGCTGAACCTCGCGCACGGGCATCGCCAGATGTTCGCGCTCGCGTTTGCCTTCGTGCAGCACCCGCCCCTGTTCTTCTTGCTGGCCGCGGGACTCTTCCACCTCTTTGGCGCCACGATGTTTCATCTGCGCCTCCTCTCCATCGTCTATTGCCTCGGCGCGCTATTGCTGCTGCGGCCCCTGGCGTATGAGTTGGTCGGTGGTAGACATGACCAGACGGCCGAACGCATCGCCTTCCTGGCGATGCTGGCCTACGCGGTCATTCCGCTCGTCGTGCTGCAGAACCGCTTCGCCTACACCTATAATGGGTTGGCTTGCTGGACTGTGCTAACGGCGCTGACCGTGCTGCGCTATCGCCGCACGGGGACGGCGCGCGCGCTCGCCCTCGCCGGCCTGGCGACGACGCTGGCGCTGACGACCGACCAGGAGGGCGTCTACCTGCTGCCCGTACTGTTGCTTGGCCTTGGAGCGGCATCCTTAAAGCGCCGGCTATTGGTGTTCGCGCTCGCCCTGAGCGGTCCCGCGCTCTACCTCGGCGTCATGGCTCTGGTGGACCCAGCCTCGCTGCTGTTCGACGTCACGCACACGGCCGGCCGCGTGGCGGGCGGTTCGTTGCCGTGGCAGGCCATGGCGCTATCTTACTATTTCGCCGATCTGTTGCGCTTCGATCTGGTAATCCCGCTCGGTCTGGCCGGCCTCGCGCTCGCGCCGTATCGCCCGGCACGCCGGCTGCTCCTGGGGTTGCTGGTGGCGATGCTGCTCGTCATCCTCAAGGTGCGCGACCCCAATCCGCTCTTCCGCACGGCCGAACCGCTACTGCCCTTTGTGTGCCTTGGCCTCGGCGCCCTTGGCGCGACGCTGTGGGCGCGCATTGGACCCTTCTGGCGCGGGCGCGGCGCGCTCGGTCTAGCCCTCCTCCTCATCGTATTAACAGGGACGGCAGTGACCTACGACGCCCACGCCGCCGCGACGCGTTTTCCCACCCACATCGGTGGCCTCCTGCCGCGCTCGACCACGGACGTCACGGCCATGGCCGATTGGTTGAACCGGCGCCTACGCCCGACCGATCTGGTCATCGCTATGCCGCAGGTGTCGTGGGCGCTACACGCGCGGACGGCGGAGTTGTTGCAGACCGTGGCCTATGAGGGGCAGGCCAGCGCCTTCTACCCCACCGGGATCGCTCGACAGCGCTGGCGCTACCCCGTCGGTCTCGACGCGGCGCGTTTCCTCGTCGTGGACGATTTCACCTACGCTTGGATTGCCCAGAACGCGCCCGAGCGCGCCCTCGTCGCGCGCGCCGTGCGGGGGTGGCTCCGTGTCTACGCCCACGGTGAGTACACCATCTATGAGAACCCCGCCCATGCGCACTAATATATTTCCGCTCCGCCCCCCTGCCTGGGCCTCTCGCCTCGCCCTCCCCACCTTCTTTGGGGGAGCCTGGAGAGAACCTTCTCTCGCCCCCATCCCAAATGACTCTTCTCTTCTCGCCCCCCCCGCCCCCTCCGGGGGAGCCTGGGGAGATGCCTCCCCCCAGACCCCCGCCAAACGTACAGTGTGGGCGTCATGGGGCTTGGCGATGGGAGACGGCCCGCGTCCCCCGCACCCTCCACGGCCCCTTCCTGCGCCGCGTCTGTCTGTCACACCGGCGGTGTCCACTAACGCTGACTCGCTCACCAGTACCCTCTCCACTATCCACCACACGGTCTGTTTGGCGGGGGTCTGGGGGGAGGCATCTCCCCAGGCTCCCCCGGAGGCGCGCTGGACCGTCGGCCGCAGCCGAGGGGCCAGTCAGCCATGGGCGGGGGGGGCGAGGAGAGTAGCCTTAGTGGGCGGGGCGAGGAGAAAAGGATTTACTGGGGGAATCCTTTACCTCGCAGTTTATGTGTTCGCGTTCCTGGTCTACGCGGTGGTGGCGTGGCCGCACACGCATCCGCCCTACATCGACTCGTTCTACTACGTCGATATCGCGCGCAATCTGGCTCATGGGCAAGGCTTCAGCGAGAACTTCGTCTGGAATTACCTCGGCGGGACGCCATCGCTGCCGCATCCCAGCAGCGCCTACTGGCTGCCGGGGATGTCCGTGCTGCTGGCCCCTGTCCTGGCTCTCGGCGGCGGCTATCATGGCGCCGCGCTGGTGACGGCGGCGACGGCGGCGCTGTGCCCGGTCCTGGCGCTGCGGATTGGGCGCGATGTCTTCGCTACATGGCGCCATGCCCTGACGATGGCCGCCCTCACCCTCTTCAACGGCGTGTGGTTCCATGACTGGACGACACCCGACGCATTTGTGCTCTACGCGGTCCTGGCGACGGCGACGCTGCTACTGGCGGCGCGCGGGTTGCAGGGAAAGGGGCCGTATGGGGGCAGGGCGTGTTACGCCTGCGCCGGCTTCCTGGCGGGCCTGGCCGCGCTGACACGTCAGGAGGGCGTTTTTCTGTTGCTCGCGCTCCTGCTGGGCGCGCTCATCACGCCGGGTGCGCGCCGGCTGCTCTGGCCCGGCGGCGTCGTGGGCGCCGTCGCCCTCTTCGGCGTGGCGGAGGCGCCGTGGACGCTGCACAACCTCGTCGCTTTCGGCCATTTTGCCCCCGCTGGCGGGATGCGCGCGTTGTGGATGCGCTCGTACGACTCTTTCTACGCGTTGCACACCGAGTTGCTGACGGCGCGGGCGTACGCTGGTTGGGGCATAGCGCACATCCTCGCGGCGCGCGTCAACGCCGCGTTGCTGGAACTGGCGGTATGGATGACGCTGTGGTTCGTCGTGCTAGTCCCCCCCTTGCTCGCGGGGTTGTGGCGCTTTGGCCGGCGCGTCGAGTACCGGCCATTCCTGCTCTACTGGGCCATGTTGGCGCTGGCGCTGCCGCTGCTATTCACGGCGACACTCGAGCACGGCACGTTGGGACACGCCAGCGGCGCGCTCGTCCCGTTTGGTTCGGGCCTCGTCGTCGGCGGGATTGACGTTCTAGTGAGGGGTAAGCATCGTCTGTCCGCCATGCTGCGTGTCGCGGCGGTGCTCTGTGCGGTCGTGGTGAGTCTGGACATGACCTGGCGTACGTTTCCCGCGCACGGCGATGAATATACGCACGACGCGCGCGTCGCGGCGTGGCTGCACGGGCACAACCCGCGTGGCCGGCCGGTGCTCGTGCTCGATCCGCCCCTTTTCTCCTATCTCGATGACGGCGCCTATGTCGCCGCGCCGAGCGACGGTGTGGCGTCCGATCTGGCGGTGGCGCGGCGATATGGCGCGCGCTACTGGGTGCTCGACCCCTTGCACTCCGCCGCGCAAGACCCGCTCTACCGCGGCCGGGTCCACAGCCCCGCGTTGCGGCGCGTCGCGGTGGTGGACGGCGCGCAGGTGTACCGGATTAGTTGCCAGTTGCCAGTTGCCAGTTCGTCGTGCGCAGGCGCGGGGATAGCCGCACAGTCTCGCGCATCGTGCAACGAAGCGACGTACGCTTCCTGGCACCTGGCACCTGGCACCTGGCACCTGGCACCTGGCACCTGGCACCTGGCACCTGGCACCTGGCGCCTGGCGCCTGGCACCTGAAAGTACTATTTGATGCTCCCGGTGGCGGCTCGTATACTGCCGCCAGAGTTGGTTAATAAGGATTAAGCCTGGAAGGTGTCTGTGTGATGGATATGACGACGGTACTGGTAGTCGACGACCAACCCCTGTTTCGGCGCGGTGTGCGCCACGCGCTCGAGCAATATCCCGATGAGTTCGAGATGGTCGGCGAGGCGGTGGATGGTGAAGAGGGCCTGCAGCTTGCCGGGGCGCGTGAGCCTTCCGTGGTGCTGCTCAACGCCGAGGTGGGCGGCCTTAACGGCCTTGAGTTGATCCGTACGCTCAAGCATCAGGTCCCCGGCACGGCCGTGATCGTGGTGACCAGCCGCGAGGACGAGGAGAAGCTATTCTACGCCATCAAGTATGGCGCCGCGGCCTACCTCTCCAAGAGCGTCGAGCCGGAAGCGCTCACCGACGTCGTGCGCCAGGTGGCGCAGGGGCACTACCTCATTAACGACAGCGTGCTGTCCAAGCCGGTGGTGGCGTCGCGCGTCCTCAAAAGCTTCCGCGACCTCGCCGACGAGGTCGACCAGGAAGTCGAGCCCCTCTTCATCCCGCTGTCCGTGCGTGAGGTCGAGGTTCTGGACTACATCGCCAAGGGCAACAGCAACAAAGAGATCGCCCGCTGCATGAGTATCAGCGATCAAACGGTCAAGAACCACATCACCTCGATCATGCGCAAGCTGGCCGTGAACGACCGCACGCAGGCCGTCGTCTACGCGCTCCGGCACGGGTGGATCAAAGCGTAGTCGGAAGTCGAAAGTCGGAAGTCGAAAGTCAGAAGTCGAAAGTTTGCATAAAGTTGGACGTGGGTAGTAGGTGGTCGTCGTGACACTCTGTCACTTCCGACTTCCAACTTCCGACTTCCGACTGGCCCGGAGGGTCCTGTCATGCTCAACAAGTTCGTCCGCAACAGCCGCAACCTGTTCATTGTCGGAGCGCTGCTCGCCCTGGTGGCGTTCGGCCTGGCCTTTAGTGTCTTGAGTAAGGCGCAACAGCCGCCGCCACAGTCGCTGGCCGCGACGGCTCCGGCCGCGCCGCCGGCCGCGCCGGTCCTCGTCGCTAACGCGGTCTTGCCCGCGTACAGCCAGGTGGCGGACCCGGCGCTCGCCATGAAACTGTTCACGACCGTTCCTTATGATTCCTACGCCAAGACGAAAGGCGCGCCTCCCGTCGACTACGTGAAGGGCATGGCGGGGCTACAGGACTTACTGACGCCGACCGGCGGCGGCCCGCGCCACCTGGCCTTTGCCGTGACGCCCGGTTCGCCGCTGCTGGCGTCCGAGTTACTCACCAGCACGGTCCCAGGGACCGTCGACTACAGCACTATGTTGAACAAGGGTGAGGTGGCGGAAACCTTGACGGCCTTGCCGACGAGCGCCGGCAGCGGCAATATCCAGCCGAGCGACCACGTCGACCTGTTGGTCAGCTACAAGGTCAGCCTAAGCGAAACGCCGTCTGGCTTGCCCGGCGTTGACATAACGCCGCGTGTCAGGAACAGCAAGACCGATCTCTATGGGACGTCGCAGAGCCAGACGGTGATCGAGAACGCACGCGTCCTCGCCGTCACGGGGACTAGCTACACCGTCGCCGTCAGCCATCAGGACGCCGTGATCCTCACCTGGGTCAAAGCGACCGCCGGCAGCGTCGAACTCGTGGTGCGGTCCGCGGCCGACATTGACAGCAAGACGCAGAACGCCAAGGCGTTCACCACACAGCCGGTTCTGCCGAGCTATATGACGAGCGGCACGCGCTCCAACAACTTCAAGCAAGGGTAAGCTCCCGCAAGGGTAAGTTCCTGATGTCTCTCCGCGCATGCTGCGCGACGATCCAACGGACGATGAAGGGTCAGACCAAGTCTGAAAGTAGGGCATGTGGCATGCGCATGAGCGTGAGTATGAGTGAGGGCGGGTGGAGCCCGTGGGCGTGAGAGAGAGGATCGGCGTCCTGGTCGCGCATGGGGACGACGTGGTCCGCGAGGAAGTGACGGCGATCCTGGCGGCGGCGGAAGACATGGAGGTCGTGGGGGTTGCCCGTACCGGCGACGCGGCGCTGGCGCTGGCGCGCAAGCTGGAGCCGGCCATCGTGCTGGTGGACTACGATCTGCCAGGGCGCGATGGGATCGCTACGACCGAGGCGCTGGCGAGGCTACTGCCGATGGCGGGCGTGATCGTGCTAGCGGCGGATATGTCGGCCGAGGTGCTGCGGCGGGCCATGGTGGCCGGCGCGCGGCAGTTCGTCGCCGCTCCCCCTGGGGCGGAGGAACTGCTGCGTGCGATCTACCAGGTGCACGACACGACGGCGGCGCGGCGGGCGGCGGCGGGTGGGACGGGCGAACTGGGCGCGGGGACGGCGCGGGAGCGGGTGGGGCAGACGATCGCGGTGTTCTCCCCCAAGGGCGGGGCGGGCACGACGACGGTGGCGACCTCGCTGGCCGTGGCGATCCGGCAGGAGGCCGGGCTGCGCGTCACGCTGGTCGATGGCGCCCTCCCCTTCGGCGATGTCGGCGTCTTCCTCGACCTGGCGCCCACGCGGAGCATCATGGACCTGCAGGCGCCGCTGGAGGCGGTGGACGCGGAGTTCGTGGAGACGGGGCTGCTGACGCACGAGCGCAGCGGGGTGCGGGTGTTGCTAGCCCCGGCGCGGCCGGAGATGGCGGACATGGTGACGGGAGAGCTGCTGCGGCGCGTGCTCGGCGCGCTGCGCGAACGGGCGGAGTACGTGGTGGTGGACACCTGGTCGGCGCTCGACGAGCGCGTGCTCACGGTGCTGGAGGCGGCCGACAAGATCGTGCTCGTGGTCACACTCGACCTCAGCGCCATCAAGAGCGCGCGCGTCTTCCTCGAAGTCGCCGACCTCCTCCAGTTCCCCCACGACAAAATTATACCCATCGTCAATCGGTCGACGACACAGGCTGGCATTTCCATCGCCGACGTCGAGGCGACGCTTGGGCGTCCCGTCCAGATACGTATCCCGACCGACGACCGAGGCGCCCTACGCGCGATCAACGAAGGGGACCCAGTGACGCTCTCGGGACGAGGGACGCCGGTGGCGGTAGCCATCACTGACCTCGGCCACCGCATCGTCGCGGAGCAGTATCCCGAACTGCACGCCCCGCCGGCCACGGCGCCCAACACCCCTGCGCGCGCTGGTCGGTTCAAGCTTTTCGCCCGGCCCAGTAGCTAGTCGGAAGTCGGAAGCCGGAAGTCGGAAGTTCGTCTGGCAAAAGTATTACGCATAGCAATATTACCCATGGCACGTCCCTCCAGGTTACTTCCGACTCACGACTCACGACTCACGACTCACGACTCACGACTTACGACTCACGACTCACGACTCACGACTCACGGCTAATAGCTCATCTGGGGGATTGAGCAGGGAATGCGTGTCGCTGATACTGGGCGCTACAGGACAGATGGGATAGTACGACGCGACAGCGAGCATCGAGGAGCAAAAAGGTGTCTCTCTTAAAAAGGATCGAACGAGTCAACGCGCTGGGCGATGAGACGCCCAGCGCGCCGGGGACGTCTGCCGCGCCGGCGCCCGTGCGTCCATTGGCGCAAGTGACTTCGGCGCCGCCCCCCACATCAGGGTTGACCGGGATGATGGGCGGCGGAAGCGGGGCGGCGCCGACGACCGTGCTCGCCAACCCAGGGGGTGGGACGCGCAACCTCGACGGTATCGCGGCGCTGCGCCGTCCCGTCGGCGGCGACCTCGACCAATTCACCGAGCTCCGCTCCCGCGTGCAAGACAAGCTCATCGCCGAGATCGGCCCCAACGTCGACCCATCCAAGACGCACGAGATGCGCAAGAAGATTCAGCAACTCTTCGACTCCATTTTAGAGACCGAGGGGACGCAACTCACGCGGGCCGACCGCGTGCGGCTCTTCGAGCAGATCGTCGCCGACATCCTGGGCTTCGGCCCTATCCAGCCCCTGCTCGACGACGAGAGCGTCTCCGAGGTCATGGTCAACGGCCCCAAGAGCATCTACGTCGAGCGCAAAGGCAAGCTCATCAAGACCGACGTGACCTTCCAGAACGACGACCACGTCATGCGCGTGATCGACCGCATCATCTCGCCGCTCGGTCGGCGTTGCGACGAGAGTTCGCCAATGGTCGACGCGCGCCTGCCCGACGGCTCACGCGTCAACGCCATCATCCCGCCGCTCTCGTTGGTCGGGCCGGTCGTCACCATCCGTAAGTTCTCGCGCAACCCGCTGACCACCGACGACCTCGTCAACTTCGGCACGCTCACGCCAGACATGGTGGCCTTCCTCAAAGCCTGCGTCGAGGCGCGCCTGAACGTCCTCGTCTCCGGCGGCACCGGCTCCGGCAAGACGACCCTGCTCAACGTCCTCTCCTCGTTCATTCCCGACGACGAGCGTATCGTCACGATCGAGGACTCGGCTGAACTACAGCTGCGGCAGGACCACGTCGTGACGCTTGAGTCGCGTCCAGCTAACGTCGAGGGGAAGGGGCGCGTCGCCATCCGCGAGCTCGTGATCAACGCCCTGCGTATGCGCCCTGAGCGCATCGTCGTCGGCGAGTGCCGCGGCGCTGAAGCGCTGGATATGTTGCAGGCCATGAATACGGGCCACGATGGCGCTTGTGTAGGGACTACGCGTGTGCAGTTCGTGGACGGTACGCGTCGTATTGGCGATGTCGTAGACGATTTGATCGCGACCTACCCAGGGCGCGTGGAGCGGCGCTTTCAGCACGGCGTAGAGGTCGAGTACGTCACGGCTCCGCTTGAGGCGCGCACGCTTGTGACGTGCGTCACCGCCAACGGAACGGTACAGCCGACTCCCGTCGTCTACGCCTTACGTAAATCGTATCGTGGCGCCGTACGCCGGTTCCGTACGTCTTCAGGCTTGGAGCACACAACCACCCCGGAGCACCCGTTGTACGCGTTGCGCAGCGCCGTCGCATACATCCCCGCGGGGGAGGTGCGCGTCGGCGATTGGCTCGCGGCCCCACGACGCCTCGTCACGGACGAAACGGCGTGGCGCGGCAACGAGGAGGCGAGCTACTGGTCCGGGGTCCTCACGGGAGATGGATGCGTCACGGGGCAGCGACGGGCCGAGAAGCGCCGGGCGCACTGCGTCAATCTCTCGATGGACGACGAAGGCATCGCGGATGCGTTCGACCTGCACTTACGCGAGGAGTTCGGCTACGTGGGATCGCCGATTGTCACACATGAGAAGAAGACCGGCACGTTCTGGTTCGAGAATAGGGCGTACTGGTCCGCCCCTGTCGCGCGTGCTGTCGTCGAGCGCTACGCGCTGCCGATCGGCGCGCGGCCGCGCGGGACGCGCCTGCCGGCGGAGCGGATAGGCCGCTCGCCACGCCACTTTCTCGCTGGTTTCTTCGACGCTGAAGGTCACGTCGGTACGGCTGAGAAGGGCACGCGCGACGCGCTGTCTATCGCGAGCAACAACCTCGACTACCTCGCGTTCGCGCGCGAGGCTTTGCTTGCCGAGGGTATTCCTGCCCGATTGCGCCGGGTCAGCCCGAGCAAATCGAGCGAGCCGACGTGGCAGCTCGTCATCACGGGGAAGGTCAACATCGTTCGCTTCGCCGAGCGGGTACCGATCCGTCACGCGCGTAAGCATGCCGACCTGCGTGTACTCATCGAGCGGTTCGAGGGGGTGGTGAGCAACCCAAACACCGACGTTGTGCCGTGTACCGAGCGTCTGCGCGAGAAGCTCGACGAGGCCAAGAAGCTCGGCCATAATCAGCGTACGATCGCCGCGAAGGCGGGGTGCATCCAGGGCATCATCTCGATGTACCGGCGCGGTGAGCGCATGCCTACACCGGGGCGGCTCGAGGCGTTGTGCCTGGGGCTCGAGGAGTTGGGGGTGGATTGCGCGGATCTCCTGCTGCTCGCGCGGGCGGATCTGCGGTGGGAGCGCGTCGAGGCTATCGAGGACGTGCCCCACGACGGATATGTCTACGACTTACAGGTCTCGGAGGAGTATCACAGCGGCATGCTGCCGCACAACTTCGCGGCGGATTGTCTGCTCACCAGCAACTCTATGACTACTGCACATGCGAACACCCCGCGCGACCTGCTCTCGCGCGTGGAGACGATGTGCCTCATGGCCGGCATGGACCTGCCGCTACGCGCCATCCGCGAGCAGCTGTCCAAGGCCATCGAGGTCATCGTGCAGCAGTCGCGCATGAAGGACGGCACGCGCAAAGTGACCAACATCACCGAAGTGCAGGGTATGGAGGGCGATGTCATCGTGATGCAGGACATCTTTGTGTACGAGCAGACCGGCATCGACGAGAACGGCAAGATCATCGGACGGCTGCGTCCCACGGGCATCCGGCCCAAGTTCATCGAAAAGTTCGAGGCGCAGGGTATCTTCCTGCCCGCCTCCGTCTTCGGCGCCGACCGCTTCTTTTAGTCGTGAGTCGTAAGTCGTCAGTAACACGCAACTAGTCGTGAGTCGTAAGTCGTCAGTAACACGCAACGACGACTCACGACTCACGACTCACGACTCACGACTCACGACTCACGACTCACGACTGGAGGACTAAGGATGCACATCGTCACCATCGCCACCGCCGCGAGCGCGGCGCTGGCTATCGCGCTGCTGTTCTGGGGCGGCGCCCTGGCCCTGGGCAACAGGCGCGTCGTCGTGACGTCGCGTCTGCAGCGCTGGGGAGTAGGCGGGACCGTCGAGCCCGAGAAACCGAAAACGCCCAAATTCTCGCTCAAAAAGGGCGACATGACCGGCGTGGGCAACTTCATTGTGGGGCAGGTCAACCGCGCCGTGGCCCGCCAGAGCTTCGCCGAGAAGATCGCCCGCCGCCTCGCGCGCGCCGACCTCAAGATCACCGTCGGCGAGTTCCTCATCATCAACGCCGCTGCCGTCATCTGCGGCCTCGCCCTCGGCATGGTCGTCTTCAATACGCCCGTCCACACCGTGTTGTTCACGACCGCGGGACTGATCTTGCCGCACTGGTACGTGCGTATGAAGCAGAACACCCGGCTCAAGAAGTTCAACAACCAACTCGGCGACACCATCGCCATGCTTGCCAACTCGTTGCGCTCCGGCTACAGCATGCTACAGTCGATGGATCTGGTCGGCCGTGAGACGCCGGCGCCGATCTCCGACGAGTTCCAGCGTGTCACCCGTGAGGTTGGGCTGGGCCTGACCGCCGAGGAGGCCCTGGGTAACCTGGTGCGGCGTATCAACAGCGTGGACCTCGAGTTGATGGTCACGGCCATCAACGTACAGCGCGAGGTAGGCGGCAACCTCTCCGAGATCCTGGATATCATCGCTACCACCATCCGTGAGCGGGTCAAGCTGCAAGGCGAGATCAAGACCCTAACCGCGCAGCAAACCATGGCCGGCTACATCATCACGGGCCTGCCCATCGCGCTATTCTTCTTTCTGTTCACGATCGACTCGCACTACATGGGCACCTTCTTCAGAGGGTTACCATTCTTCCCAGCGGGGGCCGGCGATACATCGTGGCAGCCGTGCGGCATCATCATGATGGGCATGTCCCTGATCATGATGGGCGTGGGCTATTTCGTCATGCGCAAGATCGTGGCGATCGAGGTATAAGAACATGATCGTACAGACCACACAGGTGATCACGCTGGGCGCGTCGACCGTCTTCGCGGCAGGGGTCGTGACCTGCGCCTACGCCCTCTCGCAGCGCCAGGCGCCGCTCACAGTGCGCGAACGCCTGGAGAGCCTGGGCAGCGCCACCAACAAGCCGAGCATACGCGCGCTCGAAGAACTCGAACTCGCCAGGCCCTTCGCCGACCGCGTCATCAAGCCGTTCTTGAAGCGCTCGTCGGCGCTGGCCGGCCGCTTCGCGCCGGGCGCCAACGCGCAGGCCATCGCGGCCAAGCTGGCCATGGCCGGCAACCCGCGCAACCTAACCGTCGAGACCTTCCTGGGGCTCAAAGTCGTCGCCGCCGTCGCGCTGGCCCTGCTGGCGTTGGGCGCGCAGTTCCTGCTGCCGCCGTTGATCGCGGCGCCGACGGTGGTCATGACCTCGTTCTACACGCTGCTGGCCGGTGTGGCCGGTTTCTTTTTCCCCGACCTGTGGATCAAGGACGAAGTCCGCAAGCGCCAGAAGACGATCCGCAAGGCGTTGCCCGACACCATCGACGTGCTTTCCATCTCCGTCGAGGCGGGGCTCGGCCTGGACGCGGCGCTGGGGCGCATCTGCCAGAAGTCGCACAACCCGTTGACGGTCGAGTTCGAGAAATACCTGACCGAGATGCGCCTGGGCAAGAGCCGGCGCGACGCGTTGCGCCAGATCCAGGCGCGCACCGGCGTCGACGACCTGAACACCTTCATCAGCGCGATCATCCAGGCCGACCAGTTAGGCGTGAGCATCGCCAAGATCCTGCGCGTGCAGGCCGACCAGCTGCGCACCAAGCGCCGTCAGCGCGCCGAGCAACTGGCGCAGAAAGCGCCCTTGAAGATGCTCTTCCCCATGATCCTGTTCATCTTCCCGTCGATCTTCGTCGTGATCCTGGGCCCTTCCATCCCGCAGATCATGGGCGCGTTCTAACATAAAGAGGGAGGCTTTCGATGATCAGCTCTACCGGTGGGACAACCGGCACGGCCGCCGCAGGGAAAGGCCGCATGCGGGCCGCGATTGTCGTGGACGTGGCCATGGGCCTTGCGGCGCTCCCCGTGCTCGGCATGACTATGGGCGCCCTGAACGCGCTCCTCTGGCGCATCGACCCGCCGGCCCACCAATACGTGACGTGGTGGTCGGTCCTGCTCATGTCCATCATCTCGCTCACCCTGACAGGGGTAGTCGTAGGGCTGCTCGTCCGGCTCGTCGCGCGCGGCCAGACGCCCGGACTGGCCGTAGTCGGGTTGCGCTGGATCGATAGCGGAGGCTTCCCGGTCTGGCGACGACTCCTCGCGGAACCGCACGCGTGGTGCGCCGTGCTTCCCGCCGTCTGGATATCCCTCCTCACTCCCGTGGACGCCGCCCGTTTCTTCGTGCCCGTGGCATCGACCGCTTTCTGGGCCATCGCGCCCACTTTCGACACCGTGAAGGGTAGTATCTGGCCGACGTCTTCCACGAAGATGCGCGCCCGCGCCAATGCCGGCCCTGTCGCAAACATCATGCCCGCACTGGGGTCGTCCTGGGCGCAATAAAGATAGAGTGTATGCCAACCGGGCGCAGTCTGGTACGGGATATAGACAGGTCCGGCGCCGAGGGTGATGGCTCCGCCGTCGTTGATGACATACTTGTCCAGGCCCAGCATGAACATGTCGTGGAACGGGAGGGCGCTAGGACAATCTGGTCCCGTAACCGTCACCGTGAATTGCTGATTCGGCGCCACGGTGCGAGCGGATAGGGTCAGGGACGCGGGGGTATTGCCTGGCCGCTGCGGCGTCGCGACGGCGGCCACGAGGAATAGTAGCGCGAATGCGGCGAGGAATCCCACTACGAGCCGCTGCGGCGACAAACCTTCGATCATCGTTGGCATCATTTCGTTTTTCGATTAACCCACGCGAAACGCGAGATGCGCCTAGGCCGTAGTCACTGACCGTGTTCGAACACGACATCGCCGTCCACCTGCGGCAGCGTGATGACCGAGGCCGGATTGGTCATCTCCCACGGGCGAGTGGACATGCCGCAGGTGACGCGGATGGTCGCGCCGTCCACGCGGATCGAGCGGATTGTGGGCGCGGTCGTGTACGAGCCCGCATCCACAAAGATGGCGATCACCATCTCCTGGGCAAAGTCGACCTTCGATATTCTATCGGGAGCCCCGCCATGGCTGGCCCAGACCGCGGCCATGTCCTCCTGGGAGCGAAAGACGTGCGTCCCCGTTTTAGGGGCGGGGACATGCCAGGGTAACAGGTTATTCATGGTCCATAGGATCGCTTCGGCCATGCCTTCCGGTAAATCCATCCGTCGTTTCGGCAGTAGTTCATCTTCAGAATAGGAGGCAAGATGTGCTCCCCCCTCCCCGTCGCCGGGGGCTTACGCGGCCAGACGCCGATCACGGCGACCCGGACGGCAGCGGCGCGCGCGCAGTTCGACCACGGCGC
>JAABUL010005736.1_pt1 | contig 15094 bp, 8 predicted proteins | sample 5559151 | NCBI WGS metagenome assembly JAABUL01 (sample SAMN10711876, study PRJNA513368) | rock metagenome | isolation source: Antarctica rocks | place: Antarctica: Victoria Land, Pudding Butte sud | reverse complement strand
GAAGAATTTTTGATAAGAAGTTGACATAAAATACGCATTATTTCATTATTGACGAGTAAAAATTACTATTGATAATATTATTACTAAATCAATTGATAGACGACTTAATAATCTAGAAGATTCGATAGTCGATTTAGAATTTAGAAAACAACGAAAATGCAAATTTAGAGCTTTATTTTTAACTAAATATCACATCGCAATATTACAAATATATCTAATTTAAAGCTTTCTATTGTCTCTCTTGTCTTAATTAACTCAAGAAAGAATCTATAAAGCGCATTTATTAGTATCAAGTTAGTGGCAAGCAAAGCAAGCAATATAATAGCTTCTAATTTGACTACATATACGAAACGAATTAACAAGAGACGATCTATTGTTCTCTTAAGAATTGTTAAAATTAAAATTAAGCAACAACGAACTAATTTTAATACAATTGAAGAAGATCTACAAACTACTTAAGCAAGAAATATCGAACAATTTTCAAGCGACAACGATCAAAAGTTGTATAATAATATTAATAACAACAATACTTTTAAATTTTCTTTTTTACAATTTGATTCGCAAGCAATTTCGCAAACAATCTCTAAATTTATCTTTGCTACTAAATAAGATCGCAAGCTTTTGTTAGATATTTAAAAATACTACATTTGTATCAATAGCGACAATATAAAATGCAACTATTGTATAACTTTCTACAAAATTAGCAAAGAAATTCGTGTTTCTCGAATTTATCTATTGTAGAAACATAGAATCGACTCAATTAATCGACTAACAATAACAATTGTTTAATACAATCAACAAATTAAAATAGCTCTTCTTTAATTGTCGAAGAAAAAAAAAGAAAAAAATTAGCAATTTTTTGTAAAGATAACAAGCAAACTTAACAAATAACATTTAAAGTATCTCTATATAAAATAAACTATTATAATAGATATAAAGTTTTCGCAAATCTACAACAAGAATTTTAGAATCTTTCTACATTATTTTAATTAATTTGCAAACAAAATATTTTTATTCTTTGTTACAACAATTAAAACAAGAGTTATGCTTTTATTTTAAAAGAGACAACAACAATTACAATATTTTTTTTAATTGATAATATTCTTCGTACATTTTACATGCGATACTTGAACATTATTTAATAGTTTAGCGCTTCTAAATGTTGTTTCACACTTTGTAAATAAAAACGAAGCTTTACAAACTCTACTATTAATATTAAAAGAGCTTCAAGAAAAGCATAATAACGAAAACATAATTGTTATCATCTTAGACGTTCTTTTCATATATATTATTCGCAATAGATTAGATTATTTCGTTATAAACAATGCTACAAACAACAATACTATAATTAAGACTATCGCAATATAATTTTGTAGCGCTAGCGACGCACTAGTGTCTCAAGATATAACAAGACACGTAATCTCAAGTGTCTATAGAAGTTTCAAATAGCACAACATCTCTTTCTAGTTAAATAGCGAGAAACAAACTCGCACGTTATAACGAGTATTAGATAGAAAGAAAGCTTGTCTCTCGTTGTTCTTTAACAATTAGTTCTACTACTATCTATTCGATATAGTTGAAATATAGTAATACAAGTTTATTATATCTTACGTCTTTTATATTTTAGTGCGTCAACAAAAAACAAACGTATTCGCATCTTACAATTCTAATCGTTTTATTTTTCGAAAAGAAAAACTCGAGATATAATAGTATTATGTCGAATTATAATAGTTTAAGTTACGATAACTATTTAACTACTAAATTAGAGTTTGAAGAGTTTGATACTTTTCGAGACAATAATTGTTTACAAAACGTCGACAAAAATAATTTACGCTAGCGTAACAACAATAAAGAAGATAATTTAGTTACGATTAAAACTTCGACTTTACATTAGTAGATAGAAATTTTAATAACAAAGATTTGAGACTTGCGAAATACTTAGTAGACTCAAACTATAACGATTGAAAAAACGAATTCTCAAGTTTCTTAGTTCGTTATTGTATTTTTATCGATAATATTTAAGTTCTTGAAACTTAAGAAGTTGAAATTGTACAAAAGTCAAAACGTAAATAAACACATTATTTAGTTTCGAAAAATCGACATTAATATAATGCGATTTTCGACGTACTTTATTACGAATAAGAACAAAATTCTCTATTGTATATTATTTTTAGAAAACAACATCGCTACGCAATAATATTCAAGAACAAGCAATAACGCTAAGTTAGAGAGCGAGATCTTTAAAGAATTTAGAAAATTTCTATTAAATTTGATAGCTAATTTTGCTAATTGTTGTTTTTTTGTCTACGAAAAATAGAAAATCGCTAAACCAAAGTTAAATTAAAAAATAATTGTTTTTAAGAAATATCTAAATAAGCTAAAAACTTATCTAGTATCGTTTTTGAAAAAACATAGAATTTATATATTTTTGACTAAATTTAAATTAAACTTAAAAATAAAGATTTTAGATATTAATAGTATGTCAAACATTTGCAATAAGCTTTTAACTATAGTTATCATGTAAAAACAAATATTGAATCGCATTTGCGAAGCAAACGCAAGCAATTTCGAAGATTAACGAGTAACTAAGAGTTCTAATATCTCTTTAGATAAATCTTATTAAAATCGACACTTAAACAATGTTGACAAGTTTATCAAGAGCGAGAAGTTATATATTTCCAAGAATTCGTTGTTATTGCGCAAGCGAGTCTACGAGATTAATAACGCAAACTATTTAAAAAATATCGAATACTTTAAATGTTATAAAAAGAGATATTACAAAACGAATTGTTTCAATAAACACAAATAGAACAAGTCTATTGTTGTTGTTATTATTACGATAGATGCGAAAAAAGATTAAGTTTCGTTAATATTTTGCAAACGAAGCAAAAAAGACAAATAAAAACAATAGATTTAATTTTAGTAAAAAATTGAACTTGATTTTTTAATAACGAACGTCAAGTTATAGATCTAGTCGATTTAGAAACTAAGATTAATCTTATTAATTATATTTATGTAGTGCAATAAAAATTGCAATTTATATTCGCTATCTTATCGATATCAAGTTTTTTTAATAGCGATAATCGTTTTTATTACGACATCTATAAGTTGATCTATTATTTAATTAACTTATAAGATTAGCATCGAAAATGCACTATCTTATTTTACTTTATAAAATATATAAGCTTTGATTTTATATTAAATATGTCAATATTGTTTAAACAAAACATATTGATTAATTTGAAGACGCAAAGCTAGCCAGTCAAGATTTTAAATAAAACATTAAAGATAGTCGATCTTAAGTAGTTTGTCTTAGATTTCGCCAAGCATAGCACAATTTATACAATTGTTTGCGCTAACGTTACGAAGACGCTAGACAAAAAACTAGCGAAGTCTAAGATTTCTAAGAAATTAAGAGATCTAGAAGATGTCTATAATAATAAATTAACTAGAATTCTATTAAAATTAAGAGGAGAAAATCACGTTATTAAACTTCAAAACAATAAAGAGTTATCGTTTATGTCTCTTTATAATTTTTCACAAAATAAGTTGGTAATACTTCGACGATATTTCGATAATACGTTAGCAAAAGATTAAATTAAGTATTCAATTTCGCTTGCAAGCGCTTCTATTCTATTTGTACTAAAATCGAACAATAAATTACGTCTATGCGTCGACTATAAAGATCTAAATGCGATTACTATTAAAAATTGTTATTTATTGTCTCTAATTACGAAAACGCTAGATCGTCTATACGAAGCAAAGCGTTTTATTGTCTTGAATCTAAAGAACGTCTATTATTGCATTCGTATTAAATGCAATAATAAGTAAAAGACAACATTTCGCATGCGCTATAGACACTTCGAGTATTAAATTATGTTATTTGAATTAGCAAACGCATTCGCAATCTTCTAAATTTCTATTAATAAAACGTTGCGAGAGTTGATCGATATAACTTGCGTAATCTATATAAATAATATATTCGTATATAACAATAATTCGACAAAGCATTGACGCCATATTAAATAGATATTGAAATATTTTCGCGAATACTCGCTATACGTTAATCTAAAAAAGTGTAAGTTTAATACTACAAAAATTGAATTTCTAAACTTTATCGTATTTTTAAAAGATGTATAGATAAATTTAGAAAAAATCAAAACAATTAAAAAGTAATTTAAATCGAAAACTTATCGCGAGCTTCAAATATTTCTAGACTTCGTAAACTTTTATAGACGCTTTATATATTGTTATTCGAAAAAAGTTGCTTTCTTTACTAGTTTGTTAAAAGAAAGTAAGAATAATAAGAAATATAATTTTTTTGTTTGATCAAATAAAGCAAAACAAGCGTTTCGCTAGCTTTGCGACATTTTTATATTGACTTTACTACTTTGTTACTACAATCTAGACAAAAAGATAAAAGTAAAAATTGACGCGTTTAACTTTGTAGTCGCGAGCATTTTAAGTTAACAAGATAACGACGAAAATTGACGCTTAATAGCGTTTTGATCGCGAAAGATAATTTTGGCGAAACAAAATTATAAGACGCATAATTAGAAACTACTAGCTATTGTGATCGTTTTTAAGCAATAGAGACACTATCTAAAGAGTAGTGTATACTCTATTGAGATATAATTGAATTACAATAATTTTAAAGAATTTATAAGTTAAAAGAAGCTAAACTTAAGACAAGTTTGTTAAACGCTCAAGTTAGTTGTCTATAATTTTGAAATCTTTTATTATTTAAGTAAGAAAAACTTGATAAATAGATTGTTAAAACGTTTCAATTATAAAAAGATCTCGTCGTTAAATATAAAATTGCTATTAATATTGCAAAACAAATTAACGCTATCGTTTAACGAAGATTCTTTAACGCAAAGCAAACGAAAAACATTAGATAATTTGACTTTTGTATCTCAAAATAAGCTAACGTTATTGCTTGGCAAAAAGTCGCTAATGCAAAACGAACAAGAGATATCAAATAATTTGACTCTTGTATTACAACTAGCAAGAGTATTTATTAATAGCGCGAAAGTTTCGCGATTATAAAGTAGAAAAAAAGTCTAAAAAAACTAGCATTTTTATTTTAATTAACTAAAGTACAAATTGTTATTTCAAAAATAATAATTAGAGATATGTCAAAGAAATCGTATAAAAAATTTTAGAAATTAATAAAATTCTTAATAAAGAATCTTTGTTAAATAGTGATACTACTAGTGCTAGTACAACAACTATGTAGAGAGCGTCAACTATAATACTAACTAAGTGTTAACTAAGTTCACAAAGCTTAGTCGCAACATACTTTTAGCTCAAGCTCTTAAAATAGCTACAATACAAACCTTTTATCTTTTGCTATTTGTCATAATATAATTTACGAAATAACTATTAATTTAGTAACTTAATAGATTATGAGTTTAGCAACTTAGAAGATCTTCGTGTAATTGAAACACACGTTAATGCACGCAATCTTGTACATTTTTTGCAACTAAGCAAACGAGAGAAAATTAACACGATCATAGAAGCAATTAGAAGCTCAAGATCACTTTTTAAAAAACTAAAAAACATCAATAGACTTTTAATAATCTTATAACATTAATTAGTTGATCGCAAAGAATCAATTCTTAACATCTTCATCTTACACATCTCTTAAAATCAATGAATTTACGCTCACTAAATCTAACACAAAGATCACAACATAAACAAGAACGCTACATTTTATCAACAACTATTATTATAAACGCTACTATTTATGATTCTATAACACGCAAGCGTTCTCTTTCTCTTCTATTCTTTAAAATTTATGCTCAATGATTTCAACTAACACAACACCATTTTAAGAAAGAAGGCATTCTATACGTTCTTAAGATCACACGTGACGAATATAAACTAACGAAAGAGATAATTAATCTACAAATGTCTAACAAAAGCAAAACTCTTAAAAGCACATCAAATAACGAATTCATTATTTTATTTTTAACATCTATCATAGTGAAGAAAGTCGAACGCGCAAATCTATTAATTAAATAAGAAAGAAATAATGTCTTTGCCACGTACATTATACTTATTTGCTTAAGAGACTTCGATTAAAAGCTCGTGAAAAATCTTAAGAGTGCAAACGAAATATAAAAGAAACTAAAAGTCAAGTATTACAACAAACGCATTAACACAAAGACAAAACTCATCAAAAAGCTCTACACGTATTGAATGAACGAAAACACTAATGTAAAAAAAGCTTAACTTAAGCTAGCAAAAATTAGAAGACAACTCAAGAAGATCGATTCGATCATAGCTAAATCATTTAATAAAGAGAGATTGTTCTAGCGACTTCTAAAGACGTTATTATCGAAGTACATCGTCATTAGAGATGCAATTGACGACATGAACTTGCGCTTAATCGAACATCGCATAAATGTACTTAAAAACAAAGAAAATAAACTAAACGAGAAGGTTGAGCTTATAGTTAAGAAGCAAAATAAAGAAAGAAAATCTAGATTTTCAACTTCTTCAAAGAGCAAATTTATAGTTAAGGCGAAATCTAAGCAATCTAAAAGTCTTCGAACAACTCGTTACTCGTGCAAAATCTATGATAACACTCATTACGTCAAGCATTGCTTTTATTTCGAAATGACCCAAACTATGATTATTGAACACAAGAAAAAGATTGACAAGACTTTGCCTTCAAAAGCGTATTTCGTTAAGAATGATCGTTTCAACATTAATTTCAAATTCGACAAAAACGACACTAAGAAAACACTACACATCGTAAAAAATAATGATAATTATTTCGTTAAAAAAGACTATGTATGTAAAGCTATTTATAAGATTCTCGCTTTCGAATGAATCGCAAACATCAATGTTTTTAAACACATAATTGATTAACTTCAATTATTTAGAGAACGTTTAAAGACAATATCAAGACGCATCGTTATAATTGAAGAGAAGAAACTTCACTTAAATCAAATGAGCACGATAATTATGCGAATATCTAAAAAATTATCTATTATGCTAGCAAAGACTCTTTACGTGTCGAACTTAAAAGTAAATCTTCTATTAGAAAGACGACTTGCACAAGCAAGTTTTGACGAAACGTTCAATGAGCAAGAATTATACTTAGTAGACTCAAAGTTTAAAGAACGTATTATTAGTGCAATTTTGAAAAAAGATGTTTACGTTGTGTCACACATCGTCGACAAACTAGTAGATCGAACCTTTTAAACTAATAAGTAAAAGACGTCTCATCAAGTCTTCGTCACAATTAATAATAGCGAATCAATGAATTTTACTTTAAAGAATATAGACGAAAGTTAATCATCATCAAAGAGAAAACTTACTAACAAATACACTCTTTAACATAGACGATTCGCTCATCTAGAAATTACAAAAATTGAAGCTCTATTTAAGATAATTATCTTAGGCGAGAAACTAAAAGCATTCAAAGATTGCATATGTCGTGTGTGTAAAATAACTAAAAAAAGAAATCACACACTTAAGAAACTATCTAAATGAAACACTAAATTGCTAAAATTAATATCGATTAATATAATCGATCAATTCTCGTTATTAATAGACGATCATAAGTACTTTTTGCAAATCGTGAAGAACTTAACAAGAAAAATGTGATCTATTTTTATCGAAACAAAAGATAAGACAATCGATGTATTAAAAAAATAAAGACGAACAAAAGAGCTTTCTACTAGCAAAAAACTTAAAGCAATTCGAAGCGACAATGCATCTAAATTAAAGTATATCATTGACAAATAAGCGAACAATATCGATATTGTATCATAATACATAATTACGTACATGTCAAGTTAAAACGAAATAGCTAAACGCAACATATAAACAACGAAGAATAAAGTTCACGCTATAATTAAGAAAGCAAAACTATCAATAAAGCTCTAACATAAAATCGCAAAAGCAAACGCATATCTACGAAACAAAACTACTTATAATCTTTACAAAACTCGAAATAATCAAAAGAAAAAAATTACATTAAAGAAAGTCTACATTAACGTTGTTTCAAACATTAATCACATTAAGATATAAAAAAGTGTTTGTTATATTTACGTTTATTCGAAGTCGCTATTAGTAGACACACGTCAAAACAAGTTCATAAATCGAAATAAAGAGTGTGTGTTTGTTAAATATATTAAAATTGCACGACAACTACAAGTCTACGCCCCAAATTTAAACTACGTAATTAGATCGAATGTCGTAATGATAAACGAGTTACAAAAAGAAGAGAATTTCGATTTAAAGATTCGAAAAAACGACATGAACACACAAAGCACAAAAAACGAACTAGTGAATCGTAAATCTCGTGAACGATCACGCAAAAAAAAGAGTCTAATATCTATTTTAATGAAAAGAAGCGTTAAATGTTCTAAAAAGAAGAAACAACTAATGAAATCAAAAGAATTATTTATGACATCATCTCTTAAGAGATTGGTTGAACGATTAAGAAAAATTATATTAGACACATCATTAAGTAGTAAAGTAAATACGCAATTAACATTCGAAGAGCATCAAGTTAACAATGTTTCGACGTTAAAAGAACACTAAAATAATATCGAACAATCAAATAATTAAGATCATGTTGTCTCACCTTAGAATGAATCTACTTTTAAAGAAAATTAAACTTAGACGTCTAAACTCTCTACTTTGATGCTATTCGTTCATTTTATATCTATTTAATTTAAATAATCGAATCTAGTCATTTCAATAAAACGAAAACGTCAACGAAACAAAAATAATAACTTAGATGAGTCTAAGCGACAACGTCAAAAAATTTAGACATTGATTGCAAAGTTTATAAGTAATTCTAGCTACGCAAAGACATTATTAAACGAAGTTATACTTACAAAACAAGCTTTCTTTGCAATTCTTAAAAACAAATTTAGAAGCAAAATTATTATATTAAATACGTATTAACAAGCAATTTTCGACTCAAAGCATAGCGCTCAATGAAAAAGAGCAATAAATGTAGAGATTTAAGCTTTTAAAGAAAACGACACATAAACGAAGTAAACTCTACTTAAGAGTGCAAACAAAGTATTCTACAAATAAATATTTTTTATGAAATATAACAACAATAAAGTTATTGAGCGATACAAGATTAAGCTTGTTGTTCGCGAATTCTCACAAAGACACGAAGTTAACTACGATAAAACATTTTTATTCATAGTTAAAATAAATACATTGCGACTATTCTTAGCAATTGTAGCGAAAAAAGATTTAGAATGTTATCACGTTAACGTTAATAACGCATTTACAAAAGCAATCTTAATGAAAGACATCTACTTAACATCATTCGAAGACGTGAATGTCGCAATAGAAAAGATTCTTAAAATCAATAAAAGTCTCTACGAACTCAAACAAACAAATCAAAACTAAAATGATCTTTGCGTAAAAATCTTAAAAAAAGCAAATTTCGAACAAAGCAAGGCAAAACCTTGCATGCTAATTTATCGAATCAAAAGAGTCACAATTCTACTATACGTGAACGATATTTTCGTTGCTATTAAGATCAAAAAAGACATTAATTGATTCAAAGATCTAATGCGAAAGTCATTTAAAATCAAAAATCTAAAAAAGATTAAGAAGATTCTTGACGTACAAATTACTTAAAATAGAAAAACGAGAACTTTAAAAATAAATTAAGAGCAATATATTAACGACGTTTTAACTAAAGCAAGCTTTGTCGAAACTAGACACAAGTCAAGAGACATTATTATCTTAATGCTTAATTATAATAATCTAAAATTTACGCAAAACTTTAATAAGAAGATCAATATCAAAATGTATTAAAAGACTATAAAGAAATTGCTATACGAAGTATTACAAATCAAATTAGATGTTGCTCAATTAGTGCGAACACTTAGTTAATATATGTCGAATCTTGAAGCACATTATATGCGAGCTCTAAAAACAATCTATAAATATCTTCGAAATATTATCGAAAAAAAAATCATCTTCTTATTCACAAATGATTCTATGAGAATGTTCGTCAACTTCAACTAAGCACAACATAAGAACGAACGAAAGAGTGTTTCTAACAACGTGTGTATATTTCATGAGAAATCAATATTATGAATCAACAAGAAGTAAACGTCTATCGCTACGTTAAATACGAAAGTCAAGTACATGTTACTCAAGTACGTTGCTTAACAATTCTAGTAACTACGAAACGTACTAGTAGACATAAGATACCTTAATAAAACATTCGAAAAAAACAAGTTTATAAAAATCATAAAGAACAATTAAGGCGCAATTGTCTTAGTTAAGAATTTTTATCTACACAAAAGATTTAAGCACATCGATATCTCGTATCATTACATCAAGGACTTGTAAATCAAAGAAATAATTACTATTATCTACATTTCTATTAAACAAATGATTGCAAACGATCTTACGAAACCTTTATCTAAAATCTCGTTCGAAAGGTTTCTTAAAATGCTACGAATAATTAATTAATGAAGCTACTAACTAGTGGAAGCTAAGATTCGAAAAAAGTAATGATTCAATAAAAGCTAGTTAATAAGGCTCTAGAACACAATCACTAAGTAAGAGTGTTAAATAGTGATACTACTAGTGTTAGTACAACAACTATGTAGAGAGCGTCAACTATAATATTGATTGAGTGCTAACTAAGTTCGCAAAACTTAGTCGCAACATACTCTTAGTCCAAGCTCTTAAGATAGCTACAATACAAATCTTTTATCTTTTGCTATTCGTCATAATATGATCTACGAGATAACTATTAATCTAGTAACTTAATAATCTTTAAATTAAAAATATTTAAGTCGAAAAGATTCGAATTGAAATCAATAAGTTGTTTTGTCGCAAACAAACAACATAAATTTTAGATCAAAAAAATCTCGTTAAATATAATAAACTACTCTATGTCTTAAGAAATGTAGCTATTAAAAAAAAGTTAATTCGCAAAAATTATAACAACTCTTTAACAAAATATTTTAAAATCAAGAAAATCTTGAATTTATTTTAGCGAAAATATTTCTAGTTCGCTTACGCTAAACAAATAAAAACGTATATTAAAATATATAATGTTTGCTAACGTATCAAAATTTTTCGTTATAAGTTGTATAATAAGTTTCGATTCTTACTTGCAACAAAAAAGTTATAAAAGAAAATTATTATAAACTTTGTAACAAATTTGTTGTCGAACAAACGTTATAAAATCGTATATAACTCGATTTTCGTAATAGTCGATTGTTATACAAAAATAATCAAATATATATCTATAATTACTAGAATTAATATTGTAGAGCTAGCAAAAATATTTTTTGATAAAATTGTTTTACGTTTCGAAACGTCAACTAATATAGTAAGTAATAAAGATTTTGTCTTTACTAATGTCTTCTAATTCGCTATATATTTTTATATACGAATCAAAAGACAATTAAGTATTGTTTTTTATTCTTAGATAAATAACTTAATTAAACGACAAAACTAAACTCTTGAACACTATCTTCGCATTTATGCTAACGCTAAATAGACAAAATAAGCAAATCTATTGTTAATAGCAGAATTCGTCTATAATAATAGCTATTACGTTTTAGTTGAAACTTCGTTGTTCTATTTGATATACAATTATTATTTGAAAATTCACTATAAAGTTGAGAACAATTTTACTAAAAAAAAAATACTATTGACACAAAAACGCATAAAATAGTTTTATAATTTAAAAAAGATTTTAGCGAAACGTTTTGAAAACGCTATCGCGCAACAAACGAAATACTACAATAAAAAACATAAATCAAAGAGCTTTATTGTAGAAAAATTAATTATGCTCTCAACTAGAAATCTAAAGCAAAAGAGATTTAGCAAAAAGATATCGCACAAATATGTCGAATCGTTTAGAATTAAGAATAAGATTAAAACGCAAATTTATCGTTTTACTCTACTTAATATTTATCGAATTTATAATACTTTTTATGTTTTACTCTTGAAATTATATTTGCATCGCGTTAACAATAAGCAAGCGAAACAAATATTGCAAGCTTCAAAACTTGTTAACAACAAAGTTTAATAAAAAATTGAAGAAATTCTAGATAAAACTAAGTTAAAAAGACAAATATAATATAAGATTAAATAAATAAATTAAAACAAAAAATACAATTAATAGCTAAGAGAAGAATCTCTAAATAATATTAATAAGTTGCGAAAGAATTTTAAGAAACGAACGCATAACAAACGAAAACAAAAAAGATAACGCAACGCGTATTGCGACAACAACAATTATGTCAACATTAACTTGTTCGATAGAATATCGCGCAATCGTTATTGTATTGTTGTTATATAATTAAGTTATATAAAAAGACTTCTTTATTTCGTTACACAAAATACTAGAAATAATAAAATCGTCTCTCTTAATATAAATGCTCAAAATATAGTTTAAAAACAAAGCTATTTTATTATTGTCAATTAGTCGACAACGTACTATAACGACTTAGTGTTACGAGTCGCGTACTCAGTCCTACTGACTACGGCGCAAAGCTCTTCACAGTATGCAGGGCACAGCCTGCCAAGGAAGTATCATGTGACTGGATCAATGGCTCAGCGAGATCAACGATAATGATCCACTGAGGCCACTAATCCAGGGAATCAATGAATCATTAGGATCAAGGACGCTGATCCACCAATCTAGCTGATCCATCATGTATAGAACTCCTGAACGCGACTCCCTTATGGATCGTGTTCAACTCATCTATCAAGTTACCCCCTATCATAGATACAAGCTGCAAACCCTTGTTACCAAGTGATTGCTTGCATTGCCTGAAGACGCCTACAGACCTCTCCAACAGTACCAACCTACCCTGATACTCTAGTCGCCTAGATAGCAGCGTAACACTTAGCAAGTCTTTAATATCTTACTAGATTTGTCTCAAAACAACTAAAAAAAACTCTTGAACTTATTCGAAAATAAATTGTCGAATTTTTTAAAATTAATTATAGACAAATCTTCGAAGTTGTTCGAAGTACTTATATTATCTTAAAAAAGATAAATTGCAAAAAATTTGTTTTGTACAATTTTTTTTATTTTTATTACAAATTTGTCTTCGCTATTTATACGCACTTTCGCATTTTTTATTTTCTAAAAAAATATAAACGAACAAAGCGCAAAAAAAATTGAAATAAAATTTATTATATTTTTACTTGACAATCTTGTCAATAATTTAGAGTTGAAAAGAGATTTTGTCGCAAAATTATAAAACTTTGCGAAAGAATCTTTCGAACTTGTTCTATTTAGATCGACAACAAACTTAAAGACGATCTATTTTAACTCTATTTTCTTTGTTTTTATTAACAATTTGTTTTTGTTTTCGTCTCTCTTTTGCTTTAAATTCTAAATACATATTAGTAAAATGTCGAAAAACAAACAAAAATACTTATTTTCAATACTTTCTCAAAAAGTAAATCGATCAATTGTTGCGTCTTAACAAAAACTTTATTTTAAGTTATTTTTGTTTTTGCGAGCTTCTATTCGAGTTCGATCTAACACTTTTGAGCAAGAGTTAAATTTTGTTCGAGTTGTTAAATACAAAGTTAAGTTTAATTTGTTGTTAATAAAATAAACTTTTTATTGCGTTGCTAGCTCTTTATTGCGCGAACTACACTCTTTCGCACATATTTTATATGTTTAATAATTGTGTTCTTTATTTCGAGTCTTTCGCAATAATTGATAACAAAATTCTTTATACTATCTCGAAAACGTTTAACGAACTAATAAATATCAACAATTGTCGTATTATAAACGCGAGAAAAATTTATCGCAATATAGCGATTTGATTTGCGATAAAGAATCTTGCATCAAGTATAAACATTTCTTTTCTCGCGAACGCATGCATGCTTGTTTACGCAAGTTATGCACGAGAAATTATTATAGATTATAATATGTTAATATTATAAACGACAAAATATTAAGATTGTTTATTCTCTTATTCTTTCGATCTCTTAGAAGATGTAATTGAAGAGACAAAAAAAGAAAAAACGAAAGACATGTTAATTAATATTTGCACTATATATATAAACTTTACGTATTGTTGTTTTTGCGACAATTTATTTACAACAATAAAGCAATTGCAATCGAGAAGAATATAAAAAGAAAGAAAGAAAAGAAAAGAGAAACAACAACATCTATATTTATAATTTATCTAGCGTTTGCGCAACGTTAACTTTACTTTAAACTCTAACAACAACAAACAACGAAGCGATAACGCATTATAAACTGTTATTGTTGTTATTGCGTTGTTCTACAAATTGTGTTGAAAAAATACATAAATTTACTTCTATTAAGCAAGAGACTCTTTTTCTTCTAATTCTTAAAAAGATTTAAAAAGATTTTTAACGAGCTCTTGCAACACTAACATTTAGTAGACGCTTTCGTCTCTAATAAAACTAGTACAACTTTTTACATCACTAGAGATTAGTACTTTAAGAGAGAAGATAACTATAATATTGTAGCGTCAACAACGCGCTAGCGTCTCAAAATATAACAAAGCACGTAATTTCAAATATCTATAAAAGTCTCAAATAGCACGACACTTCTTTCTAGTTAAATAGCGAGAAATAGACTCGCACGTTATAGCGAGTATTAGATAGAAAGAAAGCTCGTCTCTCGTTGTTCTTCAACAATTAGTTCTACTACTATCTACTCGATATAGTTGAGACATAGTAATACAAGCTTATTATATCTTACGTCTTTTATATCTTAGTGCGCTAGCGAGAAGCAGGCGCACTCGCACCTTATAGGCAAGAAATTTTTAAAAGATAGATAACGTTTACTATAATTCAATCGAACATTATTTTTGTTGCATCGATTACGTTATTAATTTATTTGTTTAGACGTTTCTTTTTAGCAAGCATTCTAATATCGAAGACAATTGTCGTAAAGACGATAACGACAAAGACAAAAACAACGATTTTTCTAATATAGAACTTCAAAACTATCGAAAGCTTGAATCGCAAGATAAGTTGCACAATATTATTGTCTATATTATGCGAAGTTCGCAAAAAATATAGAAGTTTAGACAATTAAATAAGAATTTAATGTCTAAGAAAAATTATCGCGTTT
>JAABUL010005735.1_pt1 | contig 15096 bp, 10 predicted proteins | sample 5559151 | NCBI WGS metagenome assembly JAABUL01 (sample SAMN10711876, study PRJNA513368) | rock metagenome | isolation source: Antarctica rocks | place: Antarctica: Victoria Land, Pudding Butte sud | reverse complement strand
GTTCCCTCTCCCCACACCTTCTCTTCCCACACCTCCTCTCCCCACACCTCCCTTCCCCCCAAATCAAATCCTTCCCTCCCCCTCTTAAACCCATCAATAACCCTCTCGCACCTCGCTCTCTCTAGCCATGAATCATTGAGACCCACAAACTCCCACCAAAACGTAAAAACGCGTTGATTCATGCCCTTCGAATCAAGTACCCTCCAACCCAAACACCTTTCGAAACCACCCTCGCATGCCCCACAAGCACATTAACCCCACACTCTCTCACAACCACCCCCTCCTTTGTTGTTCTTGTGCATGTTTTGTTTTGTTTTGTTTTGATTTTGGTTTGAGTTGTTGTTTGAGCTGTTCGAAATCCTTCAAGTCATCTAAGTCATTCCACCCATTTAACCCACCCCCCCCAGTCCAACCCCTCAATCCTCAGCAGTCTCAGCATCGTTCCCATTCCCATTCCCATTCCCCTATCTCCTCTATTTAATCCCCCCAATTCACCACTTATATCATAACATCAAAGCTCTCGATTCCCTTGATCTTTCTTCTGCTGATTATTTCTGTTTTGTGGATTTATTTTAGTTGAGATGAAGGCGTGAATGAAGGAATTTGGTGAATTAATGGTTGTGTGAGGTGAAGGGGGTGAGGGGGAAGAGAGAAATCATAAAAAATGCATGTTCAAAGAAAAGAAGTAGAAGAGTAAGAGAAAAAATATGTGTATATGGAAAAAACGGGTGAGAAAAAGAAAAGAATTTGAAAATAACGATTGAATCGCGAGAAAGATGTGAGAGTGAGAGTGAGAGTGAAAAGAAGAGTCAAGAATGAGGTGTGAGGGTGGACAGAAGAGAGGGTGGGGAGGGAAGAAATGTGAAAAGGCGAGGATGCGGGAGAAGGGAGAAGGGAGGTGCGCGGGTGAGGAGGAAAGGGCGGGTTGGAGGAATGGAAGAGGGAAAGAGAGATGGTTTTTGTTGTGAAAGGTTTTGATTATTAACAGAGTATACGAACGCTAACGACCTCCCATGCATCACTACCACATCAGCCTATCCAACCCCAAGTCCAACCTATTCCCCAATTCAAATTAAAAAACATACAAACTCCCTCTCACATCACAGCAGCACAGCCAACCCCCCCACAACACCACACACCACCGCCCATATCCCCAGACGCAACCTAGCTCCAGCGCCCTGCACCGCCGTACCAGTCGGTTTCCCCCCCGCCGATGTTCCCGCAGCCCCAGTCGGTGTAGACCCACTCGAATCCCCTGTGCCAATGGCACTGGTGAGAAGCGCGCCTAGGCTTGTTTGCGATGCACTGGCTGTCAAGGGGATAGTTGAGGAACCGATTTGGAGGCCTGAGGAGCCGAGGGAGATTACCGTGCCCGAGAGTGTAAGAGCGGAGCCGCCTACGGAGAGGGAGGTTCCGGCTATAGAAAATCCGGTAGGGACTGCGGTGAAGATTTGGCCTGCGACTGTGAAGATGGATTGGGGGGATGTGGGTGTTGGGGGGATGGTTGAGGAGCCGATTTGGAGACCCGAGGAGCCTAGAGAGACGACTGTGCCGGAGATGGTGAGGGCAGAACCACCGACTGAAAGGGAGGTGCCGGCTATGGAGAAGCCGGTAGGGGCGGCGGTGAAAGTTTGGCCACCTACGGTATAGACAGATTGTATGGGAGTGGGCAGAGCGATGGTGGAGGAGCCGATTTGAAGACCGGAGGAGCCTAGAGAAACAATCGTGCCAGAAATGGTGACTGCTAAGCCACCTATAGAGAGCGAAGAACTTCCAATAGCAAAGCCTGTCGGAGCAGCTGTAAAGATCTGCCCGCCTACGGTATACACCGACTGTATGGGGGTGGGCAGAGCGACGGTAGAGGAGCCGGTTTGGAGACCTGAAGAGCCTAGAGAGACGACGGTTCCTGAAATGGTGATTGCTGAGCCACCTATAGAGAGCGAGGAACTTTCGATGGCAAAGCCTGTCGGAGCAGCTGTAAATGTTTGGCCGCCTACGGTGAAGATAGGTTGGGTTGCTGAAGGCGCTGCAGGTAGAGCGACAGTACTGCTGCCGACGACGAGACCGCCGTTGTTCGGAAGGATGGAGATAGGGGTTCCAGACACTGTCATTGCGGGACCACCGGCTGAAAGCGTGTTCGTACCGAGTGCAAAACCACCACCATTAGGAGCGGCTGTTAGCGTCTGCCCGGCCACGGTAACAGATTGGGGTAAGAGGTTCGAAGGAAGAGCGACCGTGCTGCTGCCGACTTGGATGCCATTGTCATTTGGGAGGACAGAGACGACCTTTCCAGAGACGGTCGCTGCATTGCCACCAGCACTGATGATCGCGCCATTGGGAAGTGTGACAATGCCGTTGAACGGGCCGTTCGAACCTTGGACGCCTTTTTGGAGGAGATCTGGACTTGGGGTCGTGGCTGGAAGGCCGAAAGTGCTAGCATCGACGACAACGTTATTCGGGCCAGCGGAAACCACATGGCCAGAGATTGTTGCTTGGCTTCCTGCAGCGATAGTCGAACCTGCAATCACCACACCGCCACCGGAAGCAATCTGGATTGACTGACCGTTGACGGCAGGAAGATTCGTCGGTAAGCCAGCAGGAACAGAATAGGCGTTAGCGTCGACAATGACATTACTCGAGCCGGCAGAGACCACGTGTCCCGCAATGGTGGCTTGAGATCCTGAAGCAACAGTTGAACTTCCTACGACGACACCACCACCAGCAGCTGTTTGAATGGACTGACCATTCACGGCAGGTAAATCGGAAGATGGCGCGGCAACTGGAGCTGCATATGTGCTACTGTCCACAATGACGTGACTGGAAGAATCGACAGATATCACGTGGCCGGAAACAGTCTGTTGAGAACCTGGATTGATCGTTGCACCAGCAACAACCAAGGCGCCGTTGGAATTGATTTGAGCACCTCCACTAGTACCAGAGCCTGTCCCAACGCCTGGTCCGGTTCCAGCTCCTGCAGTATTAGCACTCGGAGCAAAAGCCACAGTACTACCGCCTGCGACAACATGATCACTGGCAATAGAAATTGGAGTACCACCTATCGTAGCTACTGCACCAGCACTTAGTGTAGAACCACCAACAATGGCACCTCCGCCAGGTGCTTGCTGGACTGCTTGACCTTCAATTGAAGGGAGAGGAGCGTTCGAAGCAGGAGGGGAACTTCCAACCGAACCAGGTTGGTTAGGATTTTGAGTGCCTGAGTTAACAGTGTTGCCTCCAGGGGTGGGTATGTTAGACCCTCCAGGACTCATGATACTGCCGCCCCCGGATCCAGCAGGTACTGCAACTTTTGAATAAGAGGGAAGTGCAGCAGGAGATCCTACAGCCGAAGATCCCTGGGCGGGGGCACCTTGAGCCGGTACACCTTGGGCTGGGGCACTTTGAGCCGGCGGATTCTGAGCGGGGACACCTTGAGCCGGCACACCTTGGGCTGGGGCACTTTGAGCCGGCGGATTCTGAGCGGGGACACCTTGAGCCGGCACATCTTGGGCTGGGGCACTTTGAGCCGGCGGATTCTGAGCGGGGACACCTTGAGCCGGCACATCTTGGGCTGGGGCACTTTGAGCCGGCGGATTCTGAGCGGGGACACCTTGAGCCGGCGGATTCTGAGCGGGGACACCTTGAGCCGGCACACCTTGGGCTGGGGCACCTTGAGCCGGCGGATTCTGAGCGGGAGACCCTTGGACTGGCGGATTCTGGGCGGGAGAACCTTGAGCCGGTGGATTCTGGGCGGGAAGCCCCTGGGCTGGCGGATTCGGGGCAGGGACACCCTGAGCAGGAGGGCCTTGCGTTGGCGGGTTCTGGGCCGGAACGCCTGGGGCAGGAAGACCTTGGGCTGGAGCGGTCTGTCCAGGATTTTGGACAGGCGAATTCTGCCCTGGAGGGTTCGGTGCAGGCCCATTCGATGCAGGGGGATTTGGTGGTGGGTTTTGCGCAACGGGTGGGTTTTGAGCCGTGGGAGGATTCTGGGCCACGGCGGGATTCTGAGCCACGGCGGGATTCTGAGCAGTGGGAGAATTTTGAGGAGCAGCAGCCGGGGGGTTCTGAGCGGGAACCGGATTCTGGGCAGGCGCTGGATTTTGAACTGCTGCAGGACTCTGAGCAGGAGGGGAATTTTGAGCAGGCGCTGGGAACCCCGTAAAGACCGGAAGAAAACTGCTTGGAGTACCCGCCGCTGGACTAACTGCAGCAGGGCTATTAGCCGGCGGATTATTCGCTGCTGGGCTGTCAACTGCTGGATTGCTCGCTGCTGGACTATTCACAGCTGGGTCGTTGGCCGCTGACCTAGTCACAGCTGGAGTATTTGCTGGACTGTTGGCGGTTGGGGCGTTGGCGAAAGTAGTGTGAAACATTGGCCCGGTCAATGCTGGGCCAACGGGAGACGCCTGCGTCGGATCGACTTGCGGAGACGTAATGAATACCCCAGGACTAGGCGAAGCCGTTTGAGGGGCTGGAGACGCCGGATCAGTCGGGGTTACAGATACCACGTCAAGACCGGTGGCCTTGATCATTGGTCGAGGTGGGTCAAAACCGCCGTATAGCATTGGCGTACAAGTACTCCAAGCGGGATCCACCAGGGAGAGATCTGGATGTTGAGACATCCTTGGGTGAGCTAGGATGTCGCTAACCATTGACTCAAGTTGTGTATTGACCAAGGTCAGACCACCTCCGCTTGTCGAGATATCAAAGCAAGCACTGGCGCTACTCAGGAGATCAGTCATTGGAGGAGGTGCATATAACAATGAATAGTTCAGTGGCTTCCAGCTGACGGTATAGTAAGGACAGCCCCAAGTAGAGAGATCACTTGGCATATATGACCTTGTTACAAGATGGTGCACATCTCCTACATTCCGTTCTGACTGAGTTGCAAAGACGCCAGATTCCGTTGGGACGCATGAGGCGATTGCACGAAGAGTACTATAGACCACGTAGACGGAAGGCGATGTGCTTGATTCTAGGTCAGCAGAGGTCATCTCGGCGTCTCTAACAATACTTACTAAGTGAATCCCTCTGAAACCATTGTGTATGGCGCGCTGACTCTGGCAGCCAGTTTTGTGTTGACCGTCGCATTATTGACCGGAGCATGAGCGATTGTACCATTGCCCGCAGTGGCATTGCCCGCAGTGGCATTTCCTATGGTGGCGTCGTGAGGCAAAAGATCGTCCGGTGGCCAGTAGAAAAGCCGCACCGGTTCGGCTAGAATTCTGCATTCATTGCAGCACGCAGCCGGAGGGGTGTAGGAAGCTCCGAGCTTGGTTGTCGTTGCCGGAAGTCCAGTGACCAGACCTGGAATTGTGGTGGTCTGCGTAGCCTCCCGCGCAAAAAAGGACGATGCGTCGGCTTTGCATGAACATGTCTTGGATTCGTACCCATCCTTTGTAAAACAACTGGCAAAAGCACTCGACGAGGCCCAGTCCGCATAGGCGGTGTTTGTGACATTTGATTGTTGAGTCGCGCTTGGCGCACCGGTGATGTAGGCGGCATTTGACCCAGTAGCAGAAACTCCCGTTCCCGAAACTGCGGTACCATTTATGGTGGTGACATTGGCGAACTGCGGAGCGAAGGATTGTTGGTTGAAGGAGAATGTGGATTTGGGAGCCCACGAAACTCCCGACGCTGTATTACGGATCGCAAATCAGCATTGGAAGTAGAAGAGGGATGTAGCGAATGCTTTTCTTAGAGAGGGGCAAACGGGAGAGACACATGTGGCCTTCTCTCGTCTTGTCATGTCAAGACTTGTAAAGACATGATGGCTGAATGCCAGGGAAGCTCGAGGGAATATGATGGATCGTGGGAAGACAAAGAACGTACAGTACGCGGTGGCGTAAACCCCGCCAGATGTATGACTCTGTGTAACACCCATATTATTATTATATTCTATTCAAGCAATAAGCCAGTTGTGCTCGACAGCATTATATCGTAGAGATGGTCATGATGGGTCGGTAGAGAGCGTGAGGTGTAAAATGAGCGTGATGCTGAGAATCAGCTGTAAAGACAGTGTGGATATAGCTATGAGGACAACGACATGATTGAAATGAGAGAGAGAGGAAAGTCGAAGATCACGACGTGGAGAAGATGGTTAGCGCAGACTCCAGAGGCATGGGAAGCTTGGCAACGAAATCGTCCAGGGCCAGAGTCGGACAGTTCCGTAAAGACAGGAAATAAGGCCAGCTGCCGCTGCTGACTAGAGATGAATTAAAGACATCTGATACGGAATCCATAGGGCGTTTACAGAGTGACGACGCCACTCGGCAGCATGGAGAGCCCGTTTGGACTTTGGACTCAAGACCCGGCATTAGCGGCATTATTATCTTGGGGTGACTCGGTGAGAAGAGCTGATCGTCAGGGGAAAGAGGCACAGTTGGCGGCTGAAACAGAAGATGAAAGCCGGCACGCCTCGTGGCTTGTTACACTAACTTTGACACGAGCCTTACCAGGAACGACTACCTTACTTCTGCTACCTGAGTATCTCCAAGCAATAAGACTTCTTGATTGGGTACATCGGATGGGCTTCGTCAGCATTCAGACCCGTATCCGGTCATGGTGGAAATTAGTACATCAGCACTATCAGTTAGTGCACTTTACAACAGTACTGTACTGGCACTTTGAGAGCTGAAATTGGAATTGGGGGCGGGAAGTCGTGGAAAACAAGGTTTTCCAGTATTCCTGCCCCTGACTGCAGGGGTCTGGCTCGGTAATACTCTACTGGTATGTACGCTCGGTGCTCGGGACAAGCGTCCGACAACCACGGAAAATATGGGAAGATTGGACAGGATTCGCAGAATCCTTCGAAGTGCCTGCACCTGCACTTTCCATCATCAAGTACCTATCTACGGAGGTAGGTACGGAGGTAGGTACGAAGGTATGTACTTCAGCTAGACGCATGCAGAATGCTTGAAGGATCAGACTATTTGGCCTTGGAACGATGCTACTGGCGGTTCTGGAATTCGAGGTCCATCACTGGAAAGAAGACAACACTCATGGTAACATCAGTAATGAAAAACACAAATACGACGGAATCTCTACGTGGCTGGGGACACGCGAGATTGAGAGGGCATTGACCAACACGACAAAGTTGTCGCACCAATGTCATATGTTCGATCCCCATCGCAGAGGAGTCATCTCGTAACTTTCAACGTGCATCAAAACATAGCGGATGGTGAAAAAGCGATTCAGCTCCGTGTCCGGGTGTTGAATAAGTTTCTGCCTTGAACGGATGGAACAAACTCGTGATAACGCACATCACATGTTTAAATTGGTACGGGTAGAAAAGGACCAACACGATCAAGTACGGAATAGAGACCAGACGAATATGAGCGGCAACCTTAAGGCTGAGAATACGCTCCGGGGAATGTCGAGGCCACAATCACACCACCATATTCGAATAGAGCCTTACCCGCCTGATTTTTGAGGCTGAAAATTGAGAGGTGAAAGAAAGAGATCAGGCGTGCCGTAATCTGCACTCCAAGCCACAGTCATTTGCTCTGCTGGCAGGCCTCGTAATCAAATCACGAATTGCTCATAGCCGGTTGCGCCTCTTGAATACACGAGAGGTCGTCAACGACTGAAGTTCGTTCTAGGCTATTCCGGGCTCCTGTTGGGAGTCTACGCAGAAGCTATGCCGCTCTGCTACATACCTGTACCTAAACGCCGTGCCATGCCATGCATTACCATTTCTCTTGAACAAATCCCGATCATACCAGTAAAACTCTGCAATTCCATTAGTCTTGATCCACTGGACATCTCGAAAGAGCAACGGAGCTATCATACGCATTTAGGCACCCGTCATTTTCTGGATTATTTGCTTAGGTCCATGTCAGCAGCCTAAACGTCAGAAGATGATACCCTTCCAACTACTTACTAACTTGCGCCCACCGTCCCCAGACCACCTTTCCACCCGCTGTTACCAATCCTAATTCGCTGACGTTGACTTCGATGATGGTTCCTTTCGTCAATACACCTAGTTGTGTGTACATGGGGTTTTGAGGGTTCTTCTTGACGGATATGATAGGGAGCTGAACAGTGACGTTAAGCTCAGGATGCGTGACGTTGGCCTTTTTGTACCGCAGTCCCATCGGTCGAATGAAACGCTCGTATTTGACAGGTCGTCGGGTAAAGTCCGGTCCAACTGACAGAAAGCATCATCAGCAAGTGTGTTTCCAGACCCAACCTCCTCCAAAGCGAACAGTCGGCATACCGAACGTCGGCTTCGTAATCATTCTCTTCCATCCCTTCTTTGCCGTCTTCTTCCCCGTCTTCACAACCTTGAACATCTCCTCCTCCGCAATCCCCCTAACCTTGGGCAAGGGCACACTAAATTTGGCCGCCTTCTCCGCCCTTTTGTTCTTGATCGCACTCGACAGCGCCTTTGCGTTCGTAGGCTGTGATCTATCAAGCAGATATTGTGGGAGCGGGGTAGACGAGGGTTCGGCGGGCGCAGATGACTTGACATTGCGTTCTTCGTGGGCTTTGATTTGTTTTTTCATTTGAATCTTCTCAGCGTGGCGTTTCTTTTGGTAGAGTTTGGCACGAAGGCCAGTGAATTTTTGGGCATTGTCGGATTGTTTGTGGGATTCTCGGGCGATGCGCTTTCGAGTGCGCTCTTCATGATCGAATCTGTAGTCATGGTCAGCGCGGGCACTGTAAAAGTTTGACAGAATGTGCGAACTTCTTCCCATGTAGCTTCTGCCACCGCTCAATATACTCGTTTTGAGGCTGCGAAGAAATTGAATGTTAGCTTTGTAAACGCATCTCGGGAGTTGTAACCATCATCACCATTGTGTCCACTGGTAGGAGCTGCTATTGTTATTGTCAACTTGTCTTCAAAAAGTTGCAGCGAGATTTCGAGTGGGCGCCAGGGATCTTGGCTAGCTTCTTACTGTACTCTGTTACGGAGTACTCCCCACGCTCCCGTAGCAAGGAGAGGTACGTCAGTCACATGATTACGCAGTTTATCGCTAAACATTCTTTATTCAGGCTGGCTCAAGTGAAGTTGCTAAGCCAAACAGCGCTTGGTGCGTTCGAACATCAGATACCGGCCTGAGTACTTTGTGAACAGCAGATAACATTGTTGTTTGTTCAATGTAGTATATCTATCATATATAATCACTGATGGTATCATCTTATAACAACCAAGCAAGGATTTACCTATAGCCCGACATTGGTCTTCGTGAGGCTATGCTCGGAATCAGTCTTTGTCACAAGGCTACTGTATAGCAAGGCTGTCGTTTGAAAACTGGAAGCTGATCTTACAAGATGTCTCTCGCCATGCGCCTTGACGATCATGACTATAGTGTGAACGGCTTGTTGACATCTCTTGGTGTCGAATAAAATCAACTGTTCCCGCGTGATTTCCCCGTGATGGATCCTCTGTCCATCATTGCCGCTGTCACAGGCATACTGGCAGCAGCGGCCAAGATAACAAACTCTCTGACCGCCTTCCTTGATCGAGAACGAAAGGCGCCAAAGACGGCACGCAGCATCGTCGCAGAAGTCACCGAGCTCAGGATCTGTCTCGCGCAATTGTCTCCCTTCCTTCACGATACGGAAGCTGTGCCTCAGTCAAGAAGAGCAGCCATCTCCGTAGAATCTGCCGTCGTCATAAGTACATCTTGTGTCATGAACTTATCCGACTTGGAGAAGATGTTGGATTCATTTAAGCTGAATGAACCGTTATCGAAGATCATGAAGCTACGCTGGGCCCGGCAGGAGCAAAAGATCAACACCCTCGTCTCTCGTATTCGAGAGTCACGAAATTCTTTGAACCTCATCCTTACGATATTGACGTGGTAAGTGCAGCCGAAATCGGCCGGGTGATTTCGATGGCCGTCAAATTGATTCTTTACAATTACAGCGAGATCATGGCGGATGTTCGAGGCTCGGTCGAGAAGCTTGCCACGTCGATTGACAGTATCTTGAAGAGTAGCGAAGATGTGTCCCAACGTCTAGCAAATACGGAGCTTAGCATGGCAGGAGCACACGATGATACGACTTCATCAATTCCGCTTGTCCATGGAATCACAGACAACTCTTCGGAAATAACGATCAAACCATCTGCAGATTCGTACGATCAGTCTATAACCCCATCAGTGGAAGACTCGGAAGTCAACCTGGATCCTCGTCTGCAATCTGAGATCCACGCCTCCCGGGTCTACCGACGGACATGGAATGGGCATTCAAACTCTTCTATCTCTTCGAGTTCTCAGTTTGGGACTAGCTGGTCTGTACTTTCTGGACTGAGCCTCTCGCAGATATCTACTATAACCGTCATACAACTACCGATATCGTCAGAGGAACTATGGAACTCCCAGCATTACTCCGGTTCTGCGTCAGTTGTCAAGCAGACGTCAGATGAACCGTTGCGTAGAGAGGGATTTGGCACCAAACCTCAGAGGAAGAGTGAGTGGAGCTTAAGAGATGACCTTTTCAACCTTCGCATTAGATTTCCTTTGCAATCGTCGACGAGTAAAATACCTTTGAACAAGCAATCGCCGGGCCTCCAGGACAAAGAAAAGCTTCAAGCTAAGATCCTACTTTTAGGTAAGTGTGTTACACTGCTGAATAGATCCATCATACATGAGAGCGTTGTTAACGAGCCCGGCCTAGGAGCTGGTGAAGGAGGCAAGACCACACTGCTGAAGCAGATGAGACTCATACATGACTATCCCTTTTCATTAGATGAACGTGAGGAAACGCGAAAGTTCATCTTCAGTAACATACTGGTTGCATTCGTAATCATTTTCATGGAAATGCCGAGCCTGGGGCTCAAGTATCAGAACGTTAAATCCGAAGTAAGCCTTTTAGAGACAAAGAATCCGGGCCTTTCTGATATTTCAGAAGTTGTATGAGCGAATAATCTACGAAGCTAAGGAGCGCTTCGATGACTGTAAGTAATATGTACGCCCACGCATCAAACGTTGTGAGGACTCACATTCATCAAGCAGATGACCTCGATCTGGACGATCCCTTCACCCCGGCATGTCTGACATCAATGAAAGAGCTCTGGCTTGACGAAGCCATTCAGACAGCGATCCTGCGGGGTGGGGAGTTTGCCCTTCATGATAACATCCAATAGTATAGACTTTTCCCGGTCCAAGCTATAGAATGGCTGAAGCTCATTGAGAATTAGTTATCTGGCAAATCTTGATCGCTTGTTCTCGAAAGGATACTTGCCAACGAACCAAGACGTCCTGCACGCTAGAAGAAAGACAGATGGAATCACAAAAACATTACTTTGCCGCAACGAAACAAACTACTATGTTTTTGATGTAGCTGGTACCCGCTCTGATCGGAAAAAGTGGGTTCACGCTTTTGGTGCCGTGGATTGTTTGGTCTTTGTTGTCGCGCTGGGGGCATTTGACTCATGTCTTATCGAAGACCCAACAGCAGTCAGTAAACACTAGATCTAGATGATGAGACCAGTTTCGGTTCTATCAAACCTGAGGCTAACTTTTTCGCTTAAGAATCAGGTATCAGAAGCGGAAATACTCTTTCAAAGCATTGAAAGTCTGCCGTGGTTCAATGAAGTTCCGATCTTTTTGTTTCTAAATAAAACAGATATACTCCGTGAGAAGCTCGAAGGCAACCACGCTCTGAGCGACTTCCCCAATAATGTCGAAGAATTCAAAGTTCTCTACGCTCAACGCTTTCATGATATGAGGAAAGGACGGGGCCAACAGAACAGGATTCACGTTTATCACACAAATGCCACAAATACAGAGTCCCTTCGATGCATTTTGAATGAAGTATTCAAAGTAGCTACGCGACATGCGAAAGAGATTAAGAGTTTGAAATGTCATCACGCTCAAGAAGGCGGTTGGATTTGACGAAGATTTGCACTATGTTTATGTTGGTATCTAAGGTTTTGATGGGAGCATGTATATGTGTTTATTGACTGTACGGTAGACACTATATGGGAAACTACCTATTAAAAAGAAAAAACTCTGCTTTGCGCTGGCTCCGCCTGCCAATAACAGGGCAACGAGCTGCGCAACAGCAGTGTCCACTCTTTCCGAAGCTTTGTTCAATAAAAGTCTAATCTCAGAGCTATGTTTCGAAGGAAATGAGTCTTTGCAAATAACCGTTGAAGATTCTAGTTCGTATCTGTCCGCAGTGACGTGACGCTTCACCCTCCGTATTTCCTAACCCTAGCCCGATTTCCTCCGGACTCTCTTATCCAAACAGCCAGAAAACAAAGCCCTCGAGACCACTTGGCATATCATCAAGGTGCATGAAGCCAGCTGGGTGCGCGGACTGCTTTCATCATTCTTACCTACAATGTATTTGCTATCAATGCTGGGAATGTGAAGAATGCTTCAAAGATGCTGTTTTGTGTATAAAACATGTATAAAGGCATATAAGGAGCTATCTGGAGAGCTATCTAGGGGACTGTCCAGGAATGTATATGGAGAGCTGCGTGGAAAGCTATCTAGGGAGCTCTGTAGCAAGCTATGTAAGCACCTACATAGGGCACTGCCATAAAAAAGTCCTCGGCTCAGCACGCAAGTCAATCCAAGCTCTGGTTTCAGTGTAACTCCTAGTGTACTGAACGTATGTATATATACACAGAAATGGCTGGCTCCACCAGGGGCTTAATAACTTCAACCACACACCCCAGCGGAACCCAACGGCCATGCCGCATACGCCATACCACATAATCCAGACGCTCGTGGCCAATCTTGCTCTCCCACAGCGTTCTCCCCGGGCCCTTCGGCTAGCGTAGCCAGGGTCCGGGTCTCAGAGCAGTCGACAGTCGGCTGGCGATTAAAGCCACAATGTATACCTCTCGATCTAAGGTCATACGCACCATCACTGCACTGTCAACAGTCGTAGGCCGTGGAGGATCCCACATGCGCATATGGTGTGAAAGGAAATCAATCAACATCTGTAAGGTCAACGTAGAGCCATAGCCAGCACTACCTCAATTGCTCTAGCAATGAGATACTAACTTGATGTTCAACATATAGCAATATGCCGACACTGATGCTCAAAGAAACGTCAGGAGGCTTGAGATGAAACACCAATACGAGTTGCTGGCAACCATGAAATCAGGCTGAAATGGGAAGAATTATATCAGCAGGACAGCACGTGTTGTAGAAACCAGATTTGAAAGATCTCGCCGTTCTCCTGCTTCTTCACCCTGCATCGTATTGATGAAACCGGAGTCGTTGATGGGGATCGAATGCAAGCGCAACAGCTTCAACAGCATCACAGCCCAATTGGTACTTTGAGTCACCTAGCAATGAGCTCGCATTAGTACATAGCTCGCGGGTCGCTGATTCGAGATTTCACATGAGCTTTGTAGACTATGTTCTAACTGTCGAGCTGAGCAATATTCTTAAGCCTTGAACAAATTTCAACAAAAGCCTGGGACCCGTCCAGTTTAATGCCCGATCAGGGCTGATAAGGAGGATGCTGCGAGTCCCACCTAAATTCCCCTAGGGTTTCCCATGTTCTTAATTCGAAATAGATATCTGTGTTTTGCAAAACCCTCCTAGTTGTTTGTTTCAACGTCAGGAGGGCAACATCATAGGTAGAGGTGCAATGCGCTTCATATGGCACAAACACACTGGCCAATTGTACCCCCATATTCCCACGCCGTAGCTGAACAACCACCACGCGTACAATTCCAACCTGTCAAGATGAAGACACGAGCTGTTTCTTTCTTGAATATGCCCAGAAGCTGAGCCCAAGCCAGTTGACGAATGTGAGACTACTCGATTCGTCTCTACGTCCAACCTTACATATACCATGACTTCTGCGGCGTTATGGGAGAATTGGGTGCTCTGACCGGGTTTGCGCAACTCAATGATCCCATAGATTGAGTGTGTTTTGCGCTTCTTTTGGCCGTTGACTGTTGGTCGGATAGGTAGCCCAAAGCGCTGAGAGAGCTGAGCGGTCTGCACATGTCGTTCAGATGATTTTCTCAAATGAGATCGCCGCTCTAGTGCAATGTGTTTGGTGTGAGTGATTTGCAGCCTAATTCTATATTTAGTCCCTTCAATACAGGAGCGTTGCTCTGACTCCCATAAACCCGAAAACTCCATCAACTCAGAAATCAAGATCCATATCATGAAGACCAAGATCAGTACTTCTGGCGTACATTTCGTTCCCCCAAGGTGTTCCTGGTGCTGGTGCGAAGATCTGATCACCGATAGATAGCCGACAACGATCTAACGGTTTCCTTTCTAGCCTAGGAGGAAATTTCTTGATCCATCATTCACTACCTAAGAAAGTACATACCTTCTTTGAATTCTTATGTCTTCTCCTTCGTGCTATTGACTACTACCATTGCCCAAATACTATAGAAGTGACACTATCAAAACATAAACAAGCCACATCCCCCACACGGCTCTCTCTAACCCACCACAACAGCTCCTGCCCTCCTTTTTCAGGTCAGGAAAGCTGCGCTCTATAGCCTCGAAGCAATCTCATCAAAGCACTAGGCCACCTTTACAAGGCAATCTGACATCGGAACGACACGACATCACCGAGTTTGGAATGAGCTTACGGAGAAAGAAATGATTTTGTCCGTCTGCCTAACATAGACAGGAGCGAAAGAGAGTAAATCGGTCAACTTCGAACAAGATCAACCCCGAATGGATTAGTCTCCAAACGAAAAATAACAATATCTCTTGACAACGGCAAGCAGGACATTCCTCAATCAAAATGTGGGTCATTATCTCTCTTTCTATCCGCACTCCTGATCGATGAGCGGCATCTTCGTCTGAAAAACCTCAGTAATTGCTAAGCCATAAGAAGGAAAGTGTGACCAGTACAGGGATTACACGTTCAAATGCATGACCACGTTCGTAATGGCCGTCATTCAAATTCTTCCCAAAGGCCTACAGATCACTTGAAACCGGCCCAGTTGCATCAATGCTGGCCTCAGTCAATAGCTTTCAATATGCCTATGCTACTTTTTTATGGAGCGGTGTCTCCTCGGCTTGCCATCAGGACAACCACGAAGCTTCTTGCAATATTCAATGTTCCTAATTGTACGGTCCCACGATTGAATCCCAGACTCGTCTCTGATCGCTTGGAATCTGAGCATGTCTTCCCGTAGGAGGTATACAGTAT
>JAABUL010005733.1_pt1 | contig 15099 bp, 17 predicted proteins | sample 5559151 | NCBI WGS metagenome assembly JAABUL01 (sample SAMN10711876, study PRJNA513368) | rock metagenome | isolation source: Antarctica rocks | place: Antarctica: Victoria Land, Pudding Butte sud | reverse complement strand
AAGCCGACGAAGAATCAGCTCCGGAGGGCGAAGAAGAAGGCCGCAAAGCAGAATGAGGTATCCGTAACTCCACCAAAACAATGTTGCACTTCCTGCTGACGCTTTGTTTCAGAACACCCCCACGCAGAATTCTGAGCTTCCCACTGATAATGAGACGGAGACTGAGAATAAAATCCAACCCGCTGAAGCAGTGCCTAGTGCGCCAGCAGCAGAGGAAGAAGATGGCCTTCCCAATGGCGTCGATGGCGCCGACGAGACAAACTCCCTTTACGAGATGTATAAAGACATAATGAGCAGATTCGAGCAGAATGATAAAGAGGACCCATCTACAAAGGAACCCGAGAAGCCCGAAATCTTCTACGATGAAGACGATGAGATACCCGATGAGGACGAGGAGGCAGGCCAGCCCAAAATGTCAAAAAAGAAGAGGAAAGAGCAGAACAAGCTATCAGTTGCGGAACTCAAAGCACTGGTGGAGAAGCCGGAGACTGTGGATTGGACAGATACGTCAGCTTCAGATCCGCGATTGCTTGTGCACATCAAAGCATACCGAAACGTTGTACCTGTACCCTCGCACTGGTCTTTGAAGCGGGAGTATCTATCATCTAAACGTGGTGTAGAAAAGCCGCCATTCGCTCTACCAAAATTCATCCAGGAGACCGGTATCGCAGAGATGAGAGATGCAGTCCTCGAAAAGCAAGACCAAGCAAGTCTCAAACAGAAACAACGAGAGCGAGTCCAACCTAAGATGGGGAAACTCGATATCGACTACCAGAAACTTTACGAAGCCTTTTTTAGGTTCCAGACCAAGCCCGAGTTGACACGGTACGGAGAAGTTTATTACGAGGGCAAGGAGTATGAGACCAATCTCAAACATCTGCGACCTGGTGAGCTCAGCGTAGAATTAAAAGAAGCTCTCAATATTCCACCCGGCGCTCCGCCGCCATGGCTGATCAATCAACAGCGTTTTGGTCCACCCCCGTCATATGCTGCGCTTAAGATACCCGGACTTAATGCTCCTCCTCCACCTGGTGGCGCTTGGGGATTTCATCCTGGTGGATATGGGAAACCACCTGTCGATGAGTACAATCGGCCCTTATATGGCGGTGATATCTTCGGTGTGCTACAGCCACAGCAGAATACTCAGCTAGGCGAGCCCGTTGAAAAAACGTTGTGGGGTGAATTGCAAGAGCCGGAAGAAGAGTCTGAAGAAGAGGAGAGCGATGAAGAAGAGGAAGAAGGCGGAGAAGATGTTGGTACAGGTCTACAAACACCAAGCGGCACGGAAACTCCCGGCGGGATGGCTTCTACTATTCCGTCAGAATACGGTGGAGCAGAGAGTGTCGCTTATGAGTTCGATTTACGAAAGCAAAGACGTGGCACAGATACAGAAGAGTCTACGCATCCTCGGACAGCATATCAGGTCATTCCGGAGCAGCAAGCCAAGGTGACTGGCTTCTTCGGTGGAGAGCGTACGTATGATCTCAAGGCAGCCCAGAATGCAGCGCAGGGCAATCTGCCTGTGCTGGGGCAAGAGGATTCGAGTAGGAAGAGGAAGAAGCCAGGTGACGTGGAGGTGGCCCTGGATCCAGATGCTTTGCAAGCTAAGGACAGCATAAATAAGGAAGAATTGAAGAGGCTGTATGACGCACAGAAGAAGGAGGAGCAAGGACAGTGGGGGCATCAAGAAGATTTGAGCGAGATGATAGCAAACGAAAGCCGGAAAAGGCAGAAGAAGGATGAGGAGCGAAGCGGCAAGCGGTAGCATGAGTGGAACAGACGGGAATTGAAGGACTAATCAGAGCAAGTCAAGAATGAGCATGCCATGCAATCCAATCACCTAGTGAATATGAGAACAATCAAGATTTGAGCCTGGTGTCCAGAGTGACCAACATGCATCCATAGAGGTAAGGCCCTGGAAACTTCTGTGAAGATCAAGGAGTATTCACTTCAAGAATCATACTCGAAATATGAAAGGCTTTGCTGGACAATCAAGAACGATGTTGAACCCTCGGAAGCATAGAAATTCAGCCGTTGCGCCTAATGGGGTTAGCGTATTGCCAAGGAGAAACATTTTCTGACGATCACCATCGAACTTCCAAACAGCTGCTGAGTATACCGTATCCTCACACAGTGTGTGGGCTTCACTATCCACCGCTGCGTCCAAGCTGGTATCATTCCGCTGCACATAGTTATCATCTCCCGCCGTGAAAGCAGTCACTCTGCCGAACCATGGATCGAGGCCGAGATAGAAGGTCGGTTTGCTGCACCTGTTCAAGCAATCTTTGCCAACGCCAGCGTGATTCGCGAGACATCGCATACTCCATAAGCTAACGTAGCCCGGCTCAGATATGATGATGGTGACCGTTCTTTTGGAGGCGAGACATATCGGCCGTCAGACCGCAACGGGGCTCCACGCTCAGACTACCGTGGATACCGCTCTCCGCCTCGTAGAGGACGCACACCACCTCCATACACTGCAGATACCTATGCTCCTCCAGGCCGACGTCGCTCGCGAAGCCCTGGTACGTAGCTTTCCGAGTACTTTCGTCTCCTAGCATTATGGTGTTAGACGCACATTAGGATCCAGGCTCTTTCTTAGCCACCCATTTTGAGATTTCAATATGCTCAGCCAGTGTCTTTTCAAGGCTGACCTCTGGGTCTGCACAGGCCCAGTATACAGGGCAAGGGGTGGCGGCAGCTACAGAGGACGATCTCCACCCAGAAGATACTCACCAAGACGAGATACACGGGAGAGATCACCGCTACCAAGGGCTAGACGATATTCTAGATCACCCCCTCCACGGCAGAGGTCATCGCATGCTGTAAAGCGAGATCCGTCACCGTATCGTCGACCACGCTCGCCGCTCCTAGCCAAGCGGGAACGAATGACGTCCCCACCAAGAGAACGGTATGAGAGACGTAGGTACTCTCCACCTAGGAATGGGCGGCCTACATACCCCAATGAAAATAATCACCGTCCTCGAGAGCGGTCCCCTTCCCCTCGACGCTCTGAGCACGTTTCCCGCAAAGCATCGCCCATTTCTTCACGTCGCTCTTCACCTCCAGTCCATCCAGACCGGATGTTGAACACCGGATCAGGCCAGCACTCGCCTACCTATCGTAGCTCTCGCGCACAACCTGCGCGAGATGCAGGCTACGGTGACAGATCCCCTCCCCGGAGAGCCTATTCGCCCTTACCTCGATCTCCACGTCGCGCTCCACCTCGTGAAACAGTGGGCTACCGCAATCGCTCGCCACAACCAAGGGATCGAGATGATTACAGAGATGATTTTCCTAATGGAGGTACTCCAGCTAAATGGTCTGATGCGCCCACTGCAATCCTACAAACATCTGGCCACCGCAATGGAGATCTTCGTCCGCCGCCAAGCGGTCCAGCTAATAGAGGCTCCTTTTCTCGCGACACGCAACCCGAGCTCCCACCCGCAGCCCCAATATCTATGTCGGCTCACAATCGTCCAGTCAGCGCTTCTGTTCTCGCAGCACCCACTCGTCCTCGTGGCGGATCATCCTTTGCCGACCGTGGTTCACGAGACCAACCATACGGCGGCCCTCCACCCCATCGTGGAGGACGTCCGCCGCCACCATCGCCCTATCATGGCCCACCTCGTCAGCACTTTGACCCTCGTCCACCACCATCTGATGGCCACGTCCCACATGGCCCCCGCTCCTCCCACCACGCCCCCCCAGCCCCGTACGAAGCTCCTTACCGTGCTCCACCACCTTTTCGCTCCAATAACAGCAGCTCAACGACATACCCCCGCACCCAACGCTTTAATCACTTAGCCTCAGTACCAGCCATCAAGGAGGGCGGTGAAGCATTGCCAAGCCTTATCGATCCGGCAGCTAAGAAGCGTCTGGCGGAGTTGGAAGAAGGGAAGAAGAAGTTGATGGATCAGATTGAAGAGAAGCAACGGGATAAGAGAAAGAACTTGAGGGAGTGGGAGAGTCTAGAGCGAGAAAGTAGAAGAGATGGGCTGAGGAGCGAGTTGGCGGAGAGGGCATTGGAGGAGATGAGCGGTGAGGGGATTGGGACTGGAACCGCCTTCTAGCGATAAGGACGAAAATTGTGACATGGAGGCCGTGATATTAGTGAAGATTGGGGAAACGGCAGTATGGAGAGCGAAAGAGAGGTTCGTCTGGCGTTCCTTGTATGCTTGGCCGGCTACCTAGCCGATTCGATGTGGATTGTGGTTCGTTGGGCATTCGAGTGCCTGGTGCACTCAAATCACCAGGTAGGGGACGATGAATTTGTGTAGACTAGGATATCCAGTTTGATAGGATCAGTCACAACAATCTGCAGATGTGTATATGGTTCCGTGTTCAATGCAACAGCCGTGCTGATATGAGTATCAAATTCTCCTCAATTGTTCCGCCATTGCCACCAATACACACCCATATTCCACATGCCCATCGCTCCATCGCTATGCTTGAATTCGGATATGTGCCGCCTTAACCCTGTTCCCAACAGTAGATATCTTATGCTGCACTCGCAGTCGCAGCTGGAGTGGGTCTCTTCTTTCCTTTTGATTTTTTCGATTCTATACACCACATCATTAGCTATCTCCTTCCAAACCGCTTCCCACCTCAACCCAAAACAACAGATAAAAACCATACCTTCAGCAGTTCTCTTCTTCTTTGGCGCCCCTTTTCCCCTCTGTTTCGCCAGCACTAAATGCTCCAATCGATCCTCCTCATATTCATCCCATGTCTCGAGCTCCTCGTCAAAGCTTTTATACGCCTTCTGTAGATCCTTGATCGTAGCTACGCGCCGCGGGTAGTAGGAGGCGACCGAGGGCCCGCGGAGACGTTGGCGCAGGACGCGGTTGCCGGTGCGAAGGCGGAGAGGGTTGTAGGTTGAGGAGAAGATGCGGCATTGGACCTATGGGATTGGTGAGGGTTAAAGTGGTGATCATTGGGATTGAGTGACGGGCGCAAGGGAGGAAGAGAGAGGAGGTACCTTCAAGAGATCCAGGATACGGGATTGGGGAACGGACATTATAATTTGCGGAATAGAGGAAAGAAAGATTCGAGGTTTCGAGCACTTCCACGGGACGCTAGTGATCGACGCTATCAAAATATATACAGTCGGGTCGGGCTATAACGATGTTAGTCATAACGATATCCCCTTTATAACGATTTCAAGTCGTGCATTTGATTATTTTTGGTGTAATTTAACGATATTCGCCCTATAACGATTATCGTTACGATTTCGAAGAAATCTTGCGGGTATCGTTATAGAGTAGATTTTTTCCTACCTATTATTAGTAGGGAAGACCTCCTTAGTAAGGAATTCTAGCATCGGTATATCGGTCTGTCAGCCTAGCTAGGCCTAGTGTATACTTAGCACGCATAAATCTTGGTATCTACCCCGCTATTAAACCTTAATATTTAGGGTAGTCATACCTAGCGTACCTAGTCATAAGGATATCCCCTTTATAACGATATGACCTTGTGCAAAAACCATATCGTTATAGCCCGACCCGACTGTATTCAAATCCTCCTCTCCTCCGATCTTCCCCCTCTAGACACCACATATACTTTATGGGCTATCTTTGCAGAATCTATTCAATGATAAAACTTACGTGACGGCGGATTACTCTGCACCTGGATAGTTATATGCCATCTGTTGCATTTCCAAGACAGAAATTAGCAGAAGGCGTCTGAATGAGACTAGATATGGGCAAGAAGCGTAGCCATGATCAGGCTGTCGACGACACGCATGCCACTACCAAAAAGCTGAAGCCATCATCAGTGAGTCAACCTGTGTTATGAATAAGATTCAGAGATATTGAATATACGTAGGAACCTTCCGGTTCTCAGGATATACTCGAAAATTCAAAGCCATCTAATGAAGAGCCGAGATCAAGACACCTACTTTCAAAAGACCTTACAGAGCATGCGAAAAGGCATGGTCAAGGCGTACCTCAAGCTCTCAACTTTACAACACCCACAAAACCTCCGAGAGCACCCCAGCAATCCTCTCAATACACCAGAGCACCACCACCTTACACAGGCCATCCCTCAACCCTCCCGCCCCTTCCCCAAATGCTCTCCGAGTCTCTCACCTTGGTCCCCTTCACGCATCCCGGCTACCTGAACGGCTCAACTTCCTCAAAATTGCACACCACTTACGACCGCCTAGAATTGCTTGGCGATGCCTATATCGAAGTCATCGCCACGCGTCTTGTCTTCACTCTATTCCCCAACCTGCCAGCCGGCCGCCTATCGCAGTACCGAGAATTGTGCGTGAAGAACGAAACGCTTTCCGAATATGCACATGCCTACGGTTTCGACAAGCGGGCGAGGGTACCGGTCCATATCACCAGGGCGGAGAAAAAGCTCTGGATCAAGACAATGGGCGATGTTTTTGAAGCTTATGTCGCCGCAATCATCATGTCCGACCCTGACACCGGCTTCCAGACAGCGGAGGCATGGCTTACGGCACTTTGGCAAAATAAATTGTCTCCGCTCCAATCAAAACCAGCATTTGAGACCCAAACAGCCGATCCCAATGCCAAGAATGATCTAGGAAAGAAACTATATAGTCAGGGTATCAAATTGGACTACGTCGAGGAGAGCCCGCCCACGGAGATTAGGGAGCAAGGAAAGCTTGTCTTTCACATTGGGGTCTACCTCACGGGCTGGGGCTGGCAACGTCAGCATCTGGGTAGCGGGTCGGGATTGAGCAAGTCAGTGGCTGGAGCTATGGCGGCAGCCGAGGCTTCAAAGAATCCTTTGACCGAGAAGATCGCCACGGTGAAGAAGGCTTTTGACACGAATCTTGCTGCAGAGCGGGCCGCGAGGGGTGAAGTGGAGTGTCTGTGGAAAATTAGGGACCGGATCAAGATCGAAAGAGAGGAGGCGTTGAAAGAGGAATTGGACCAAATCAAGGTTCAAAAGGAAGAAGCGCTGAGAGAGGAACTGGAACAAATTAAGGCCGTGAAGGAAAAAGCGTTGATAGAGGAAATGGCGAAAGTACGTATTGGGAAAGATGGAGCGCTGGCTACGTGATTGGATCAATCCAGGCTTGAAACCAATCCAAAGGGGAGCCGAGCCGAATCAAGGTCGAGAGATATGAGACCAATGTCTCTTGGCTTAGTACCATTTGCCCTTGCGAAAGTGGACAACTTCGTATACAAAATGCTTGCGAACTTGGGCGAAGTTGTGCTGGGCTGTTGTTCAATGGCTTCTACATTGCCATTACAACCCCAGCTTTAGCAAAAATAACCAAACACAAAAGCCGCAAAAGACATTGATGCTCAGGTACCTGTCCCCAAATCTCTCTCGCTCCAAAATCCACTGCGATTCAGAATCCTTCCCTGATCGCCTCTCATAGCCACCACACCCTCCCTCCTCCCTCACCCTTCCACCATCGTTTTCTCTCCCCCATCCATCCCATTCCTGCCTTTCACAAACCCTGCACCACAGCCAACATCTCTCCCCCCTACCGACCAAAACTAAACACACCTCCACCTCCACGCACCATTCCGTCATCTTTACAAGTACAACACCTCTTTCCAGCCACAGATCCCGTATCAGCGGCACTGCAGATGGAACACCAATACTGTCTGTGCTGCCGATGAGGTGCTGGCAGTGCTCCAATTGGAAAGGGCAGACTTGATGACGAGGGTAGATGGTGGCGGTGCTCATTGCTCATCTCCACCTCATGTCTAGATGAATGAAGAAGCGTAGTGTCCTCTTGTTTTCTCGCCCAACGAAGACTTTCAATCTGTCTAGGCTCTGAAATTTCTCTGGACGCTGGCGGGACTCGTTGTTCGTATCTTGCGTGGTTGGGGTTGTGCAGTGCTGGCGAATGCATTTCTTTGGTTTTTTTGCTGGTGGTTGGGGGTTGAGGAGAGCATTGGGGGTTCTGGACTTGGGGGACGAGGTTTGTTGGGAGTATGAGGCGTATTGGGACTCCTTGGTTGTTTAGTAGTGATTTTTCGGTTTTGGATTGGGCGAATTGGCAGTTGGCTGCTTTCGTGCGGTCGTGTTGGCAGGTATCTGCTCTAGGCCGAGTCTTTGGGCAGTCTTCCACTTTGATGTGCGTTTCGCATTTCTTGTTGGGGTGGTGTGGTTGTTGCTTGGTGCTAGAGGAATTCTTGCGGTTTTGGGTTTCGGCAGTGATATGTGCTGGTATGGTTATGGTTTTGGAAGCATGATTCGAGGGCGTGTGTCTGGTGCTATCGTATTTTGGAATTTGGATATGTCGATGAAGTTCCGGGAGCTTAGAGCGATGATGATAATTGTATGGCTTGTCTTGGGACGACGACTGATGACGGTTTTGACGTTCCAGATGAGCTGGTGCGTTATGGAAGTCAGCTAAAGACCCATTCCGGTGTTTAGAATTGTAGCCATGAGGCTCAGGCTTTGGATCATGCTGGGAACGCCTTGAGGAGTGTTTGGAGATGGGGATGGACAGACACATCATGAGGGAGATGGATATTGCTGGGTGCATGAATCAAGAAGAGGGAAACAAATTTATACTTATAAGGACTGGTAGGATCAGAGGGGAATGTTTGTAGTCTGGGATTCTTTTATGCAGGATGTACATATCTCAAAGAGATAATATGCCGGCTTGTTTTAGTATCTCCAGATGATTCCACAAGATCCAACAATCATTGTTGATCTAAGAAGGATTAGAATGTGTGCTTCATGCCCAAATACCAATCGCTATAAGTCCACCTTTGTCTCTGCAGGTCTGTTGGAGATAGATTAGCATGGGTGTCGTATAGTGGCTTTGTTAGGGATCCATGGAGCTGCATCAGCGAGCATGCGGGCTCGATGAAAGCAATTAGCCTGCAAGCAAATTTGGCCACACAAACAGGGTAAAGAGTTCCTTAGCGCATACTTGATCGAAACATCATTCCATGCTCGAGCGCCTTTGGCTAGAAGTGGCCTTTCTGGTCGTAGGTTCCTCATCCACTGTCAACACCCTTAATCAATCTAGGTCCCTCCGCGAATCTTCCAACAAGCAGCCACCGTTTGATATAAGGAAAATTCTTAGCGGCATGTAGAGCGCTGACCTTTGCGCCATCCTTCCTGACTCCGAAGGGCCACGCTTCTTTGGGTTTGAAATGAACTCTGTAAGATTTGAGGTGAGATGATAGTGATCTAAAGACAATGAGTCGGAACATGCTGCCGCCACATTGTTGGGCAGACGCGATACGTACCTTGTGTGAAGATACTTCACTTTAAGATGTTTGCAACATCCAAGTGGTTCTTGCTCCGCGCAACTGATTCCGGAGTCAGCCCCAAACGATCCTTGATCTGGGTGTCGCATCCATGGTCAACAAAGGCCATGACAGCTTCCTGATGTCCCAGCCCGGCAGCAATATGCAGAGGTGACCTGCGCAGCGAATTTGTAGAATCGCAGATGGTCGCATCCGCGCCTCTGACCAGCAGGAGGGCTGCGTTCTGACCGCGACCCATGTAAGAAGCCACATACAGTGCCGTTTGGGTGAAATCGGTGGTAAGATCGATGTCAGAGAAATACCCATTGTCAAGTATATACTTCAGGATACGAGGGTCTTCGTGAGATGCTGCGATGTGTAGGGCAGTAGCGCCCTGAAGCCATTTCCGGCCAATCTTTGCTCTTACTGTGGCAGTCCAGTCCAATGTCAGTCTGTTCAACATGGGCAATACAGCCACATCTCCGAACTCGCAAGCATGATGTAATATGCTCCAACCATTATTGTCTGTAGCCATCGGATAAGCGCCATGGGAAAGTAGGGTGTCGATCAGTGCAGGATTCCTTGTCCTGGCAGCCACCATCAGCGCCGTCTCGCCCCTCAGAGAACAACCGTTGGGATCCAGGCCTGCGTCAAGGAGTTGTATTACTACGCTGGTTGATGTCGTGTAGTCACCCGCGCAGGCCTCACGATCAATGTAGAACCTAGTCTAGTAGGGTCGGACTGAGCTCTCGATTTGTGAATGAGCCTTTTGAGCAGTGGATGACTGGAGCTGTAACGGCAAGCCGCCTGTATTGCTGAGAGTGAATTAATCTCGTCAACCTCTGTGTCGACATCGTGAAATTGATCGAGTAATCTGTGAGCCAACTCCTCCTCTCGAAACCGTAGTGCCAGGAATAGCAAATAAGGATTATTGCACATCTTGGTCTTGGCATTCCCCTCAGTAACTGAATCTAGAAACATGTTGATCATCTTGACGTATCGCCACCTCCTGAACCTATTGAACAAGGACCCTTTTTTGTGGCTTGTTCACTCAAATATTCCTCTTTCCATGTATCTACTAGAACATTGAAGGCTGTTCTGCCAAGGCCATCTGGAACTCCCGGGTCTGCACCATGATCAAGCAAGATTCGTACTGCCAACAAACTTTCCTTATCCATGTTGAGGACCTCTGGAGTCCGTCGACAGATTTGGTGCAAGGCGGTCAAGTTTTCAGTGTTCGATTGGTGTAATCTGCCTGAACACCGAGCAAGCCGACGAAGGACTGATGCCTGTTCATTCGATATGATGAAACATCTCGTATTCAGTATTTTCTCGATCAGAACGTGTATTGGTGTCATTCCGTCTAGCCGGGCTCCGTAAGGGTCAGCCCCTGCATCGAGTAGTAGCCGCACAATGTCGTCGCTCACTGTCCCGTTATCTCCATCGACGGCACAATGAAGCGCGCTTGAGCCGTCACTAGTTTGCGCGCCGATATCGAACCCATCATCGACAAAGAATCGAACTGCTCTAACAGAACCAGCGCGAGCAGCGATGTGGATTGGCGTGACACCGTTCGACGATCTGATCGCGACAATCTGTCCTTTGAAGAGATCGGTTGATACAGTGGATTTTGCAGAGCCATCCGGTGCATAAGAAGGTACGGGACTGTTCTTGTCATGGGTCACTGTGATGGTGGAGCGGTTGCAACATACCATGTACCTCCCAAGAACCTCCAACGCTTCGATATTATCTTCGCTCGCGGCCAAATGCCACACTGAGAATCCAGCATTATTCTTTAGGGTGATATCGGCTCTCTGCTTCAGGAGCATGGACACACAATGCCACCCCCCCGATCCTACGGAACAATGTAGTGCGATATTGCCTTCGTCATTATCGCACTGCAGTCGGCGTTGCGCTCTAGTAAAAGCTCAACGATTTCAGCATGATCAGCTGCGGCAGCATAATGGAGGGCGGTACGGCCACTTCGCTTGTCTATAGTGTCGATGTCAAGTGACGTGTCGTGAAAAATAAGCTTGACGCTACCCACTTGCCCAAAATCGGCAGCAACTCGCAGCGACGCGCATGTGTTCGAGAACGAGACGCCCTCCACTGTATCGTTGAAATAAATATCAGATTTTTGTGCGAATTTGCGTAGAAGGGCATATTTTGTTTCGTCCCCTGTTTGAGGAGGCTCTTTGATGTCATTACTCTTCTTTGGGTATCCGTGGCTCCATGTTTTGAGCTTATCTACCGTCATGCTGTCCAATATTGTTCCTTTCTCGAGTAAAGCTGTGCATGTAGTCCAATACTTGCGGCATACAGCTGTGTAAAGGGACGAGATAGAGGGGCACCAGATGGAGAGGGGGTAATGGACGTCAGCCCCTGCCCCTAAGATGATTTCGATAGTTGATTCCGTCATGTCTTGGTACTCATCAGTAGAAGATTGGTTTTGCAAGAGGTAGTTGATGGAATGATGAGACACGGGGATTTCGATGGCAATGCATCCGAGCAAAGCGCAATGAAGCGGTGTTCCGAGACGACTCCGTTGATTGACCTGGCAACCATTTTCGATGAGCCAGGCGCAAATTGCTGGGAGTGCAAGCATGGCGGCGAAGTTTAATTGGACCTGTAGAGCTTAGGCAGAATAACAAGATAGCCTCAGAATCATCGTCCTTGTTGTCGACATTCAATTTGTACTTGCATTGAGCATATTCACAGGCCCAATTGAGGAAAGTGTTTGGCTTCGTAGGATGTAAAAGCTTCTGTGCCAACGAAAGAATGTTTGCCTCGGACAAATTCCTTCGCGAATGTTCCGCCCAAAATTCCACAGCGTATTTGCGAAATGCATACTCCTCTTCTTAGCGTTGTGAAGCCTTTGCACCAGTGGGGTTCCAGTCGGAAAAATCTTGCAAAGTCAGATACGTGAGGCATACTTCCGCAATATAGAGTTCGGTATCAACAGGATTGGTGCGGAAAAGGTTAAACTCATTGCCCTGACACTCCCCCAGACCCACGAGGAATTCTTTGACTGTGAAGTGCGCAAGCTCCAAGCCGGGACCAACTGCTGACCTGCGCACAAGGCTACTACAGCAGCGAAGTATCTCATCTTCGGGTGGCATAGCATCTCGATCAAGCTTTGTATCCCCAATGTTGATGGAGACAGCCTCACGTAGAGCAGTTATACTTAATGATGTATGAGACTCTAAGATCCATCGTAGTGTCCTCTGAACCAATTTTTGAGCGTCTTGGCTCCTATTGTTAATTTGCCTGAGGATCCGCTCGTATGTTGCGTTGAGTGTGGGAGGGAGGGAGTTCAAAGCTTTTCGTCGCGCAATATCGTTGGTCAACTCGCAAAGGTAGTCCATCTGACAGGCAACCCAGCGAAACCTAATCTCCAGAGTATTTATCAGTATCACGTGTTAAAGGACCCGGGCTCGCAATCCTGACATACATTCCCTCCGCGCCTTCTACTAGACGCTCCATGATATGGTCCTTCATGGATTGATCTTTGATCCGCAGCACTTTTCTGCGCGTCCTTACTTCGATCTCCGCTCCAACATATAGTCTAAGGTCGACAATATTCGCGGCTATGGAAACCTGTGCATATTCTTTCAAGATTTCCATGATGTCCTGCTCATACCTGCTTAGGAATAGTGTCTTGATGTTGCAATTTTCCTGATCAGTATTGAGGCTTGCAAGAAGGTCAACGACAAGTCTTGTCTGCCTTCCACATTCGTCCAAGCCATCAACGATAATCATTATGTGGTCGTAATTCGAAGCCATAGTCATAATCAGGAGTCGAAGTTCTTCTAGATCATACCGGACGCATGGCAGGTTGTCTCGAAACTTGCTCTGATAAAATTTCTGGAGCTTCTCAAAGCTCTGCTCGTCTTGCTTGGCAATCTGCTTCGCCAAAGAGCCGAGAATATTGGAAGGATCCTGCGTTGCTGTGTCTTTGTAATCGCAATAAAAGAAAGCCACTGCGATATCGCGATTGCTCTTGGCCAGGGCTATCTCAATCACGGACGAGCACAATACACTCTTTCCCGCTCCAGGTATACCATGGAGCCAAAGTCGCGCCTTTGGCGTCCCCAGCCATCGATTGAATTCGTCACCTTTTGTAAACCAGTGACCTGTACCAGGATGTCGCAACTTCAGATTCGTTTCGTGACTGCTGTGTGGATCGATCGAACCGACAGAATCAAGAATAGCTTGGTTGTCTTTGCTAAGGGCGATTCGTGTCTCGGCCTCGCGTCCTTCCTGGAGCTCCTGTCTGATCTCTCTAATGTCATTTGCCGTAGTTTTCTGCTCAGACAGAACATGGAGTAGACCAGTCATCCCATCAGCTGTCAAGGCTAGGCTAAGGGTCGACTTATGTTCCTCGACTTCTGCAAGCAGATCTTTGGCTTCAGGGATAGAAAATGGCCAATTCATCTTCATTTTCAGTGTTTCCATGACATGGTCGCGACTTGGGTTTCCTTCGTGTTTATCAATGATAGCTTTTATTTTTTCAAGCGTATCATGACACGCATGGACATGGTCTATACGAATTGTTGTATTGAGTATCCCTTCTTCGAGTTGAAGGGCTAATAGATGTAAACTATTGACGATGCCGTAGAGATGGCTGAGTTCCCTAGATAATGCTGCGATCTGTTTCGGAGCTCTTTTCACATCTTTCACGTATTTGAATGTTCGACAGAAGACCAGGTCTGCCAATGTGATCAAGCCAGCGATGCCGGTGGATACGGATAGAGGATCAGCCATAATTTCTGGCGACCTCGAGTTTGGTGTTGACAAAAGACAGACAAGAAACCACAGCGTCCGTCGAGAAAGCGATCGAGATTGAATGCAAAAGATTTTTTGAAGGCAAAAGAAGAAGTTGCAGGATGCTGCAGGATTCAAGGACTGAAATACCATCGTGACCCATTGTTTGTTGGCCCGCGAAGTAGCATGCAAGGTGCGAGCGTTTGCATCTCAAGAAGCACATAAAAGGATGTGACTGGACCATCCAAAGGTTTTAAAGCATCCAATGCAACAACACGGAGGTACACCTGTCCATGATGTCCACGTCTCCGAATCATGGGATGGTACGCGCTGCTCGGACCTCAAGACATTCTCGTGCTGCATATGCCTGCAGGTAGATACTCTGTGGCCAAGAAGACGTTCCATCCTGCTTGAGTTGCTTACGTCTCTGGATCAAGTACGTCTGGCTAGCCTGTTGGGTCAGGGTGGATTTACACGATATGCATCGACCTTCGTCAAGTAACGATAATGAGTCGATCACTACCAGTCTATACGGCTGATCGTTTTGAAAATTAAGATGTTGGAAGGACAAGAATTATGTAAGGGAAGGAGCCGAGAACTGCGTTGCGCGGTGGCGGCTGGAAGGTGACAAATCAGCCTGCTTGATGAGCTTCTTAATCTATCTTACAATGAAGGAAGTACAAATCAAATAATTTCCTCTCCGCTATTTGGCTTTCTTTACAGCACCAAATACAACTGGATTCCTCTAACCGTCTAACATGCAAGATAAGGCAGACGTCGAGTCGCCGCCGATAGAGGCCTCGTCCCAACCTCCAAACCCAGCAGAACAACCCATCAACATCACATTCATCCACCACGGCACACCTCACACCCTCACCTTCCCTTCCTCCTCAACAGTCACCGACCTCTCCACCCGCATCCACTCCGACCTCTCCATCCCCCCCACCAACCAAAAATTCCTCATAACGCCCAAACTCGGCGTCCTCAAACCCCCCTTCGCCACACCCTCCCTCCCCCTCACAACCCTCCTCTCCAAAAAGATCGTCCTCCTCGCCCCAACCCCCGCCGAGCTCTCCTCCCTCAACGCCCCCTCCAACTCCACCTCTCGCTCCCCAAACGCCACCCTCAAACCCGCAAC
>JAABUL010005732.1_pt1 | contig 15103 bp, 17 predicted proteins | sample 5559151 | NCBI WGS metagenome assembly JAABUL01 (sample SAMN10711876, study PRJNA513368) | rock metagenome | isolation source: Antarctica rocks | place: Antarctica: Victoria Land, Pudding Butte sud | reverse complement strand
TGGAGGATGTGCAGGTTGCAGTCTGCGTCGGCAACGACGACGAAGAGTTGTTTGCCATTGGGGAGGAAGTCTGCGGCGATGGTTTCGACGTGCTGCAGGGATTTGCTGAATTGGCGGAGTTGGTAGGGTTCCTCCTGCGATGCGAGTTAGCTATTCGTTTCGAGCTTTTTTCATTAGATTTGAGTAAGAGGGGAAGGCGGCTTGCATACGCTATAGCCCACAAACGACACGCCCTTGATCGGATCCCCCATCACGCACAACCCCGTCCCTTTCAGCTCTTTCGCACAGCTGACATAGCACTGCATGTCCATAAATGCGACCGGTAAGAGCGTGCGATCCTCCTTGAGTCCACGAACCATGCATTTCTGGCCCTGGGTCGCGAGCAAGAAACCCTCTTGGCCGATCTCGGAAAGCGCGGTGACGGCGCCCTTGACCTCTTCCTTGGTGATCAGCTTGAGCTTGTGGCCTGTGGCCGGGCGGTCGGGCTCAGGGACGACGTCGATGATGTCGAAGACGTAAAGACGGCCTTGGGAGGGGAGGTCTTCGCCGCGGAGGAGGGTGGTGCCGACAACGACGAGTTCTTGGCGTTTTTGGGGGTTGTGCTCGGAGGTTGCGAGGGACATAGTTTTGATGCAGAGGACTGTTTCGGTGGGTTCAAGGTCGTATCTGATGGAAGTGTGAGCACCGTGCAGGGGATTTTCTAGAGATGTCCAACGAGACTCACTGATCGATGATGGTCCAAGTTTTACGGTCAAGTACCTTGATTGTCCCGTTCTCTACCTGCGGCAAGAACGAGACCTCTGGATAGAACTTTTAGTAAGTGTTTGTTGTCTACTAGGTTTGAACATTACCTTCGCCACCCCAATTGTCATGAAAGTCATCCTCTGGCAACTTGAAGTCAGCTTTGTGACTAGTCCCAATCACGTAGGCTTCCATCTTGGTATGATAGTCAAGAGCTTGAACCTCTTCGCCCATAGAGATTTTGCTTGTGACCCAGCCGGTACTGTACAGGCTGTCGGACGGCAGCTGAGCCGCGTTGATCGTTCCCTATCTTACTTAACGAGTAGTCTAGGCGCACCATTTGAAGCACTTACCTTATCATTGATGTAAACAAAGCCTTTCTCACAGCTTGGAATATGTAGTTTGCATAGACTTCTGATTGGGCCACTATTGAGGTCAATGACATATGGTGGACTTGAAGCAGACTTGAGTATGAAGCTGGGAGATGCTCTAGGTAGGAATACGGTGCTATAGCCACCAATATCTTGTATTGCTCGAAGCGGCTGGCTTCTGATTTCCATCCCTTCCTCCAAGAACTCGGTAGCGGTTGCTAATTGCGGGATCTGGATCTTGAGGAACCGGAGAGCAGTATCTCGACTGCCTGATATAGTGGATTGGTATGGTTGATAGATAATAAGATCGTCATTAGCGGAGCGAAGCTTGAAATGTCAGACTAATCCCGGTAGATTCGATCTCGCCAACTTACAATCAAATACGGAGCTTTATGGGTCGAGTCTCCAAGCTCTGCCACCAAGATTTCTGTCAATGTCTCTTTGGCAGATGAACGACGGACAGTAAAGTCTGTTGATAAGAACGGAGGAAGAAAGCCAAGACCATCAGCAACGTAGACGGGCTTTTGCAGGTTTGGAAGACGGAAGATCTGTGCAACCACAACTCGTTAATTCTGCGTACAAACGTCCCAATTGCTACCGTTTCTCTAGACAGCAGTGGAGAGTATACTAACCTGCAAGCCACCCCCGGTAGCTAAAAGAAACATTAACACGTTTCCGGACTCATCATCATCCTCTTCTCCAGATTCTAGGCGGAGCACATCATTGGAATCTTCGTACAGCGATCCCGATAGCCACTTCGATCCGAGAACTGTTTCTCCACGTTCAATTTCTTCAAGGTCGCCCTTCTCGTCCGCCTTCAGAATCATCACACTGGAGTCATCCCTAAGCAGTAGCACATAAGGATCCGCGAAACTTGCATTAACGACCTTTGATTCAGCTTCGGTGTCGTCGTCTGTGATTGGGAATATCTGAGCGAGACCGAAGTCTAATATGCATTAGCTAGCAGATTGGCACAGGGCAATACATCATAGGTTCAGATACAACACACGAGTCATATGAGGCTTTGGAAAAGAGGGGCGGTGATGGGTCACTAATTGTATTGATGCTATTGAACATGACTGCAGGATAGGGTAGAACGTGAGTTTGGTAGCCTGAACTCTTCACAGATGCAGTTGTGCATGCAGCAGTCTCCGAGCAACGCCATAGGGTTGCTGTGTCCCACGTAGTCCGACAACCTTGACCAGGAGCCGTTGGATTTCTTTTCAAATGCAGCGCTAGGTTTGCACCAACAAGATATAGGAGACTGCACTCACCACCCTCATATGTTCTCAACTCCCCGGGAAGCACCTGAACAACCCGTGATCCACCGTTCAGTGCTCCGACTTCGATGGTTGGTCCAGCTTCAGGGTCGAAATCAGTTCCCTTTAACTCTTCGATTCTAGCAGATGTCATCTTATATGCTACGGAAAGCTCTTCATCCCTCTCTGTAACAATGGATGCAATGATATAGTTATCGTACCCCTTATTAGTATGGTCACAATTTGCAGAACTCTCGGCAAATTCACCTAGGCTAACAGCCCAGATCCGGTGTGCACTGGGAATGTTGTACTGCTCTGCCAATACTGGTTCAATATCACGCTTAAATGTTAAGAGTGCGCCAGCTCTACCCTGACCACTAGCCACCACCAATTCATGTTTAGAAGGTATTTTACTTATACCATAGCTGTCTTGCCCATGTTCGGGAATGGGCTTTTGCAATGCAATGTCTCTGATTGGTCCGCAATTCTGCAATGAATCGTGAACACGAAAAATGTAATTATCGCTGGCATCTGCGCTCGTAGATGAAGGCGCCAGATCTCGGATCTTCTCTTGTGGTTTGGCTTCAGAATATAGATCGTCGTCGTCATCTTCCAGCTCAGCTTCATCTATATCTGATGCTCCTTCATCATCATCAATTTCCATGTTCCCTCTGGATCTTTGTCGCTTCAGCTTGGAAGATTTACGAGACCATCCTAGGATAATTGAGTCTGCGTTTTCACTTCCAATAAATATCCTACCTCGCCCGACAACAGCTGTGCATGAGGACCCAGCAAGTACAGCATACCCGCCATTCTGTTGAGCCACACGACGGACCGAAAGCCCAGAAACTGACCTGCCGTCAATCTTGAAACTTAGAACGGCTAGCTCTCCATCATTGAGTATGATCAGCATTTCGCGGTTATCGGAACCAAGCTGTTCAATGACACAGTTTTTTAATCTCAAAGCCAAGTCAGACTGGTCTAGCATTGGGAATGCTGTCGAAAGTTTTGCGAATGCATTGACTGCAACGGCATTCGTTTTTCCGGCTTGATCAACATGAATCAATTCGTTTCCACCAACCAGAAGAGCACCACCAAGGGGTAGTGGAAGAGGTTTGACTTCGAAGAGGTCATATGGCAGATTGTTCACCGAAAGCAAGGTCGTCGACGCCCGTTGTTCTAGATCTAAGGTATAGACAGCGTATGATGAGACGTCGCCTCGCTCGTGAATCAATGCTGACGAGATGGCAACTTGTGAGGACAAAATGCCAAACGTAGGTTCTCGATATTCGTACAGAAAGGCGAGATGTATTGGATGAGACAGATTAGGGTCTACTGCAAGCAATGACAAAACAAAAGAAGCTCCGTACGGCGTCTTCTCTTCAATTGTTGTCCCGTCTATAGTCTTTATGCCTGCAGTTTTCGACGTTTCAGACGTAGGCTCAGTGCGTATGCCATCAGTCTCGGGCTCATAATCCAGCATGGCGAGGTCATCCACTGTTTGATGGAATGGCAATATTGCCAGATGTCTTTTGCCAAATTTCAAAGCCGCGCACCTACTGCTAGGGTCTACACAGAGATAATTGACACAGTTTCCTAGGTCCGGATCCCATGGACTACCCTGTATATCTTCGCGCTCGTAGTAGTGAATCGATATTGTAGAGATTGCATAGCGTTCCGGGTCCCACTGAACAAGGCTCAATTTTGCATCTCTGAGTGCGACAAGCAGCGCTTCGCCCCCAGACTTCGATCTTTGAATGCGGACTCGAGAGAGGGATGTGACTGTACCAGATAGCTCGTACTGAGCTAATAGTATGAGCTTGGTAGTGTGCACCTTCTCGGGTCTCTGCACAGCGTTGTGTCCACCATTACTGTCTAGAGCGCTGCGGGTGTAAGTGATGATTGACTTCAACGCAAATATCTGGAGAAGGGATGTTTTTGCGACGATAAGGTTGTTTGCAGAAGAAGACAAGAAGGGTAATGAGATTGAGTGAGTCACTGCCGTTGGAGGCGTAAGCTCGGTGTAGCACTGCATCTTGGGGATGCTGCTCTTGATGAAAGCACGAAGAGTCAGTCAATCAATCATGTCTTCCGCTATGAGAATAACGCCTGATCCAGAGCTGTGGTTCATGGCATACTGGCGCAGAACTCGATGAAGCGGAATTCTCGCCAAGCCGGCAACACATTGAGCTGGAAAGAGATGCGGAAGTGCGGAAGAAATGTTGGTTGCGTTCGCAAGCTGTCGAGGAATGATATGTTTTTACGTGGAGGACGCGATATGATCGGCAACAGGGATCAACTACGGCATGATGAAACAGCTTGAAATCAAGAAACACCTGCAGCCCCGCTCATCCATTGGAACCAGTCAACAGCATCAAAGTAACGTCTGACAGGCAACATTGGCAAAGGCTCACAGCATTCTCACTCTACTTGAGCATCACGCACCATGGCCCTTATACAATCAGCCCTGATTTGGGTTGTTTATGCTGTTGTGGTGGTCTTGCTTGTCGCCATAGCCTCCATCTTCATCTACGTCTATCAAGCCCCACGTGAGAGATCCGCATCAGTTACTATTGTGTGCATATTCACGCTCACATCGCTGCTTGCGACTGTGCTTCTGTTGCCTGTGGATGTCGCTCTGGTATCATCTACCACCTCTTCGAAGCTCGGCCAGCGAAAGGAATGGGCAACCCAAAATCGAGTCGATAACATTGTCCTCACGCTGAAGATCGTTTACTACACCCTCTACTCGCTCGACGCACTTCTTTGTCTTCTTGTGGTACCTTTCACCTATTTCTGGTACGAAGAGTACGATGAGGTTGCTACAGAGGAGGGCAATCAGACCATCGGGTCGCGATTCTGGGGCGCTTTCAAGTATACCATAGCATTTATTGCTTTAGTGGTGATCATCTTCTTGGTTGGCTTCTTTATACCGGCAGCGAGGGACCGGGAGGGTGCTCATTATAATTTCGACTTCTTCAAGAACATCCTCATAGAGAACCGTGAGCATCTTCAGCATGACACTCCATAAAGCGCTAATAAACTGATAATACAACAGGTGGAGAGAGGGCCTTGACATTTGGGCTTGGTCTACTCATCACCATCGGAACCCTTATCTATATCATCTACACTGCCGCGGGGTTTGCATTGTTGCCGGTGGCCCTCATCAAATCTGCGCCAGCAGTCTCCGGGCCAGCCCTTAGTGCCGACACTGCGTCTGCCCTCGAACAAAATCGTGAACGCCAGCGTCAGTTGGAAGGTCGTAATACTGGTAGTGCCGAGGGACTGTCCTCAAAGGACCGCAGAGAACTCGAGGCACTTAAGAGAGAAGAGCTGACTCTGACCCGCCGCCAACGCTTGGCAGCGGAAGTAAGTGGAGAAGGTCACGGTTGGTTACTTAAGACATGGATGAAAGTTGAGGCTGTCTTCCGTCCGCTCAAGCTGATCGGCGGCTTTCTACTTATGCTGATGGCTATCTTTGTCTGGGTCTCAATGCTCTTGACTGGCATTGACAAAGCCAAGAACTCGATTTGCAAGACCCACTGCGGCTACATTCTGGGCCATATCACTATCTTCAACCCTCTTAATTGGATTCTCGTTATGTCATCCAAGGTCTTTCCCATTGACTACGTTATCTTCCTCCTGCTGGTCCTCCTTTTCTTTGCCAGCTCAGTCGTTGGTATCGCAACCCTTGGCATTCGTTTCCTATGGCTGAGGATCTTCCAAATTAGGAAAGGCCATACGTCTCCACAGGCTTTGTTGATGGCGACAGTGATGCTGACATTGATTGCTTTTGCCATCAATTACTCACTTGCCATGATGGCTGCACCGCAGTATACTCACTTCGGACCCCAGACCTATTGTGATCGTTCACTTCCACACCCCACAGACCAGCCGGATTGCACTAATCGTACGGATCTTATTCGTCCTTGCACGGAACTATCTAAGTCCCAGGCTGCCAAGAATGTGTGTACGCCGAGTGTTGTGAGCACCTTCCTCGACAGGATCACAGTAAACTTCTCCTTCTTCGGCGTTGTGTGCTTTTGGGCCCAGTTCGTGTTCCTAGGTATGTACCAAACTTCCTCCGTCGGAATTTATCCTGATTGACTTCAATCAATAGCTGTCTACTTGATTGTGTTTGTTACATCTCTATTCCGAACGCCAAAGATGGACGAGTACCAGAATGACCAGGACGCAGAAGAAGACGAGGAAGAAGGCCTGCTTGCTAACACAGGTCGAAGGTTTGGTGCGACATGGCAGGATATCACTGGAAGAGCCAATGAGCAGACCCGAAGCGCAGGCAGAGGGTCAAGGGATGATCATTATGCGGAGGAAGAATGAAGGTAGAAATAGGGCTGCTGGTTTGCGCGACCTCTTCTAATCAGTTACTGTTAAGATTGTGTATGAGACGTGGTGGATTCTATGCTTTACCTGAGTATTGATAAGTCTGAAAGCGTTCCGAGTTGGGAGGAACGGGGTCTGTAACCAAACGCAGGGTGTAAAACAGAGGAGTTAGAGGCGCTCGGTACATAACGTATTAATGCTTACTTCATGCCATTGTTCAATTAATGTGACCTCGAAGGAGGAATACGTCAATTGCTCCTATTTTTCCATCTCACGCCACAAACCTGCCACACCGAGCATCAATCATGTGGCTTATTTCGATACACTGGTGACTTGTTCTCTATATTCTGACCTAGCGGTTTGTCTATGGTAGCCAGAAGAAAGTAAAATACTACGAATATTCTGATACGTTGAAGGCACAGTATGTACATTATCTTGTTGGATTCCCCTCGGGAAAGTAGGTTGATAAACTTACACGCGATGTCGACAGAGGTGGTCTAGTATAATTTCGTGGACTTAGGGCCACGGCGCAGAAGGCACAGTCGTTCACCAGTTGTACACGTCGCCTAAGTCATCATCAGCTCAGCGTCTTAAGCATGATTACCACCGAAGAGGCTGTTTCTCGGCATTGTTAGTTCACAATTAAATCTTCCATATCCCTAGGAAATATGGATTCTTGGCCCGTACCTGCCTAGGTCCTGGTACGTCGGGACAACGTCTAGAGCAAATTCTCCACACATTCTTCACTGAACCAATCGATACTCAAAAATCTTCATTTCTTAGTGATATCCACAACAAGGATAAGCACAAAGATCGCAAGCGTCACCTAACCCTCAAAAATTAGTAGCCATCGCTAGTCACGGTACAGAGAAACATACAGCAAATATAATAAAAGCAACCACATCAACCTCCCACCCCCCAGCGTGGACTTTTCCGCGTAGCATGGCATTCTGCTGCCGCCAAAAGCGGTAGCATCCAATTAACATGACTAGCATGGCTGCTACTATGCAGGTTGATGCAAGTGGTATACCTATTACGAAGAAGCCAATGTCGAGACTGGGGTTTTGGGTGTGCTGGAGGCGGAATAGTTGAGCGATGACGATGCCGACGATGGAGAGGGCTAGGGAGGTTCGCACATATCCGAGATATGTACGTTCGAGGGCTGAGAACGAGTGGGTCAATGGAACTTCTTCTTCGTCGAAAATATAGAGAATAGAAACTAGAGGGAGGAAAGAACCAATAGCAATCGTTCATAGAGCAGGTATGCTTTCAATGCCATCTTGTACATACAATAAGCAGGTACAAGAAAACCATTAAATAAAAGGGGTCACAAGAAATAAAAGATTCCTAGAATTCAACTTATCGGTCGTTAACGTGAGACCTACCCAAATGGTCTCTACACGCATCATGCGGCACCGTAACAACCACATGCCGCTTCCAAAACCCCCCAATCACATCTGCCCCCGACCTACGCGGTCTCGGAAGCGGTTCCAAGTCGCCAGTGCCTGCATCGACGTCCATGGCTGTTGTCGTGGAAGAAGGCGGTCGAGAATGCGCTCCATTTTGGTAGTCGTGGAGTTCGGTGGCCTCAAGCTCGTTTGCATCGTCATCGCGGGCTGCTTCAGCTTCGCAGTGAGCTGTCGCCATCGTGTGGCAGGAAAGATTGTATTGGGAGGGGGCTGCATGTGTTTGTAGCCAATAGGCGCCCAGCGTCGGGGCCACGGGGCTTACAGTAGAATACATAACTTGAAGCGTGGGAAAAGTGCGTTGGCAATTTAGCTTTCTACTTTCTGTTACTGTATCAGACCTCGAATATCCCCTCCACCGACTGCATAACGATTTAGATTTCACTGTATTTAATCCTATTTTCAGAGTCTATGAGGATACATGGTACGGCCTGCATGAGCCATGTTAAAACCGTCCGCTGACAATGTTCTATTCTTTGTTCCCTTTCTCCTCAATGCTTTCGCGTTTGTCAGGTTGACGTTCAACAAAGCGTTATCTGGTGCTGTTGTTTTAGTGTCTGGCAACACGCCGTTGCACACCTTGTCATGTGGTATCATCAGGTCCATTATATCTCGCTTTTCTGATTGTGTAAGGCAATGCTTGAACAGCAAAGCGACCGGTTCTACAGAAATTTAATTATGGAGACAGCCCGCAGCCTGTTGAGGTCACAACCTTCCCAATGACGCACTGCCACAGTCAATCATTTTGAACTGAAAGCTGAATAAGAATTTTGTTCGTCATACTACTGGCCGAAATACGCCCTTAGAATCATCCATTTGAGCTCGAAACCGCTCACTGTACACATCGATCGCGTGGGAGTGCCCCATTGAAATCTGCTATATTATCTGCAGTCGCGGCAGAGCTTGCCCTTAGAAGACCAGCCGAGTCGAAAGCCGTTGTCACAAGATTACTTAGTTGCCAGGCTTCTGAGCCAACCAATGAGACAGCTATTCGTCGATTCTCCATTCAGCACCGACATGGTAATTACCATTGCAGCACGAAAACATGGCCAACTTTTCTTGTCGTCAGTATCACTTAGATACGGTGCCACTTCGTACGTTCACACACCTTGATGCACTCCGCCAAACCATAATCGTTAGGCAGCACGTTTCGAGGGAGGTTAACTTTAATTATCTGTGCTTTTTGTGCTTCTTCTAGAATAGGATGTTGATTACGACTTGAATTTGATGATACTGAGCGAGGCTCATGGAAGTACTCGACGCTGCCTTGAAGCAAGGCAGACTCCATCTTCTAGCTTTGCTTGTCTGTTGACGTATTCCCAGTTTTTGACATTTTTCCCGGGGTCGATCCGCTATTTTAATATGGGCTCCTTATGTCAAGTTCTCATTCAACATCACTGATACTGGAATTCAGATCGAATTCAGATCAGTATCTTATGCGGAGAGCTGTATCCTTGTACATCTGATAGCCCTCCTGAAACTGTCTTGATGTGGACTTTGATCTGTTGCCATTCGATGTGTTCAAACTACCTTTGGAAAGAGCTTGTATAACAAACCTCGTGCGTTGCGTGTATCATTGACATGCGAGTTCCAGGTCACGAGTCACGGGACGATGATCCCCTGTATCCCCGTCCTATGTCCTACGTCCTACCTGTGGTATACGTTTCGAGGTGAGCCTAGAGAGCATAGAGCGAGTGGCTTGACCAACCAGCGATTGAGCCACATATCGTGCTTTTCCTCGTACAACATCCTGTGTCCACCGTGTTCATGTTGATCTTAAAAGCTCGTGTGGGTTTCCTTGACAACGTTTCGTGGCTCATCGGAGAATTCTCGCACCGTCTATTCCGTATCTCCTAATGACCCTATCACAACGTCTATTTCGATCTGTTACATCGTCTTCATGTATGTCTCTGAATTTATATGGGGCCACTGCAGCGGGACGCAATGCGAGTCCATGGTCCCCTGCATAGCTTCTATCACTTTTCGATCGGACGAGTGCAGCACATCTTCATCATCTCGATAAAGCAGAAATTTTGTTTTGCATAGCATGACATGAAAGGACCCGGTTGGATAAATGGATGATTTGTACGACTGATTTTAGGACTAGCAGCTCATACCTGGTGGGTACCTGCCTTGCCTGCTAACGTGCGATTGTTGAGGGTCGCGACTGCTAGGTTGGTCGTATTGATGCTAGTGGCTTGTGCTGTACGACACTGTGCTAGGTCATACTAGAGAAAATATCAATTCACCTCAACAGTGCCTACAAACGCTCACGTCGACCTATAAAACACACGCGTTTCCACTTATCCTCATTGTCTTCTTATTCCCTATGCCCACCATTGTTATTACTCTCTGTCCGAAAAACCTTCAGTTCAAACGCAGTCATGGCGCGGTTTCAATTACTCTTCTATTGCCTTACAATGGCCGCATCCGCTGTGGAAGCTAGTGTGGCGATAATTGGCGCTCAAGGAGGCGTAAATATCTACTCTGGGCAGCGGCCTATGCGGCAAGAATTCTCGATGTTCAAAGATTCCGGGCCTGCTTTTGACCTTTACGTTCTTTCATTCCAGCGGTTTGTGGAGCAGGACCAGACGGAGCTGCTATCGTACTACCTAGTCGCCGGTAATTCATCGACTTGCTCCTTTGTTTATATGCGATCTTGTTGACAATAGAGCAAGGCATTCATGGTCATCCATTCAGATCCTGGGATGGGGTGGAGGGTCAGTATCAATTGGGATATTGCACGCATAATTCTGTCTTATTCCCCTCTTGGCATCGACCTTATATGGCTTTGTACGAAGTATGCTAAAGTACCTAAATTACTCTTAAAGGCAAATGTTGACCTAACGTAGCAAATTCTGTGGGAAAATGCGCAGCAGATCGCATCAGAATACTCTTCAAATCAGAGGGCAAAGTACCAAGCAGCAGCTCAAACATTCCGAATCCCTTATTGGGACTGGGCAGTTAACCCAGCCATGCCTGATGAAGTCAATCAGCTCATGATCAATGTTAACACGCCACAAGGACAAATGGATGTCGTTAATCCGCTGTACAATTACACGTTCCACCCACAGCCATCCGCAACGGATTTTCCCCCAAGTGACTATGTAAGTTTGATCTCTATGACTATCTAACTCTTAGGTTGCACAAATTTACTCCCCTGTTCTCAGCGTCTTCCATCTTATTCGGTAAATACTGACCAGAATTAGCTAGCCGCATACCACAGCACCGTACGATATCCAAATGCTGCTGGCCAGAGTCAGCCAGACCTGTCCAATAAGCAGCTGGTAGCAAATGCGCAGCTGTAAGTCTACAATCTTGTCAATAACCTAATTTACTTCTGCTAAGTAAAGCCAGCCTCCATACCTTGACATACCAGCTCATCGCCGGTACCTCGGATTACGCACCGTTTTCTAATACTGGATATACAGATGGTCGTGGTCAGCGTTACAACAGTCTGGAGAATATGCATAATGCTATCCATAGTCTTGTCGGAAATGGAGGTCACATGAGCATCATCCCCTATTCTAGCTTCGATCCCATCTTCTGGCTACACCATGCGTAAGACTTTTATATCATGATGGTAGAGCGCCCGAGCTGATCCCATACAAAGTCAAGTCGACAGGCTTTTCGCCATTTGGCAAGCCATATACCCAGACTCGTACACCACGCCTCAAGTGAATACTTTTGGCACCTTCACCGACGCTCCCGGCTCCACAGAGGACATCAACACGGGTATACACTGCCGATTTTCCATCCCACGAAGCTCGACTGACATTTTGCAGCCCTAACACCCTTCCACTCCGACAACAGCAGCACCTTGTACAACTCCGAAACCGCGCGCTCAACTCGTACTTTTGGTTACACCTACCCCGAAGTAGTCGACTGGGGCGTTAATTCCACCCAGCTTGCCGCAAATGTCCGCACAAACCTCAACAAACTCTACAACCCCACTGGCAGCATCCCCACGCGCTCGCTGCACGGAAGACGTAATAGCAGTGCACCGTTGAACCCAAACGCAATGAAGCACCAATATTACGTCAACATCCGCGTCGATCGCGCCTCCTCCCTCTTCATCCACTTCTTCCTCGGCGCCGTCTCCCCCGATCCAGCAACCTGGTCTTTTGCGCATAACCTTGTCGGCTCACACTCCGTCCTGTCCACTTCAACCCCATCCTCCCCCATTACGCCAGCACCGATTAGCTACGGCCAGATTCCCCTAACGCACGCACTCATGCCTCTTGTCTCGTCGGGCATAATCCCTAACTTGAAACCCGAGCATGTAATCCCCCTGCTAAAGAAACAGCTGAGCTGGCGCGTGCAGGGGTTCGATGATAAGCCACTTACTACCGGGGATGTCAAGGGGCTGAAGGTGTTTGTGGTGGGGCAGGAGGTGACGCAGGCGGAGAGAGCGGATCAATTTCCTGGGTATGGGGAGTTGGTCGTTTATGGGGATGTTACAAGGGGGATGATTGGGGGGTTGGCGGAGGGAGAGGAGGCGTAGTGGGAGGGTTTTGGTGTTTAATGGCAGGTAGGAAGATGAGAACCTGAGGGTTTTTGGTACGAGAGGCCAGGGCAAGGAACTGGCATTCGCTGGTTGGGGTAATTGTAGCAGGTAAGGTAGCTTGTGAGAGTCAGAATTGAAAGGAGTCATGATCGATTGGTCGGATGCGCATGAACCCTCTGTTTGAAGGATGGAAATATCAAGGGGCGAGGTTACAGTAATGTAGATTACTAATGTGTGGATACTCTCACAGGGCATGTGGTGTGGTGGAGCGATGTAGAGAAACGAACCCCATTCAGCTTTCTAGAAGGGCAAGACTATGGATTGCTGTGCTATTGGGTGTTTCCGAATTTGCGGTCGTGGGGCGGTGGTTTTGGATATGGTGCCGAACTCGAAATAACAGGTTGGAGTCGTTATTTCTCAGCTGAGATATGGTGCGGCGATGCGGTGTTGGAAAGTTGTGATGGTCGTGCGAGATGTTGGAGTCGAAGGTGATGGGTTGGGGTTGATAGTGGTTGGTTGGTTGGTTAGTTCTCGGCTTGGGTATGGTGAGGTGGTGCTGGGAGGTGTGATGGCTTTAAGAGATGCTAGAATCGAAATTGAAACGATGGGTTGAGGTTGAGAGTGAGTCAGTCGTTGGTTCTCTCGGTTCAGGAATCGTAAGGTGGTGAGATGTAGGGAAAGGTGTGACGAGTGTCTAAGATACTGGAGTTGGGATGCTAGTTTGGTATTGAGGCTGTCTTGTTGGTTCTTGGCTCAGATGCTGTCTGGTAATGAGAAGTCCAAAACGAGGTGGCGATTGATTTAATGGTTATGTGCGATGAAAAGACCGGTTTTGAGTCCTTGTACGAGATGTTGAAGCTGAGATGAGGGTTGAGGTTTGGACTGATTCTCTGTCTTTCGACTCATGCGTTGTCCAGGGATGAGTAGTTGGGAGAAGCGTGGTAGTTGCGTATGATGATTGATGTGGGCATAAAATGAGGTTGAGGTATCGTTGCGCGAGTGATGGAGTCGATACGATGGTTTGAGGTCGAGACTGATCCTTCATTCACCAGCTCGTCTATGCTCTGGTGATACAAGTCTAAGACGATTTGATGATTATGCGCTTGAATCAAAGTGTTTAGGCTGGGGATGGCTGCATTTGTGCGAAGCACCGGAGTTGAGAATGATGGCCGGGAGATGCTGGGAATTGCAGTGGAAAGCCCTTGAAGGTTCCTTTGACCTCTGCATAAGGCCTATAAGTCAAAGCTGCGATGGAATTTCCGTAGCTCTTCATACGTATAGGGTTTCCAAGATCTGGTTCGCCATTCATGATCCCAGCCCTCGCAAGTAAACCCCATTTCAGTAATGACTTCGGCCTCGGCCTCATCGATCCAGCCAATAATTTCTACCACCGGATCAAATGAAGGGTTCTTCCAAGGGTCAGTGAGGCCATACTCGAGCGCCTCTACCAGTCTGCAGCAGAAATGCGGACAATAGCAATTTGTAATGTCGAGAGCCAGGGTCGAGAGCATCATCTGAGAAATCTTGCGTATCTTCCACCACCATATTTCTTCTATTAATTTCGCACCGAGGTAACCATGGCATTGATCGCTTACAGAAGTGTCATGAGTCTCGTAATAAGTTAATCGTGCTTTGAGACTGGTCTCAAGCCGATCCGTGCTGTCAAGATCTCGAACATCAAAATTCACGACCAATCTGCGGATGAGCTTCGTCGCATCATTCCACATCGGATATTCTGCCTTATTGTAGGAAAGCCTCCAAAGATTCTGCCCATACAACACAATCTCCGCTTCGGCTCGGATAAGCTTGCTGACCAGTAGCAAAGAAACATCAGGCTTGCGCGGAAAGGGACGCATGAGTTCTTGTTTTTCGTAGTCCGTGGGATATGGATTGATCTCTCCCTCAACGACGAGACAATACTCGTATATCGTGTCCCGTAGCTCTGGGGGTAGATCAAGGAAGTGAGGCATTGTGGCAATGTTTCAAGATGATTTGAGTTCGCGACCAAGCTCTGCAACTAGTGATATGAATTGCAATTAGTACCGGATGGTGTCATAGCTTACGCAGGGTAACGTACCTTTTGACGAGGCTGCAGGTGCCTGTTACTCTTCTAGGCTGTAGTTTGTTCTTTCTGTAACAAGAGCAGTGCTGGATAAGGGAAGAGAAAGTGTGAGATGGCCCAGTTTGATTCTGTGTTTGGCAAGAAGGCAATGAGGTAAACACTGGTGATCCAAAACAGAGATATTCACTGCGCAGTGTTGAGGTCAGTCGAAAAATACCAATGTGCAAACCTTATGCACTCCACAAGGTTGATCAGACTCACAAAGCAAGCTCAGATGAGGTTGATCGTTGGGAGTGATTCAGGACCTTCGAGTATTGAGATGATGTGGTCTTGGAATTCGATATTTCTATGAG
>JAABUL010005731.1_pt1 | contig 15104 bp, 15 predicted proteins | sample 5559151 | NCBI WGS metagenome assembly JAABUL01 (sample SAMN10711876, study PRJNA513368) | rock metagenome | isolation source: Antarctica rocks | place: Antarctica: Victoria Land, Pudding Butte sud | reverse complement strand
GGTGGGGAGGGGGTGTTGGCTTGGGAGCTGCTCGAGGGGGGAGAGAGAGGGAGGGGAGGTAAAGGCGAGGGGGGGGGTCGGGAGTGGGGTGTTGTTGATGTTGGAGGGGAAGCGTGGGTTTGGGAAGGGGAAGGAAGGATGTGGGGCAAAGAGCGCGAGGTTGTTGTGGTTGGAAGGGGGATGAAGGTGGTCGTCTGTATGGGGATCTTGGCACATACGGATGGTGAGAACCGATTACTCTTCAAACACTATGTATAGTGTTGGATGCAGGAATTCAAAGAGGGTGTATGTCTAGAATAATAGGCGTAGTTATCTCGCTGGGGGCTACGTTCGACTTATTTGCTTCGCTATCCCTAGGCTTGAAGATTTGGTTAGACTACTCGAAAGAAGAAGTATGAAAAGTGAAGATCCGGGAGAAGGGTTCGGACATAACGCCAACGTCTGGTTTTCATGCCTCTTTTCAAAATCTCGTAATCTGTTGGCTGTCTTGTACTAGATCAGCGAAGAATTCGACAGTCGTCGATTCGGGCCCCCCGAACTTGGGCGAGTATTCGGCGCAGAAACTAAGAAGCATGACCAGGACTCTCCGTCCACCTGATAAAGCAAATGTCTTGGTTCGCGTTGGATGTGCATGCTACTGTAAGTGCCACAGCAGATTCGATAGAAGGTGCTCAACCTGCGTGTTCATCCAACGCTCGTACTCTGTTCGACAATCAGATTTATATTTCAAGAGTGTCTGCACCAGTGGCACTCTAGTTTTCGGAGAAGCCTCGAGTTGGAAGGATAGTGGAGCGTGACGATAAAGAGTTGTTGGATTCGCGGTCCGTCTTGCCGTCGTATTGTTGCTAACCGAACAAGATGACCTCCTTATGATTGTTCGGTGCATGATCTCTTGATAGCGCTTATTTCGTGTTCCTGGCGACATCACTTAGTCCGCCGTCGAGGCACTTGGCTCACATCGGAGGACCATGCGAGAGCGACGACAGCATATGCCTTGAAGACAAGCACCTTGTAAGCGTGAATCAGAAATCATGTACGCTTGGAAGTAATGTTCTGTTCGGGTATCGCAAGATGTCTAAGCTGCAGTGGTCGAATTCAGACTTCGAATACTTGACCATTCGAAGCGACTAGATTCGCTTTGTATAAAACTGGTTGAGAAGAATCTAAGTCGTACTATGAGAAAATCGCTAGGCTTGAGCATGAAGAGGGTTTGACCCTTATGCGAAATCTGGTACGTCTCTTTCGTCCGACGTAGCCAGAAGGAAAGACGCGCAGACCAGATGTTTTTCGCACTAGGATTTGCGGTCGAGAGTTATCATGGGCTTTTAGACCTGTAACCTAGATGTACATTGTTGAGGTTTCAGGCAACTCACTCTACTCGAAGACGGAAACAGTCGAGGAAGGATTGCAGAGTAATGATGCGACTTTCATTAATCTATGAGTTTGCCAGTGCTATGTTGCCTTTGGAGCACTTTGGGGATGGAGTTCAACAGTCGAAAGCCGAACAAGGATCGCTTGTACATAGTCTGGAACCTACAGAAAGATTCGTTGCGTTGCAGGACTAAGATATCTTGAGAAAAAAAGCCCAGAAGAAGGCCATACTGGTATTGCTTTTATGTGGTGATGTTATACAAAGGCTCGGGCTCAGTGCTGTCAGCGTTGGTTCTTGATACTGGCGCCGAAAAAACTTCTGGCGCAAGCCTATCTGACTCTGAGGGCTAGGGGTTTTAGGTAGCGAATAATGAACAATTATCGTTATTTCGCGAAAATCTTTGTTGTGAGTCTATCGAACGCCTTTTCGTGTCTTTGAGATCGGATCGATTGAGCGAATATCATTTGGAGCTTATAAGAGAGCTTGCGAGATACAGACTGGAGAACCAGCGACCAAGGTCGGAGAGTATTATGAACCCTCGATATCGGGAGATACAGTGGCTTGGGCCCAGCAGAAATTGGCTTACCTGGTTTACGGACGACCACCTGGTCACTACTCTCATGACTTACTCATGAGATTTACTTTGTTGTGCTGGAGACCCTTGCGAAGTGACCTCTGTTCCCTCCCATGGCGCTTCATTAACTGTCTGTGGTATGACGACGGGTGACATTCCTGCCACAGCCATACTCTAACATCTGTGCAATTCTGCGAGCGTATCGGGAGCCTGAAGCCAGGTTATCATACGTTCTCCGGCCATGTTCAAGCGATGGTGATGGTCGAGGGTGGACGTGCCCGCTATATCTAGGGCGATATAGCGATAAGTCTCCAGCAAAGTTTCGAACCAGAGCACTGGTGATAGCTTCTCAATCAACTCGCACCTGCAACCGCGGGCCCGGAGTGTATGGCCAAAGCTCGCGATCAGGCCACCTACTTCGGTACGGCCGAGGAATGGGTGGAAGGTATCGGCCAGAACGGGGAAGGTTAGTCCGAAGTCTGGAACGCAGACCTCGTTGGTGAAGGTCTCGATCTTGACCGCAAGTGTTCTGATGCTTGCCATGCCGGCCATGGCGTGTACATAGACTACACTCAGTCGGTAGGCTGGCCATTGGTCCCACCAAAAAATCAATCGGCTCGTCGATCTAGCTATCGCCACATTGCTTGCCGCTGCGGGACACCACGGACTCGAAATGGCGGTAGCAGGCTGATAGTCGGTCACCCTCTCCGTAGGTAGACTAATTATTGCGCCCAAGAGATGATCGGTTTGGAGCTTCGAAATCAACGGCTGCAGCAAGCCTCTATATTTCAACGCAGCGAAGCACTCGACAAGTGGGGAATCCGGGTCGTCTGGGGTGCTATGCAATGCAATGTGGTCATCGATAAGCTTGGTCGCATACGATGTCGGTCTCGCGGCAGAGTGTGTGGCAAAATCGTTGTAAGCAAAACATGTCCAAGCTGCAGAGCGTGGGACAGATGAACAGATTCCGCAGTAATTCATCAAGTAATCTCGCACGACGTATTTGAGAGTCCTCGCGGAGTGCTGTACAGGGCTTGGGTGATCGCTTGAGTAAGTAGAACAAGGTGTCTCGCAGCTTATGTCTGATGGGGTTGCTAAATTGGCGCGGGTTAATCGTATAGTTCCGTTACATCTACTACTAGCCGACTTACATACGTCACCCATGATCGTCTTATCACTAGATCCATGATCTCTTCTATATTGATCAATGCGATGCTGGGACTTGTCGCTTACGACAGCGGAATCTCGTCGCTTTGTGAGGGTGTTCGCTCTTGCGCTTGGAATCTTTGCGAACAATGACTTGCATCTTCTTATTCTTGAAGTTCTTCTTAAGTTCCCATTCTTTAATGTTGGCTTTGTATTGTCTTATGCTGGCCAGACAGCATCTTAGCTGAAGAACTTATAAAGATAAATTTGAACCCCAAAAGGTGGTGCCCTACGATGCTTGGAATCCATAATTCTCGTTCATAGATTTTATTGTCGCTTCAAGAGTTAAGCCATCTACCTTATATAGCTTTTGAATGATTGCTGCTTGTTCTTGCCACTGTTGTGCAGTCTTGATGCCGGCTTTCGGCCTGCGTGGCGCTGGTATGGGATTATCGAGAAAGGGATCAAAAGAAGAAGTTCCCAGTGCGCTGGCAGTTCGATTGGGCTCGTATAACTCATAGGGGCTTGGAAGCAGTGCGCGACATGCATCGTAAGAACTTCCATTATATCATAGTAGGTAGCGTGGGTTGCAGGAAGTCTGGATGAACGCAGAAATCGCAAAGACGAACAATGGTCAGGTATATGTAGAGTCCGAAAGATCATCTAGACACTCAGCCATCCGCCATTGGATTGCGGAAGAACCTGGATGCGGCTTGTGATTTTGTGTTGTATGACACTGCAAGACATAAGACCCGCTCAATTGGTCGAACAAAAGTCCTATGCAGCCACAGCAACCTTGTGCGAACGTTGCATAGGACTTTTTGTACGATTGGTTGTCGTTGACTATTATCGGAGATAATCGTGTGCAGAGTGGCGCGCTTATATTGTTAATCGCGACAGTTATCTTTGTTTAACATGTGCAGTTTGATATCGCGTAGAGAGATTCTTGGCAGCAGTCCAACCATGCCAGCTCCGGATCAGAATCTTCCAACAATAGAAGAGAGGATACCCGAAGTCGTCGCGGACTCGCCGAAGAATACGTTGCTGATAGAACTGATCCAACTCAAATCTGCTCCCGTAGATCACCCTCGATATTAGGAGACAGTCGAGACTTCGCAAATCTATTGGACGTTCCGTCAGCATTTGCCTGACAATCGAAAGGGATAGCAGCTTGGGTGATTATTCATAAACCTGTCGAGACCCGAGCTCATAGTTGTTGTTCCTACTGCATGCCTTTTCACGCCATGAGATCACCGTTGGGAGGAAGTCGTTGACTACCTTTGATCTTGATTGCCTGATCGGACGCTTTTCTAGCCACATTTTAAATTACACATTAGAAGGTGCTTTGACCAGCTCGAAAAAATGGTGGTATGAGGGTCGAAACAAGGAAATCCAGTGTCAAAACCACGGCGTGAGTGGCATCCCAGTTCACCTTCGGATTATGCCTTCTTCCAGGCATGCAATTGTGGCGCAAATATCATCACCGCGGCGCAATCCAGGACTTTGTATCCTCAGATAGACATCGCCCGTCCCCTTCGCACTTGCAAGACTTCCTCAAGCTCAAGCGAATTGTTAGTGTTGAGACTCATGTAAGCCAAGAAACATTAAGGTAAGAGCTTGAGAAATCGATTGCTTGGAACAGTAGCACTGGCGGTACCTCGTGTCCGGGAAAAAGTTGAGTTTCGATTGTTTCTTGATTGGCGAGACTTGCCAGTGCGTTGTTCAATATGTGAAAGAGCCCTGTTCGTAGTCTTGTGATTGACTCGGGAATAACACAATTTTATCACTGCCCCCTTCTCATGCGCTCCCCGATGTACATTGTAAGTCGTGCCTCGCATGGTATATTTCCAATATTGGAAGAGTTCTTCTTTCTTACATCCGCTTGAGCTGTATTGACGGCGAGTATGCAAGATAATGACAGACAGGAGACGGAATGAAGATGTAAATGGACTTTGCGGAACTGCATTGAGGAAGAGCACATCAGACATCCCGTGATAATAAAAAAATGCTACGAATGACCTCGATTTTCAGCATATCCGCCATATTTCGATTAAAGCTTGTCCATCTCGATAGTACTGTCGCCAATCTGAAGCGTGTGTGTCCTGGGATTCGTGGATTTCCTTTTCCAATTCCCATGCCCTCTCGAAATGCCTTTCCAGAACCCGCGTTTGGCGGACCACTCTGGCAAACATCCATCGGCTCCTCGATCGCAATCTCGTCGTCCGCACAGGATATTTGCAATCCAACGGCCTCATTATAGTACGCCAACCTTACTCAAAATTCTCTAAGACGATAAAAGCTATGTAACGAACTGAAATTATTACCCCCTCGAAGCCACTTTTGCGTCATCTCTTCAATGCGCTTGTACCAAGAATGACACTTGATAGGGGCCATCTCCGCCAGACTAAGAGCATCGAGACAGGAGGCAACGATGAATGTTTCAAATGTAAGTAACTGGGATACCGTATTGCACATATGACAAACACAAGCGCGATCCATCAAAGCAAGCTTGTAGCGACTAGTCGTGTCGTGTAGGGGACAAGGGGAGAAGCATGAATTGGGGAACCGTCGAACACTGAGGAATGTGGCGTTTCACAGCCAAGGTCAAACGGTGTTGCTAAATCAGTATCACCATTTGCGAAAGTAAATTCTGCATCGCGCTTGAGCATACCTGCTTCAAAAATCACCGTGTCGTCCGTAATGTGATGGTCTTTCTTGTACCGCTCAATGCGTCGTGGTGGAACCGTTCGTTTACGAAGTCGATAAGTCGTCGCTTTGAGAGGCTCGTCGGCCTTGCGATCCCGATCTTTACGCGCAATAGCCCGCATACCCATCTCCTCTATGTTCTTTTCGAAACCTCACTCCTTGAATTTGGTCGTGTATTGCTACTTGCTGTGGATGTATGATCTCAGTCTTTGAATTAGGATGATCATAGGAAAAGATCATAGCGGTTACTAACGACGCCTGGAATCCCAATTGCTCCTCCAGTGTTCTTATCACCGCTTCAAGTGGCATATTTTTTATTTCATACAGCTCTCGGATCGAGTCCGCTTGCTCTTCCCATTCTGAGCTTGTCTTGGTGCAAGTCTTCGGTTTACGAGATGGTGCCACAACAGGAATTGCAAATGCAATGGAAAATAAAGCCTCAATGATGATTGAGCCTGCGGCTTCTGGAAGTGACTCGTATGGCTTGGGTAGAAGTGGACGACCATCAGCCGAGCAATGCGCCATGCTAAGAGCTGCAGCAAGCGTGATAGCCTGGAAGCAGTAGTGCGACTGCGGATTGCTGGCCTTGAGCCTGCGAATGAGATGGATATAGGAACAAAAATAGACAAGCAATGCAATGAGGAGAAGTTCTCCGGTCTCGAAGAATCCTAAATATAAGAGGGAGAAGTTCTCCGGGTTCCAACAATCCAAAGTGTACTCTTTTTGTGTACGTTACAATGTCGTGGTGGCGGCTTCGGATTGGTCGAACGGAATTTCTATGCAGCCCCAGCCACACGCCAAGAGAGTGGGTTAGCCTTGCATAGAAATTTCGGGTTGACGAATGCCCTGAGCGCTGGAGTGTCAGCATGGGTAACCTCATTGCTACAAGGCTACCTAAGGTATGAGGCTTTAGTCTCTCGATAACGACTAGTGGTTATCGGAATCGAGGAGCGAAAGTAGCAAGTCCGATCCCGCGTCTCGCATTGCCCAAGCTTATGAACAAAGGGCACTATGCAGCCCATAATGTGGCATCGTACCTTCGGCTCGACGGATACATGCTGATAGGGGTGTTGCTGATCAGTTGTGATGGGCAAAACGAAGTTTCCATGTAGCCTCTGCCGCTGGAAGCTAATACTGGCCTAGCTTTCGCAGCACCATAGACATCTTCGCTCGAACGACACTGCAATGCCATTGTAGAGGAGCCGGGAGTGATGTACGTCTATCCTGGGAGCCTTGATCCTCTGCCGCAACCGCAATTGCCTTCTCCGCCAGTGACCAATCCGAGAGCGGTACAGAATTTCCTCCGATCTCTCTTAGGTTGTAGATGGAGCTAGATCATAGTCGCCTTGCGATAATCCATTTGACACTCCATACAACATGCTTGCCGCTGACTGTCGACGGTTGATACGACCAACGAGGCTGCTTCGAAGCTGCAGCAATGTCAAGCAAGCCGACCTTAATTGGCTCAGTATGCTACGTCAAGCAACTCTTTTCTCTACAGTCGCGGCTTCGGACAGAAGTTCTATCCTTGCACTGCGTGGGTTGTATGGCTTGTGGGAGGTTTCTGTGACGCGCCACCCTGCAGAAGTACTAGCCCCTGCTCTATCTTGCTGAGCATATTGGACGAACAAAATTGCTATTGTCAAGATATTCCCATCGGAGCTCATGCAGTGGGGCGGAAGGTGACGATGATCGTGATCTAGAGCAGTAGGCCAAAATCGCTGGTGACAACTGCCTTACCTTCTAAGTATATAATTGTACGCAGGGCCCCCTTGAGAGCTGGCTCCAGTATCATCTCCAAATATCTTATCTTTACGACCTTCTGGACAGGAGAGCATAGCACCTACCGTTCGGCATGACCTCTGATATGAAAGACGCCAACAAGGGTCGAGAGACTCAACAGCTAGCCCCCTCAAATCAATGCGACTCCAAGGCGGCTGAGAAAGCGTTCACGCCAGAGCAGTCCTCTCATGCCTTTACGATCGCTCGCCATTGTCAAAAGGAGGAAGACTCCACTTACAAAAGTGGAGGTTACGCCATGCAGCGCTGGCTAAACGAATCATACCAAGAAGGACCATGGAGTGCTGTTGTGTCTGATACTAAGTCCGCCAACGGCGAGAAGCAGAAGACCCAACAAGGGCAAGAATACCTTTCCAAGCTTAGCAACGGTAGCTCCCTCTCCCCTAACAGCCGACGGTACAGGTTGACTTATGTTGTAGATCGGAAGCGGAATGGCGGTAGGGACTAGGAGCTCAAGGCTGCCAACCACTGTCGCAACAAGGGCTGGGTTTGTCGGTGACGGTCCGGGTTTTCAGGAGGATATCAAGGTGCTGTTGGGTTGACTTCGCAAGGTGTGGAAAGCGACATAGAAGGTGCATTTGTGTTGGAACTTGTTCCTTGCTCGAGCTTTTGAATAATCCGCCATAGTATCTTGAACTAATTTCCTGGTCCAGGCGGCGAAGTCTCTTGGTAGATATCTTTGATGCTGTTTCTGGCTCGATTTGCGAAATTTCTCGCCATCCGATTTGAAGTCTTGTTTTGCCCTGACTGCGAGATTCTCTGCTAGTTATTTAACTCTTGTTCCAGGCCCGGGCTGCAGACTCTCCCACCATAGTATCTTTACTTACGAACAACTTCGCCTCAGTTCCCCGACTTTTATAAGTCCTCACCGCTTACCATAAAACGACTCTATCTCTTGACCCCCATGCGAATGTTAGTCGAACAATAATGCTTCCACCATTCTACCTGCGTTAGTCTGACGCATGAGGTAGCTTTGTCGCATAGAGAGATCATCTCGAGTTTCCCTTTTAGCATCATAGGTTGCATGAATCGAACTTTATCTCGAAATCAGCCGATCAGCGATTGGCAAATATCAACCTTGTCGAGCAAATCTGTACTCTACTGCACTCCGGTCTTTGCTTGCGCTTTTGTCGCATTGTAATCGTCTCTGCCATCACACGCATGGTTGGGTGTATACGCTGAACAGGCTCATTGCGTCCCAACGAGAACATTGGTCTAGGTGTATGCCTCATGATCTTAACCATGGCTACATCTGTAGCATGTAGTCTGCGGCTTCTGGTGATATGTTGTCTGAGGTGGAAAAAGATTTCGAGGAAGAGAAGGAAAGCAAGACTCAAAGGTTGCTGAGCTTATTTGCGCTAATCCCGGAGCTAGCCCGATCAGTCAGATCATACGCGGATGGAAAACCGTGAGGTTGGCTGGGAAAAGCAATTATATTCTAACATTCGTATTGGGTGAAGATTTCTCAAGCTAGTGCCAGTAAGCATTGTCACGCAGAGCGTAAATTTCAAGTTGCAGGTTATTTGTACTACAAATGTAGCATTAGATGTAAGTAGCCGGGAACACGTTGCGCCTTTGGAACGAATAAACTACTCGAAGCACTCTCAACAACGCCACGCTCGTTGCTCTCCCCATCTTGCCCTTGGGACGCCCTGACCTATGTACAATCCACTATCACAAGGAACAGATCCCCGTTTTTAGTCTCACCTCACCTCCTCTACCCTCTTACTTAAAGTAGGCAATAGGATTCTTCGTCGAGTTCCGGTCCACTCCCTGGGCTACATCCCAGTACTCCACGACGCAAGTGCCCACAAACTTGAAGATCCCCGCGATATCACCCTCTCCGAACCTCACGCTAAAGCCTTGAAAGTGCACCGTTCCGTAGTCGACATCGTTCTCGTCCCTGCCCACGAATACCCTCTGCAGGTTCACGTGTCCTCCGATCAACATGGGCGTTTGAGTAGCAATGGCGATAGCGGTGCCGTTGCCGGAGATCTCAGGTGCGTGGTTGATGAAGTCCTTGGCAACGTAGGTGTTGTAGCCTTGGGCGACGTTGTGCTGGACGTAGACGAGGTTGGCGAAGTCATTGAGGACGGAGAGTTGTTCGCGGTGGGAGGCGCGGGGCTTAGTGGTTGAGGGGCAGCCGAGGGTGTGGTAAGCGGAGTCGTAATTGTGATGGTTCCATCGGATGCTGAGTGGGGAGGTGAGGCCGAGGAGGGGGAGAGCGAGGAGGGTGGTGAGGAAAGTTGAGCCGTGCATTGTTGGAATGAGTACTGTAATTCGAGAAGACTCTTCTGAAGTATTGGATTACTGGCTATGAGTAGCAGATAGTCCAAATGTTGGTAGGATGGAGGGAGGATGGTGAAACTTGAATTGAGTCGCGGGATGGTTATCGCGAGTTGAATGAGGAACAATTTCAGTTATGTACCTGCCCTCCTCCAGCTAACCGGCCAAGCTCGCACCTACCACGGGCCAAGGCGGCAGGGTTCAAAGCAAGGAAGGAGGATGGAGCAGGCCAAAAAGAGAGCCTACTCAACAACTGCGTCCCCGTTGGGACGGTCATGATGTCGAGTCTGACCTGTCAGCAGGTTTCCATGTCTGGAGTAGGCTCGATCAGGCATCGAGCTTCCCTGCCAGGCGTAGCCCAGAATCTGAACATGTTTCCGAGCTTTCCCCACAACTCAATTGCTGTGGTCGTGCCTGCCAAGTGTAGCTGTAGAGCTGTTGACCAAGACACTAGCGGACATTGCGTTGAAGCCGCCGGACGATTTGCCGCCGAGTGATCTAGGTATCGGTCACCGAAGCCTCTAGCTGGCTTGGCAATGAAATTGGGAGAGGTAGAGTCCTCAGGTAGAGCTGTGGTGGAGAAGTGCAGAGATGTCGGCGGCCGAGAGACGCATAAACATCGTCGGCTGATCGGATATACTTCGGCACGGTATTGAGGAAGCTACGAGCCCTAGATGAGCCCTACCATCGACTTCATCTTAGAATTACCTTGGCATCGAGCTGAAATCCTCTGTTTGTACGACGACAGGCCAGTACTTAAGATCTCTGGAACAGATCCAGAGGTTGCATAGACTATTTGGTGCACAACCTACAGCGAATGGCCTACATTTTGGCTGCGAACAGATCTACTCATCAGTATTCTGCTTTGCTTTATGCAAGTTTCAGATAATGGAAAAGTATGTAGGAAAACGCAAAACGTAGCATGCGCGTTTGTGATATTTATCGTTTGCACGCCATATTCCGCGCACCGGCGCTCGCGAGCGGGGATTTACCTAGTGAGGATACGTGCTTCCCAGAATTGCCGAGCGGTGTCAGCGATATCTTACATCTCAACAGCTTTACACGTTTAGCATCAAACCATCACTGATGTATCCGTCCATCGCCATTTCGTCAACGCAAGTCGTTCCAGAGAGCAATGAAAGTCGTTCTGGCGAAAGCCAGCCCTTCGAATTGGCACCATGCCACGTGGGATAGCTAACAGTCGCTCTCTCATAGGTCTCCTACCTACTTGAGACACTCCAAGGCCATCGCCTTGAGCTTCGGAAAATTTGGTGTCCCAAACCCAGTGACTGCATCCCAACCCTCCTTCGCCGCGAAACCAGTAGTGTTGCACCCAGCCGCCGTCCCACTCGTAATATCCGTAAAGGCTTTATAACCTTCAGAGTAGAGCCATGGATTTAGGAATCCCAGAGGTGACTTGCCGGCTGCGATCAGGGCGTCGTTGACAAGCGTCAATACGCCGGCCGCGATGGGAGTCGAGGCACTGGCGCCATCCAGAGGGTTTTCCTTGCCATTCCAGGTGGTGGCAACTTGCTGGCCTTGAGCTGCAATATCAGGGTACGCGCGTCCGTTAGGATTATAGAGACCACTGTATGCAGGCTCAACACCAGAAATGTAGGCTGGGACAACGCCAGATTGGTAGTCTGGACGAGGGAAGTAGTTGCTGAAGCCGCCACCGCTAGTGAAGCCGCTGCTTGGGTTGGAGGCGGCGACCTCGGGGCTGAAGCCCTTCGTCGCGCCCACAGAGGTCACGTAGGGGCAGGTGTCGGGGAAACTGGGTAGGAACGTTGAAGTATTCTTGCCGTCATTGGTTATACATGTGCCGCTGGGTCCAACGCCTTTGTCACCACTGGCGCACAGGAATGTAACGCCACGAGCGCCCAGCTGGGCGAATAGGTCGCAGACAGTTTTGGCATAGGAGTAGGGGACCGTTTGTTCGTCGTCGCCGTATGACGAACTGATGATTTGAGGGATGTTGTCTTGTGCGAGAATGTATTGCAACCATTCAAGATACGGCTGTGGTGCGTTAGCCTAAAGGGAACATCGCCTAGGAGGACATCAAATTTCTCGGCGGTGGCAGGCTGCTAATTCCAGGGGCTACGCAAATCAAAGTATTTGCACTCCTCAGATGTGTTGACGGAATGACGGTGGACGGAACGAACAGTGATGGCCCATAAGGAAGCAGCAAGGGAATGGGATACTAACTTCGTTGACGTCGACTGACCCTTCAGATGCGTCTTCCTGGAATGGAGGTTCGCCACCGGTATTGTAAGCGGTCATGGGAGTTGGATAAACAAAGCTAAGAAGGAGCTCAGCATCGAGGTTTCCCTCTACATTCAGTCCAGCTGTTGCTTGAGACGGAGTGATAGGTGTCTGTTGATCGGCACCACCATTAATCATGTTGATGGTAAATGTCTGCGCAGCCGAAACGGCATCAGGGCGATACTGGGAGAGGAAGAGTGCCACGTCCGAGCGATTGCTCGTCTGGCCATCATAGTTGTTCAATGCAACTTGATTCTTCCCAGGAGCCTTTGGTATGTAGTCAATGGTGCCGTAAAGGGTGCGCAGACAGGTGGGTGTGACTAAATTGGTGTTGCAAACTTGAGATAATGTGTCGTCTCTAGCAACCTTGGGAGCGTTCGCAAAGCGAGGAGTATACTCACGCCCCATCCCACGATTTAGCCGGTCCGTGTCGAGAGTTCTTCGGCGAGCGTTTGGCCGATAGAAAGAGTTTGTGGGCTGTATGGTCCCGATGTGCTGGTGGAGATGAGAAGGGAGTGACCATGCCGCCGCGCGAACAAGCTGTGTGCCATCCTTATGTTCGTAGACGGAGTACCGAGTATCCAAGAGAGTCTCGATGTCACTAACAGGCAATTGCACCTTGATCCAATCTTTAGCAGGGGAGTAGCCCAATTGAGCTCCATCCACGCCGTGACTTTCAAGCCAGTCGTGAACATCGCTCAGAGCATTCTGAGAGGGTTGAACAAGCTCATGGACCTCAGCAGGCGTGAGATGCTTGCCATATCGCTCATGAGATGGGTCGGAGACTGTAACGGGACGCAATGGCTCAGCAAGGACTGTGAGTTATGCAACGCGTCGACCGACCTTCGTAAAGTTGTTTTTCAAGCTCGTCAAAGCGACTTTGCCTAAGCCCGATTTGCAAGGTAATCAGTTGTGCAGGGTCAGCAAACCCTTTCTGCGACCACGATATCGGAACATTGTGTGAATCCTTGAGAGCATATGTGTGGCGAGTCTGGAGAGGCGAACCGAGGGCAGCGTGGGTGTGGAACAGAAGTGAAAGAGCTAGAGCATGGAAGAGTAGCTGCATGTTGAAGTAAGATTACGGCAGCGATGAGTGCAGTAGACCTGAAGATACCTTGGTATTTGTATGTGAAATATATAAAATATAGGAGGATCCTATGAAGGTGGCGCAGTGATAAGGTTCGATGTGGATAAGATGAGAGGAAGTGCGCTGCTTGGGGAGGAGCGATCGTGAAGAATCCTACTCGGCTTCAGGCCAAACCTATCCATTGCAACTAGAGTAGTGTTGTACCAGTAATTAGGATTGGCGTAGAAATGAAATGAAATGATGAATGAATAGAACTTGCGAGGTTCAGAGCAAACATGACGGAGAAAGAACAGGTCAGCTCACAAAGGCCTGATTGTTGATTCCGCAACGAATCTGGTCCGACTCTTCATCTTGACGATTTTTACGGGGGTATTCTCTTCACGAAGCGCCCGGTCGCCTTTCCTTTGAGGCTGTGAGGTTTCGAGATCTGGATGATGTCCCAATCGAGCTAGATCCCGCGGCAACCATTAAGCTTGTTTTGTTTGTGTGACCGACTTTTTGGCCAGGACCAACTTCTGCGATCAAATGAGCAGGGCAGTGCTGGGGCGGCTGTTGGTCTGCATGCATTATAAGATTGCCCACCTTGTGAAGGGCCGCACCTATGTAGAGGGCATTTCCATAACAGCAACGTTCCGCAGCTGGAGAATTTGCCACCAACCTCGGGCGCGCTGTCCGACGGGAAATTGTGGACCAAGCACAGCAAAGCACACAAAACGTGGTGTAACGGAATCAGGCATGCAAGGTAATGCTGGCGTGCCTGGGCAGATCGCGCTCGACCGTTCTAAGCCTGGGTGGCTCGTCAACTCTGGATTCCTCTATCTTCCAACGCATCATCATAGCACGGACTTGCGCTTGGCGCTTCCATAATTATGTGCGGCTTGCATCTCGGACCTTCTCAAACCAACGAGTTGTTCGTAAGACAGCAGTCTGTAGATACGTATGTACAATTGCAAGAAAAATGATATTCAAGGCGCACGTTCTAGATCATGCCTGGTTTAGGCAGCACTTGCAGCGTCGTTGTATTGAGGTAAGCGACCGTAATGTTGCCAGCGATAGCATTTGCGAGCAGTCATCGCCCAGAACAAATCATCCCGGGTATGTTTGCGGCGAAGGCTTTAGCAGCCGCTTGAGGAACGATTTTGCAGACGAAGGCTCCCCAAGAATGTCATTAAGATCGCTGGTATGTCAGATGCGCAAATAAAATCATTGGGTTCGCAGTGATTTCGGCTATGAATAGCGTACGCAAGCTTGTCCAGCTTTCCGTGCTAGACACAAGAGCAGGGAGAGCAGCGGCGAGACCATAGGCTGCCCGTTGGGATATCCGGCTTTGTTCCGATCGTGAGATTTGGCGTCGGTTTCGCAGTGCAGAACCTGGAGCCGATATGATGACACGACAGCTACCAGGACCGAGATATTTTCACGTGCGCTGTAAGACTTTGAAGTACAAATGGTACACAGAATTCTAAAATACCGGTAGAGGCCGCCACAGGTTTTCGAACAGGATGAGCGGGAAACGTTGATCGAAGACCAGCTGTGTATTGGCAACATCGTGGAACACTCCTAAGATAGCTCAGGATGAAGATATAAGACTCAGCTGTACATTTTGTTTCAAGAGGACAGGCCATACAAGGACACAGGGCACTCCCAATTGCACATGGACTTATTGGTCGTAAACCTGCTGACCCGCCAGTCTGTTATGATCTCGTAGCATCCTGGCGGTTGTTGCGCATCCGCCATTGCAGCCGTCTCGGCGACCTGATGGACGTTGCAGCTCCCATGTAGATTTTACATGTGGGCATTATTTGATCAATCCAGTTGAAGCTTGTTTCTATAGCATCACCTGTAGGAGAATCTTTGGCGTTTGGGGCAGC
>JAABUL010005730.1_pt1 | contig 15105 bp, 16 predicted proteins | sample 5559151 | NCBI WGS metagenome assembly JAABUL01 (sample SAMN10711876, study PRJNA513368) | rock metagenome | isolation source: Antarctica rocks | place: Antarctica: Victoria Land, Pudding Butte sud | reverse complement strand
TTATCGCAGCCCTGACATTGGGGTGCGAGGTAGGAAGACCTGCATCGCAGAGAGCGATGGTAGTGAGGACGGTGTCCCAGACGGGCGAGACACAAGCCTGAATGCGTTTACCCCCTTCGTCTTGCCATGCGAACCGCTCAATTGCCTCTAGGCCCCGCTGCACTGGGCTATCTGCGAGAGAGTAACCTTCGAGGACGAGAGCTAGAAGGCCGACGTGCATGGGTGGAAATATGCCCGCCCAGTCTCCCGCCCCTTCTTGATGCTCTAGAATCCACTCTAAGCATTTTTGCCGTGCGTAATTACGCGTAGGGAAGGATCGCAATCCACCGAACAGATACAGAATCTTGTCGATCGTCGCAAATGCAATTGTCGTTAGGTCATTGTTCCAAATGTCCCAGAGAGGAGGAGCATAGGAGATATTGCTGGCAGCTAGACTGGAGTACCACAGCTCGTCTAAGTAATCATTTGGTGCAGCCTTTCCATTTGGCAGGCCAAAAACTGGCCGATGATGGCAGATAATAAGCAACGGCACAATAGTACTCCGCGCCCAGGACGAGACTTTATAGATATTGATTGGTGCCTGGGAAGGCATGAGTATGAGCTCGGCTGGCATTTCGGGCACTGAGTCCCAAGGGAAGAGGCCGAAAGTCGCCAGATATATTCGTGTGAATATACGAACTCTGGCAATACCTCCCTGCAAAATGATGGACTCCTGAGCCCGGAGCATGGCAGGGTGATCAATGGCAAGGCCTAAAATCTTCAGCGCGAGATATACCTCAGTTGACGTCGAGACATCCCCAGGGTGATCCGGGGCGATGCCCCATGAGCCGTCATTTTTTTGACCGGAGAGGAACCAGAGACATAGGCCTTCTGCTGAGGCTCCCAGATCGAGACCAAGAGCCTGATAAAGAAAGACATATTCTGCAGTGACAGTGGGATTTGACTTCAGCTCACCGACCCAGTGGCCATCGCTGTGTGCGGTACTCTTAGAGTAGTTGACAGCATGAGCGAGTGCAGAGCTTGCTGCTGTCACAAGTGTTTCATGTTCGGCCTGAGGTTCGGGTGGAGGTTGTGTATGCGTAACGCTTCCTGGAAAGTTGTGCATCGAGACAAAGGTCGTTACCCGGGACTAAGGGAGATGAGGGCGCAGAAAGGAATGGCCAGGATTCGCATCTTGTACCAAGACTGCCTTTTCGGTCACACGGTACCCAGTTCAGCTACTTCCTATTCCAGATGCATTAGCGAACGTCTTCCTTGAACGCTTCGTCGGGGCAGGGAGTGGGCTTATCTGTGGCCATTCAACCTAAATCTGGGAGAAAGTCGGCAGGAACTTCTGCAACCAACCCTCGGCAGGTGTCTGCAGGAGCCTGCAGGAGCCAAGTCCGAGCTGAACAGGGATGCGAATCGGTGACATTCGGGGTTGATCGTGGACGGATTATGCACTCGCTACTCTTGTCGGTAAGTCATGTTGTACTCCAGTGGAAGGGCTACCATATCTCCTTGCAGAACTCTGACGCAAAAGCCAAGTGCAAGCTTACGGTGGAGGACACATAACGTTGACTTGGCGACCAAAACTACAAGCTGGTTCGGCCTATCTACAGACTCACAGAGTCGGCATTACTGGCATCGTAATCGTTTGAAATGCATGTCCTGCGAATTACAAAATAGCCCGCGGCAGAGAGAAGTGAACTACTCATGTCGCTTGGCCTTCCTTCAATAACCCTTTCGTCTTCGTACCTTTACGGTCACTGCTCGAGGAATGATGTGTCCGCCAAAAGTCCGGTTTGGTGGTCGATGCTCGAGTGGTTCGAAGTCGTAATGAGAAACGACATACGCAAGGAGCAACTTGAGTTGGAGGGCCACGAACCAACGGCCAGGACTTGCAAATGTCAGCCTCAGGGGCGCCTCAGCACATTCGCGACTGAAAACATACCATGAGTGGCGCCCATAGCCAAATGCCAGGTACGTCTCACTGGCTGTCGAGAGGCTTGGATATTTGCGCTTCTTTGCCAAAGTTGAGTCACGTTCTGCTGAATTTTCGTTGACTGTGGCTACCTCAACCTCAGCTCGATCTTTGGCCGAGTCCGGGACGAATCGAAAGGGTTCATATGATTCTGCTCTGGGATAAAATCTGTCATCGTAGTGAACTCTCACGGACGGAACTGCCAACCAAGCTCCTTTAGGGACTTTCTGGCCATCAGGCAGAATCAAGCCGTCTTTCTCAATTACTTCTCTTAGTCCTGTTTTTGCTATTACCGGGCTTCTACGTAGGCTTTCTCGGATTGCACTATCGGTATGAATGAGCTTTCCAAGGTATGCTTGATTTTCCCAGTCCTCACTTTTGGCGAAAACGCCGTCAGCCTCTTCTCGTAGACGACTGTAGTAAGCGAGTTCTGAGGGGGAGCTCAAGAGGTCGAGCAAGACATTGACTGTAGTCAGGATTGATGTGTGGATCCCGCCCAGCATCTTTAATTCCTGTTACCAATGCTCATTTCAAGTAGAAGCTTAGTAATTTGTGACTCACAAGAAAAAGCAAACCTTGCGCAATATTTTCAGGTTTATCTGCTTTAGGATCCTCACGCTTCATTGCAGCGATTACGATCCACATGAGCATATCTTTCGGCTCCTGCCACTCAAATGAAGGGTCTGATGCTTTCCGCCGGTAATTGGCCATCCGCTGTTTGATTTCCGGCACCAAGTATCGTAAAGCTAGGGCCTGGACAATGTAGACTGGGAATGCCAGCAGGTAACCAAAGACTGGTTTGAAAACCAATGGTAAGAGCTCTCCGACGATTACCGCACCGAGGCCAAGGAGGTTGGCGAAAGTCGCTGCGGAGCGTAAGAAAACGTCATTTTGGCACAATGGCAACCCAACAAAGACACGGTTGCTGGACTTGAACAATATTTCTTGCATTGTGTCATACAAAGGTACATCCCGCCAATTTTCGTGATCCAGCCCAAGAAGCCTGTCGACGCTTCCTTTCAGATCTCCGAAAATGTCCGGCTGAAGCCTTCCGAGATTGCGTGTTACTTCTTTGCGGACGACATCCATAATGTACATGTCGTGTTTGGGCTCCATGGTGGGTAGAAGATATGGCATACCGACTGTTTCTCTTAGAGGGATGTGAGCGGCTGCGATCGTTGCTGGCAGCTCTGAGAACCATCGTATTTGCTCAGGAGGTATCATCAATTGAGGTCGAAGACCAGCATCTGGCAGGACGAAACATTGGCCGTTCTTACTATACTATGAAGTGGGTCTTGTGAGCGGCGCAAAGCGCGAGCCACAGTCTCATAAGAGCACGAACCTTCTCATAGCCATCTTTCAAAGCCTCTAAGCCGGCGAACAGCTGGCGCACGCAAACCCGGACTCGTGACATCCATTCTTCTCGGCGCCCAATCCAAGGGACAGACTCTGGAAAGATGCTGATATTCCTCCACGTCAAAACGAGATTGCGTACGATACCTAGGGTTACCGCAGCCAGAAGGACACATTGTAGAAGCATTTTTCAACAACTGTGGAGTTGATGAAAGCTATTGATTAAAGGGAATCCCAGCAAAAAGAGCATTGTTAACGGATGGTCATTGACAAAACCTGACACACTGTTGAGTCGTGGAACAAGGAGACAAAACAACCCCGAAGGCCAAGGAGATTGACCGATTCCAGCTCCGGTCAACCGCCATCGATCGGCATCTACAGCGAGCGTATCGGTGGTCCCAATGTTGCAGTGCAGGCTCTCAACTGCATTGCATTGCATTGCATCATTGGATAACAGCCAATGCCTTCCAGGTGGTTGTAGGAGTGCATTGAGTTCACGCTAACAAAACCTTGTGCGCGATAATGATAAGGGAGAGGAGGCGATTCTTTCATCGACAATGGTCTAAGTGCAGGGAAGCACAGGTTACTCAGAAGGTGGATATTACAGAGAGACAGGGTGCTGGACTGATGGACAATATTAAAAAAGTTATGTCTAACTTTGTATGGAGCATGCACATTTGTGATCTAAGTGCACATGCTATGCAACATAAACCCTAAGCCTGAGGTCACGTGACTGGGTACTATAATTATAACAGTGCATTGCACTGAGTCGAAAGATACTATAGATAGCAAATATCTAGGTTTGCCATATATGATTGGAGAAAAATTAAGCCGCCGATTGGTCGAGATGAGGGCTGAACTTAATCTCTGTATCCTGCCATACTAGAGCCTTCCCTGAGATAATATATATTTAAATAGTGCGCATTGGCCTAAGGAGCATGACGGACCAATATCATGTAAATCGGCCTATTAGCGATAAGGGTATTAACTGATTTCATTCATAGTAGCCGGACCCTAACTTACGATCGCGAGGTAGCAGGGGTAAATATGTAAGAATCTGGATTTTTACACCTATTCTCTAGTTAATAGATAATTTATCATTGAATTAGAAATCTCTAATTTATATTTATTGAAAGTACTTACGTATACTTTAAGTCTTTAGATATATTAAGAATATCTTGAATACTATTACTATCTAGCTTAAGGATCAAGGTAATTAAAGGATTAAATAAGCTTTATTATCTTAGCTTAATTATTCTACATAGTATATATTTAAAAATAATTAGCTAAGACCTTTATAATATATATAAATTGTTTTAGAAATAAATTATAATTTAATTAGTATTTACTAAGGCGCTAATAACTAACCTAGATATTATAGTATACCCTGCTAGGACATTTATATTTAGCTAGACTAGTGTGTATGAAAAAGTTACATTTTACTACCTTGAATACTGGTAGTGAGACAAGGCTCGCCCGTCTTTCCACCTCCTCTACCTCAATGGAGGCCTTGCTGCCTGTGAAACCATCCAGAAACTGCGTCAGTGCTATCACCTGTCATGCTGCCTCCATTCGATTACTTCGAGCATCGGCGGGCCTGGTAAATACCAAATGTATCAAGTACCACACCAGCTAACCCCACTCTCAGCCAAGGCAAGCAACTCGAGCGCTCCACCAGAATTGCCAGTCTTCCTTCCTCATACACATCTCCAATTTCTCGCGAAGATCGAGATATCTTATCCAAATCTATTGAAACCCTTGTTCAAGATGTCCACAAAGAGGTTCTCTCTCCTGTCGACATCCTCCGCACCTATGGCAAAGTCGCCATACGCGCGCATGGGAAGACCAATTGTCTTACAGAGATAATGCTACCTGACGCTGAGCAATGGGCAGAGAACGAAATTAACCTCCAGGGGCCGCTAGCAGGCATACCGGTATCTCTCAAGGACTCGATAGCTGTTAAAGGATTTGATGTGAGCGTCGGGTACTCGTGCAATACAGGGAAGCCTTATACAGACGACGGAAGTCTCGTGAAGATACTCAAAGCTGCTGGAGCCGTTCCCTATGTCAAGACCAATCTTCCCACTACCCTTCTGTCGTTCGAGTCCACCAACGATGTTTGGGGCCGCTGCTCAAACCCCCATAACACCGAATACTCGCCTGGCGGCTCCACAGGTGGCGAAAGTGCTCTCCTCGCATACGGAGGTGGACGCATTGGTATCGGCTCAGACGTTGCTGGCTCCGTACGCGCTCCAGCCCACTTTTCAGGCATATATTCGTTACGATGTAGCACAGGACGATGGCCGAAGATGGGAATGAATACGAGCATGCCTGGGCAAGAGGGTATACCGAGCGTGTTCAGTCCAATGGCGAGGACTTTGGGCGACCTCGTGTACTTCTCGAGAAGTCTAATTGGTATAAGGCCATGGGAGTGGGATCATACCGTGCATCCGCTTGAGTGGAGGAAGGGAGCCGAGGAAGAGGCGAAAGAGCAGCAGAGATTCAAGATCGGCGTTCTGCGGACAGATGGTATTTTTCAGATTTAGACTGTCAGATCACATTCTGACAAGATCAAGGCGTCGTGGATCCAGCACCAGCCTGTGCTCGAGCCCTCGAACGCACCGTCTCCGCTCTTCGAGTGCAAGGCCATGAGATTGTTGACGTACACCCACCTTCACCGTACACCGCCCTTCGAATAGCTTCCCAGCTTCTGAATGCCGACGGCTGCAAGACATTTCTCTCCTTCTTCCGCACAGGCGAGACCAACGATCCCGGCGCGCGTCAAATGTCACTATACATGAAAATACCCTGTCCATTGAAATACCTCTATTATCTCTGGGTGAAGTACGTCAGACGAGATGACATGTGGGCTGGATTGCTTGATGACTGGCATCCGAAGAGCGCGTATGAGCAATGGAAGTGGGTCTCAAAGAGGGAGGCATACAAAGCGAATTGGCATGAGTGGTGGAAGGGCCAGAAGTTAGATTTCATGCTGACGCCAGCGAACGCAACGCCTGCTGTACCGCACGGAGGGATGAGGGACGCCGTGAGCAGCTGTGGTTACACGTTCTTGTTCAACCTAGTAAGTCATTCTGAATCCACGGTGGTTACCTCAAGCTATTGACGTGTCCTATAGCTCGACTATACGTGCGGTATCATTCCAATAACGCATGTTGACAGAGACCTCGATAGACTCCCAAGCACATTCAGATTCAAAGACTTGAACGGAGTTGCCAAAGGAGCGTACCAGCATTACGACGCTGATAGGATGCATGGATTGCCTGTCGCCGTACAGGTCGTGGGAAAGCGGTTGCAGGAGGAGAAGGTATTGGCGATAATGGAGAGAATCGAGGAAGCTTTGGAGCAGACGGGTGGAAAGTACGATCTTATGGAGATAGAGTAGCATATCTTCCCCAGCTTTTCCCTCTGTCTTCAGCCCGAGCTGACTGGTGGAATGATGGCAACTTCATCGCCTTCATTGATCACCATACTCTTCCTATCCCCGGAGGCCACTCCGTCTTCCTCAACGTCGACGTAATCCAAGTTGACCGTAACGGCAGCGCTCGACAGCACCGCCCCTTTTATGCCGGGATACTTGGTCTCAATCACACGAAAGAGGTCTGTAATAGGCAATGGAGCGGTGAAATCGTCGGAGGACTTTCGTGTAAAGCTTGCGGCGGAGGCAAAGTAGAGGAGGCGGAAGTGGCCTGCTGGAGGCTTGCCGGACATCTTGAGACCCTATGATCAATTCGTACACCCGGTCAGCATTCGATCAGGAAGGGTCATGATGTGCTGAGGAAGCTTATTTGTAGTGGGAGAATCAGGAAGATGTGATTTTCTCAAAGCGGAGCCACATAACGCCCCCTCGGATAATACATGCTATTGTTTTGAAACTCATCATGTAGTCAAAGGTGCTTGGAACAAGATCTGAAGCATGAAATAACTTACACTAGATGTCTATTGCAGCGGCCGCGAAAACAGAGGGCAGGCAGTTGGTGAGGAAAGGCTGCCAAGAGATGCTTAGTCATATTCTAGATGTAGTATGCCGAATAAGTCTGGGCCGCTCGCTGCGGTTTTTGCATCAAGATCGCATGTCGGTGAGACAGAGGCTTCGAATCACCTTCGAAGCTCGAAGGATTGACAGACTCTGCTGGCGCTGCGCGCTTGGACTTGGAAACGGTCCTACAGATACCTTGACTGCTGTCAAGAATGTGCTCCCAGCCAGTGGCGGGCCTCGATCCGGGGCTCAACGTACTGGCAGACGTATATATGATGGACCGGTGTCTCACAGGTCTCTGACTAGGCAAGCTGGGCTGGTCAAATCATGGCAATTGAGATCCAAATCCTTAGGGACTCCGTCCCAGAAGAATAGACGATATGCTACAGCCGCTGTGAGCCTTGCTCGCCGCAATTTTCTTTACATGAGCTGACAGTGTATTACAGCCACAAACTTCTCACCCCACCGCTCCCCCTGACTCCACCATCATGGGTGCGGAAGCAAAGCTCAAGTCAAGCCTCGAGAGAGGAGATATCCGCGAGCACCTCAGGCTGTGGCAAGAACAACAGGACATCAACTCAAGCATACCAAACGCTGTTCAACCGTCCCCTGTCAGCATAATCAAGGATGGCCAAAACCTTTTCACCCAGTCTGGCGAAGACGAAAGCTTCAGCGTGATAACCAGCGAGATCGAAGCGGAAGAGGTAGAGGATAACGACTATCTAGAATTTGGCTCAGATGAGCCTACGCCAGACGTCTTGAAGAACGAACTATTCCTCAGAAGAGGTGATCTGGTAGAGCTTACGTGAGTATAGCGATTTCGTTCGGGGTGTTGGGGCTATGCTGACTTGAATCTTAGCGCAAGCAGCGATGTGATCCTCGCCATATTCGTCCGAAATCTTGACGATCAGTGCCAATTCTACACTATGCGAGGTGGATGGATTCACAGAAAGTCTGGCCGCGTGCGGTTTTCAATTCCACGTTTTGTGCAGCCTGACGACCTAAAAGATATCCTGCCATACCTTCCCACAGGAGAGGTTTCTAAAGAAATGATAGATCGACTTCAGCCTCTGAGTATGAGTGCACCACGAGATGCTGGTGCCAAACTTTTGGAGAAAATGGCCCTGTTTCACCAGGCTGCCGACGATGTCTTCAGAAATCACGCGGATAGACTTAACCGTACATACGAAATTATAGCACCTTCCAAAGCTAACGAAGGAAGGACGTCAATGAAATTGGGGCAAATCGCTATGACCGTATTGCAGAAAAAGGACAAAGCTGAATTGACTCCAGCAATGATGTGGGCTGTTCATAGAGCGGTGGTACAGTCTCAAAACATTACTTGTGATGTGATCAACCATCGACAAAACATCTTGTATGAGATACATCCTCAGCGAAGTCTGGCCGAGATCTCCCAGGTACGAGATTGGGTGCGAGAGTATCAAGAAGGTATAATTCAGGATTCAATAGAGGCTTTTGACGGCAATACCGTAGAGACGGACCCGAGACGCTCAAAAAACCCCATAGCTTCATTTGTCAAAATCGCTTGTGATGCTGTGGAGCGAAGTAGGCGCACACGAGTTCTCTCTCCAATTGGCTGCTTGGGTCCAAGCTCGATCAAAGTGGCACCTATTCAACCTGACTTGAAGACTTATAAAGCTATAAGTCTGCAAAAATTCAGTGAGAACGAGCGGGTCATCATTCATTACATTGACGCTTGGGTGACGTCCCGTTACCTCAATCCAGCTACCAATCTGTCTGCTTTAGGTCCCATGATTCTACGTGCAGTCGGCATGTACGAAGGCTTCGAGCTTGATCAGACCATCGGGTTCACGTTTCTTCAGGAGCTAGGCATAATTGCACCATGGGAGAATCGAGCGATATATAGCATGATAAATCTCAGGCTTCCCGGTCACGATCAAGGCTCCGAAACAACTCGACTGCAGCTCGCAGCTTACAATGAAATGGGCAGAACCAAGAAGCTTGTGCTGCCCAAGGACTCGATGGAAGGAATGAGAAAAAACTGGGCCGATCTACCAGTCTTCTGCATCGACAGCGTCGATACCCTGGAAAGAGACGATGGCGTATCCTTGGAATCAATCGACGGCACTACTGGTGAATACTGGCTCCATGTCCACGTTGCGAACCCATCTGCTTTCATTACACCTGACTCCGCAACCGGAAAATACGCTGCTCAACTTTCTGAGTCCGTCTATTTCCCGGAACGCAAGTATCCAATGTTGCATCCGTCACTGACAGCCAAACACCTCAGTCTTGGCGATGGACGACCATGTCTGACGTTCAGTGCACGAATGACAACAAAAGGTGACATCCTTGAAAGCAAGATCACTCCTGGCATTGTCCATAACGTCCACTATCTTAGCCCGCAAACAGTGGGCCAAGAGCTCGGCATCAACGAAATCGAGGAATCAGAGTCTGTGTCACTCGTAACTGTTGGCGGAGAGATTCCTACGATTCCAAAGCAAGAATCGGAGGAAGCCCAAAAGCCACTGACCCAGTCCGACGTCATGTTGCTGCGTAAGCTACTTGAGATTGGCGAGGCCGCCCGACTCAGACGTACTAGGAATGGTGCACCGGACTTCTATTCATCAGCGCGTATAATCAATACATACCCACAGGTGTTTTTAGGCGCTCGTGTTGCCCCTTCCAAGCTCAATGATGGGGAGATTATACGCTACGACGGTGACCCAATCATCAGTATTGAACAAACAACAGCTGGCTTTGGCCTTGTGGCCAAGATGGTCTCCGATCTGATGATCTTAGCAGGAGAAGTCAGCGCTTCTTGGTGCTCGGAGAGAAACATCCCCATCCCATACCGTGGCATCATGCGCAACCCGGAACCACCAACCTCACCCGAAACATTCCGGGAAGAGATACTCAACCCCAAAGTGGAGCGGGACGGCCACGCCAACCAATGGGACCTGGTGCGCTACATGAGACTCCTCGGCCAAGCAGCCATGTCGGCCTCCCCCCTCGAGCACCTCGCCCTCGGCATACCAGCCTACTGCAAAACCACCTCCCCTCTCCGCCGCTACATGGACATGTACACCCACTGGCAGATCGAAGCCGCACTCCGCCACGAAGCCGCAACCGGCACCTCCCTCCTCGGCAGCACCTCCGACGCCTACCTCCCCTTCTCCCGCGCCGCGGTCGAGGAATACACCACCACGGCCCTTCAGCGCGAACGCAAAATCTCCAGCGCCAAGTCCGGATCGACGAAGCATTGGATCACGCAGGCTTTGTTTCGGGCGTTTTACTTCAAGGAAGCGCCGCTGCCGGAGACGTTTGAGGTGCGCACGCATCTGCGGTATGATACCCATCAGCAGGGATGGCTGACGGATTGGAGCGTTGGCGTTGAGCTGTTGGATAATGAGGCTGCGGAGCGGGAGGGGGGGTTTAGGGTGGGGGATGTGTGGGAGGCGAGGATTGCGGTTGTTAATCCTTATTATAAGGCTATCAGTATGGAGCCGATCAGGTTGCTGGAGAGAGAGGCGTCGGAGGCGGGGGATTGATGGGGTTTTGCAGAAGGCGTCTTTCACCGATACATATATTGTGCTCCCACAGGACTTGTGACTCGGCATGTGATCTTGGGGCTGATTCTGGTTGACTCAAGGGTGATATGGTCGTAGATGCCGTCTGCCAATATGAGTATGGATCTAAGATGGAGGGCGATGCATTGTCCGTAGCTGAGCATTGCTACCTTGTGGCAGTGTCACATATCACTCGGCTCCAATATAAAGAGAACGAGAATGTATAACAGTATGATAACGCACTACTTGTCCAACATTGAAGACACACGACACAATCATAGCGTGGACCAACAACGAGTGATGCTGGATCTGTCTCTAAACCCTTATGAAGAAGCACTACTCATACAATGTCTCAATCTCTAACCTCCGGTCATCCATCCCATAATCACGTGACCGTCATCTCTTACGACGGCGGTGGGCCCTCAAACGTATGTGCGACCTCAGGCTGCCACTTCAACCTATCCTTTCCGAAAATCTCCGCCGCGACCTTGAAATCATTGCTTCCCTTCAACAATCCCGTGCGGACGATGATTTTGTCGCCCAGGACGGTCTGGTGGTGGTAGAGGTGTGATGTGCAGTTGGGGCAATAGTAGCAGTTTACTGGCTTGCCTGTGGGGGGATTGTGAGTCCTTATTCATACGACATTTGAAGGATTGTGGAGGTTGGTAGGTAGGTAGGGGAGTGGTATAGAAGCCCATGGTTGGGCATTGGGGACCGTACCAGAATCTCCGTGATAGGTATAAGTCTTGGGAGAACCTTTGGTGACTTTGAGGTCGTCCTTGTTGGCCACGGTATTGAGTGTGTTTTCAGAGCCTGAGAGGAGTTTGCAAGCGTCGCAATGGCTGGGGAAAAACAAATCAGTGTTTGCTGGTGGTATTGAAAAGCGGAGGGGTGGCATGTTGAGGTAATCATGGCTGCCAGGGTCAAGATCATGGCAAGGCTTACCAGAGAATATGACTAGCAGAGCTATCGTCCAACTTGGCGGTCCATTCGGTTTCGCCGCAGTGGCATTTTCCGTTGTAGGTCGTCATATTTGCGTGTTGGATCTAGCTGTTGGGTATATAGATTCTTGCTCGTGTGGAGAGGTTGGTAGCCAGGAAGAGAGAGGACTAATATTGCAGAAGGATGGTGGAAGAATATAAACAGCTCGGTAGAGACTGCTTCTTGACTTCTTACAAATAACCCCACATAACCCCGCCCAATATGGCAAATTCAAATGGTGCCGGCAAAGACGCCACATCTTCAGTCGTCCTAACGATTGCTAAATGTCCGGGTAACAAGCCATTGCCGTCAAGGTCTCGAAATGTAGCCTCCAAATACCATCTCCTATAGCCTTTTGGTCCGAGAAGGGCAAGGTGATTGGCCTCCTCCGCCCATGTGGCGCGGCTCTTCCAAATCATGATACATCCTGGGGGACCGTTTCAAAGTAGTGTCCGCGAGCTAGAAGGTCCGGACTAGCGGTTCTAGAAGCAAAAAGAGGAGCAGTAGGGTTTGAGGCATAAAGTCAAGACCGAAGACTCTATGACCATAACTATCGGCCGGAACTGGTCGTCGGTTGTGTCAGGCTGGTGCCTGTTGTCGTAGCTACTCAAATCAATTTTCATTCGAGAAATATGCAGGTCTTTTTTCGAACTTTGACGGTCCTTGTACGAAGCTCATGGAGCCTGGTGCCGTCGAGAGCGGTGAAGACGGTCAACGAGACGTCGCTGGAGGAACGCTATCGGCGGGGTAATTCCAAATACTTTGGATAGTTTCTATCAATCTTGAGAGTGAATTTGAGTGCCGAGAGTTGCCAGCCAGGAAGACTCATGGACCGTGCGACGTGGCTTGCGTTTGGGAGTCCAGAGAGTAAAGTAGAATGTATGATGAACGTCGTGCCGGTCTCCCGGTCTGGACCGAGACTTTCTAAACCGCTAGAGCTAGCGTTCGTAAAATAGGATACACACAACGGTGTTATACGTGTGGACCTTAAATGTTGCTTGCAAGTCGCATTCTTGATGTGTATGGGCATGATGTGGGCTTTGACAAGGTCTCATCTTCCTGGCTTGATGGGACCAGCGCAAGAGTACACAAACCGCCCTTCAACCACGAGTGATACAACATCCAAACCACTCTGCCTATGCATCATGGACATTGCCTGCCTATCTCACACCCTTGAGAAACATCGTCTGCATGATGCCCAGAAACCCTTCGTCACTGATAAAGCCCATGTCCTCCTCCCCAACGAGCTGTCCCATAGCAGCCATTTCGCCATCCTCGGCCGTATGACTTCTAGAATCAGACGCTTCGGACCCAGCCGCATTCGACTGCTCCATAGCTGCTGCACTCAGTAAATGTAGCTTGTTCGCTGGCATCTCTCCTGTCCGGTGGGAAGCTGTCCGCTGTTGCGGTATCGGTTGAGGCTCCTCGAGGTCGAGTATCTGTGTGTCTTTCATCGACGGTACCCCGCTGAAACGTGCCTTGATCGATTCGATGGTGGTATGTTTGTGCTCAATGAATACCGTTTGCAATGCGCCCATCATTTTCAGGTAGGAGCGGGCTGCGAGCGATTTGCCGTCTGCAGATGACAACCGAAGAGAGCTGAGGAGACTGCTGAGACGCTCCTCCACTATATTTGCTGTTACTGGAACGTCTTTATGGTATTCTGAGTCTACCTTTCCAACGAAATACATCTTGATTAATGAGACGCTAGCATGAGCGATCTGCGCGAAGTGGAATACGGGGAGTGTTCGAATTTCTTGCACGCTGAACTTATTAAATGTGTCGAGTATGCCGAGGATGGATGTGAGAGCCGTATTGGACACTGACTGGGTGTGAGACTGGTTGATCTTGCTTCGAGGGCGTGGGGTCTTTGAAGGTTCCGGACTGGAGACATGTTGCATTGCCAATTCGTACATGTACAGGTTGATAACGTTGTACGCAAGCGATATCGACACTGCGACCTGATCAGCATGATAGATTACCCATCAAAAGCGCCACTCTAGCCAGAATTATAGAAGAAGAATGGTCTGCCACTTACAAGATTCCTCATCTCTGCCTGTTTGCTCGTGCCATTCTCTCATTTGCTTCTCGAACCCCTTGTGTGCGCTTCGCACTTTGGCTTCGGACATGATAATGCTATCGTCAGGCAGGATCTGCACCGCCAGACTATCCGCAAAGGTCTGCAGCCGTACCAAATCACAAAGCTTATGATCGTTACCCATAGTATCTTCCGGTCGTCGAAGCATTGTGATACAGTCTTCGAAGTACTTGTTGTTATCACTATGACGTACTAGTGTTGGGCGCCTCATACCCATTGCGATGCTGTGCGCGAATACTGGTTAGCAGGGAAATGGAGACATGGGTGACAAAGGTTTCGGCCTACCTCGAGGTCAACAAATAGCAGCCTAGCCAGGCCCTTCTACATTCAAGAGACTCCGTGTCAGATATGAAGGATTTTGGTTGTTGCAAGTCAAAGAGCGGTTGTCTCTTGACCTCAGCTTTCTTATTGAGGCGAAGATCGATTGCCATGGTGGCTGCCATATGAACAAATTGGTAGTACTTTGAATCGCCATTCGCCTCTCTCCAGTACCATATGGTGACGACCTGGAGAGCTTGGATGAGCTCTAAAGATTTTTCTCCGCTATTCGAGGTTTAATGGTTAGCAAGGTTGTGGTCTCGAAAAAACATTGCGAGATACGGTGCATGATCGTATGAGACTGGCACAAAAGTTCGCACCTGCTCCCCAAAAGCCAGTGCCAAGTAGAAATGAAAACCGTGGGAAATATTCACCTAACGATAATACGACCAGCTAAGGTGTGCATGATCTCTTTATTGAGCTTAATTTGCAGATCTTGATAGTTTTCTCCAGCCGCGACACTCAGGATAGCAAGGAATAGGATGGGGCTCGACTGGCGCACAATCTCTGAAGTTGTGTTATCTGGGAAAATAACGATAGGCATGTGCGGAGCCATCAGCTTAGTATAGCGTTTAAAAAGCTCATCGGCTGTCGTTGCCTGCACAAGTCCACGGCCAACAACATCCACTTCTCCATACGTTGTTGTAGCGGCGCCATGTCCTTCTTGGTTCGGAGCCCTGGGACTTGGTACTGGAAACATGCGGGCTTCTGGTATCAGAGCCGGAGCATCGCTTGCTGGACGTTGGTTTTGCGGTACATGAACATTTGGTAAAACGGCTCCCGAGGACCCGTCTTGTTCAAACTCGGCAAAGCGTCGTTTCCAAGGATTCTCATGTGGGTTTGG
>JAABUL010005729.1_pt1 | contig 15106 bp, 17 predicted proteins | sample 5559151 | NCBI WGS metagenome assembly JAABUL01 (sample SAMN10711876, study PRJNA513368) | rock metagenome | isolation source: Antarctica rocks | place: Antarctica: Victoria Land, Pudding Butte sud | reverse complement strand
GCCTTCCACACTCTGCAGTGCGGCCTCGGCGGCGGAGACGGGAACGAACCGTGCCATGACTTCGATGAGGCAGCCGCGGAGGCTGTCGGCGAGGTAGCGAACGCTGTACTGGCCGGCCGCGGCCGCCCCAGCTGTGGGCGTGCCCGTAGCGGAGCCGTGCATCAACGGATCCGTTCCGGCATGGGCTGTTGAGTGGCCGCCTACCAATTGGCGGCGGTTGCGGGCCCTCTGTGTGGCAGCGTCCCGTGGATGCCCATGCATGCCGGCGAGCTCGTGGTCTCGGAGGAGGCGGTCCGCGCGCTGGTCGCTGCCCAGTTTCCTAGGTGGGCCGGCTACCCGGTCCGCCGGATCGCGTCCAGCGGCACGGTCAATGCGATCTTCCGGATCGGTGAACAGCTGGCAGCGCGGTTCCCGCTGGTCGGCGACGACCCCGAGGCGGCCCGGGAGCTGCTCGCGGCCGAAGCGTTGGCCGGCGCGAAGTTCGCCGACCGCTCACCGTTCCCGGCGCCGGTTCCGGTCGCGGTCGGCGCTCCTGGACCCGGCTATCCCCTGCCCTGGGCGGTACAGACCTGGCTACCCGGGACGGTTGCCACAGATAGCGATCTCAGCGACAACGACGAGTTCGCGCAGGACCTGGCCACGCTGATCGCGGCGCTCCGCGCCACGGACACCCGGGGACGCACCTTCGGCGGGGCCAACCGTGGCGCCGACCTGCACCGCCACGACGCGTGGGTGGTCACCTGTCTGCATAACAGCGAGCACTTACTCGATGTCGCTGCTGCTGCCCGGATGTGGGACTCCTTCCGCGACCTGCCGCGGACCGCGCCCGACGTGATGACCCATGGCGATCTGATACCGGCGAACCTGCTCACCGCCGACGGACGGCTGACCGGCGTGCTGGACGGCGGTGGGTTCACCCCGGCCGATCCCGCCCTCGACGTCATCGCCGGCTGGCACCTGCTCGACGACGGACCCAGAGCAACCTTCCGCGCGGCCCTGGGGTGCGGCGACCTCGAGTGGGAACGCAGCAAGGCATGGGCGTTCGAGCAGGCGATGGGCGCTGTCTGGTACTACGTCGACACCAACCGGGCGATGTCCACGATGGGCCGGCGGACCTTTGCGCGTCTTGGTGTGCACACGCTGGCCTGATCCGACCAGGCGACGCGCAACGGACCGTCAGACCATGGCGCGTCGGACGACTCGGATTTTGGCGTGCCGCCCGCGCCCACCGGCCACCGATTTCGGTCGTCGGTGGCCGGTGGCCGGTGGGCGGGGGTGGTCCGCAGCTGGCCGGTGGCGCAGGTCGCGCAGGGCGCCGCTGCCGGCCGCGGCGAGGACGGCGCCCGACCCGAGGATTGCGGCGCCGGTAAGGGTGCCCCGGATGCCCAGGTAGGCGACGACCAGTCCAGCGAGCACGGCACCGGCCGCGTGGCCGGCCGGACGAGCGCGAAGTTGACGCCGAAGACGTGCCCGTGTTGTCGTCCCGGGAACCGATCCTCTTGCGGGAACCAGCGTGGTGCTGCTCCGGGGAGTTCCCAAGAGCCCCGGTGTCGCTGCGATGGGCGCGGTCAGCGACCGCTGACCGGGCTGCGGCGCGGCCCTGCCCCCGCGGCTCCGACGTTCCGCGGTGTCGTTCCGCGGTGCCGTTCCGCGGTGTCAGGCAGACGGGGATGGTCGGTCGGGTAGATGCCGACGGCGAAGCCGTAGACGGTGTCCCCGGACCTGGGCAGCTCGTCGAACTCGCGTACCAGTGCCGCGATGCGGTCCCAGAACTCGGCGGCCCGCTCCTCGGGGAGGCGGGCATGCCGGATGAAGCCCCACAGCCGACGGTCGCGGAAGGCCGCCGCTGACTCCCGGGCCGCCACTTCGAAGTCGTTGAAGTCGGTCGGCAGGGTCTCTCGGTCGGCGCCCGGCTCGACGGAGACGTAGAACATGCGCGCGGTGCGGCCGTAGAAGCGCTCCTCGATCGCGCGCACCCGGCGGGTCCGCACCATGCGTACCAACCCTGTCTCGGTCAGCACCCTGACGTGGTGAGCGACCGTGCTCTTCGGCCGCGCAACCGCCGCGGCGAGCTCGGTCACCGTGGCCGCCCGCTCGTGGACCAGGCCCAGGATCGTCGTACGCAGCGGGTTGCCGATCGCACGGACCTGGGCCGGCGTGGTGAGCGCGAGCCGGTCGGCAAGCTCGTAGTCAGGAGGCGAGGGGTTGCTGGACATGACTCCAACAGACTACGTTCACAGACCGTTCCGGATTATTGGATCAATCCTGGGAGGAGAAGATCATGGCAGATGTCGTCCTGTACCACCACGTCCAAGGGCTTACCACGGGAGTGGTGGCTTTCGCCGACGAGCTCCGGCGGGCAGGGCACACCGTGCACACCCCGGACCTCCTCGGCGGCCGGACGTTCGCCACGATCGATGACGGAATGGCCCACGCCCGCGACGTCGGCTTCGGCGTCCTCCTCAAGCGTGGCGTGGCCGCCGCCGAGGCCCTGTCGTCACCGGGCGTCGTCTACGCCGGGTTCTCCTCGGGAGTCATGCCCGCCCAACAGCTCGCACAGACCCGCGCGAACGCCCGTGGCGCGCTGCTGTTCCACGCCTGCCTACCGGTCTCTGAGTTGGGCGAGCGGTGGCCGGACGGCGTCCGTGTGCAGGTGCACGGCATGGACGCCGACCCGTTCTTCGCCGAGGAAGGAGGCGACCTCGACGCCGCCCGGGAGCTGGCGGCCTCGACAGAGCAGGCTCAGCTGTTCCTCTACCCCGGCAACGAGCACCTGTTCACCGACTCCTCGTTGCCCTCCTACGAGCCGGCAGCGGCCGAACTGCTCATGCAGCGGGTGCTCAGCTTCCTCGGCACGGTCTGACGACGACGAAACGCGCGAGGCTTGTCCCTTGACCAAGACCACCGATGCGGCACATCGCATTGAAGCGACCTTGCCGGCCGCTGCCGATGCCCGGCAACCCGCCGCTGACTGATCTGACCGTTCCCGCCGAGCGACCCATCACCGGCACAGGCAGTGCCGCAAGCCGAAGGATCAGCGGACACCGTCCCACTGACGATCGGTAACCGGAACAGGGTCGGTCAGCGGCCACCCCGACGCCTGCGTCCGGGGCTCGACGAGCCGCTGCCGGGTCGTGTCGGAGACGGCGCCTACGGTTTGCGCACAGCGATGACTCAATCATCTGTGGAGGTGGAGATGCTGCACGCGGTCTTTGTTCGTACCTTGCGGCCGGGCGTGACCTATGAGCAGTTCAAGGACGCTTGGATGCCCGAACACGTCGAAGGTCACTATCCGGCGAGGACGAACGTCGGGCGCAACGTGTCCAACGACCGACAGGTGATCACCATTCTGGAGCTCGACGTATAGGCGGACGAGTTCGCGGCCGTGGCCGGGTCGTTGACTCGGCCGGATGCGCCCGGGCGACTCGATGAGATCGTGGCGACGACGGAGCTGGAAGGCGTGTACGAAGACGTCTTCGGCCCGGCGTCGTTCCAAGCAGGATGACCGGACCGACCGCGGCGCGACGCTCGCCGTCATGACGTCGTCTCGGGCCAGTCAGATCGCCGCGTTGGTGGAGTCGGGGTGGGCGCAGTGCCGGTCGGTGGCCGATGCGGTTGCCGGCGCCGGGCTACCGCCGATCCCCGCCGGCTAGCTGCAGAATGCGTTCACCGCCGAGCAGTGGCACGACGCCGAGATGGCGGTATCTACGCTGCGGGGCTTGTTCAGCGCAGCCCGCTTCGCCGACGAGGTCGCCTACGGGATGGTGCTGGTCCCGGACCCAGACCGGTTGGACACCCGCGGTCCAACGGACCCCGCCGCGCGAACAGATCAGCTCGACAGCGCCACCTCCCACGTCGTCGACCCACGGCTGGGCGCGGGCCAGCTCTGCGTGGAGCCGGGAGCCGCGTGGACGTTAGTAGCCACCGTTACCGGCGCGTATGGACCAGGGCTCGGCAGCTACGCCGAGGTCACTGGCGCCGATGCCGACAGGTTCACCGTCGACGGCGTCGATGTTCGAGACCTGGTGATCCGACAGGTGTGGGGCGCGCGAGTGCTGCAGGGCGGTCCGCGCCTTCCGGACTGTGAGACGAACGATCGATGGATCTTCACCTCGTTTCCCGGCGAGGGCCTGACCGACGGCTTCGCCGAGTCCGGAACTGTCCTGAAGGGCAAGGTCCGGTGTCGGCTCGGCAAACCCGACCGCGGCATCAGCTCAGCCCGCGTCGCACCCGCCATGGCTGTCCCGCAGCTCGATCCGTCAGCGGGACGTCACAGAGCGCCACCTAGGGTCGGGGCGTGGAGGAGCTTGAGTTGGCAGGGGCCAATGTCCAGGTCAGCCTCTTCGTACCCGAGGGCGTGGTCCGGGGCGGACTGATCGCGCTGCACCCGTCGGACGACTCCAGTCGCCGGCAGTCCCTGCTCATGCACCTGTCGAGGGTGCTGCCACAGCACGGCGTCGCGGTGCTGCTGCATGACCGTCGGCCCGCGACGGACTCCTCGCAGAACGTTCCCCTACCGGTCCAGGCACAGGATGCACAAGCCGTCAGTGCTGCACTTCGACAGGTGGTCGGTCAGGTCCCGGTCGGGTTCTGGGGGTGGAGTCAGGGCGCGTGGGCAGCGGTGCTCGCCGCAGCGCAGACCGACGACCCGACGTTCCTCGTCCTCGTCGGTTCGGCCGGCGTGACCCCTGCCGAGCAGATGCGCTGGGCAACCTGTAGGCACGTGCGCGAACACGGCTACGGCGAAGCGGCCGTGGCTCGGCTCCGCCGTGCCCGCTTCACCTACGAGGCAGCCCTGCGAGGTGACGCGCTCCCGGCCGCGGCTCAAGCGGCACTGGAGGGCGTCGCCGCTGAACCTTGGAGTCACCTTGCGTGGCTGCCTGATCGCTTCGACGAAGTCGGCGCGTGGAGCGACATGGACTTCGACCCAGCGGCGGTGCTGTCGCGGACCAACTGCCCGGTGCTGGCCGTCTGGGGCGAGGAGGACGAATGGGTGCCGGTCGACGCCAGCGAAGCCGCGTGGCGAAGGGCAGCCGGCGACAAATTGACCGTACTGCGGCTGCCAGGCGTCGGGCACGGCCCCGACGCGACTGATGAGCGCTACGAGCAGGCCCTGCTCGCGCACGTCCTCCAGGCCCTGCCGATCCCGGACAACCGCTAATAGCGGCTACGCGTCGCGCACCCGAGGCCGAGAGCCGACGACGAGTGGCATCCCAGAACGTCCACTGGGACGTCGAGCCGGTCCGGAGGAGGATCGGCTACCGCGACGTTGGCTGCGTTTCTGCTACGCGGCTTGCTTCGCGCTGGACGTGTTCCGCTCGGGTGAGGTTCAGCCCCACGCGCCGGGGACCTGTCGGGTGGTGACATTGAGCCGGTTGAAGACATTGGTGATCGCGATAGACAGGATGAGGGCGGCGAGCGCGGGCTCGTCGTAGTGCTGTCGGGCCTGCCTCCACACGTCGTCGGGGACCGGGTCCGCGCGGTCGCTGAGTCGAGTGACGGCCTCGGTGAGGGCTAGTGCGGCGCGTTCGGCGTCGGTGAAGCGCGTGGAGTCGCGCCAGGCGGCCACCGCGAACAGTCGCTCGTCGGTCTCGCCGGCTCCCTTGGCTTGGCGGGAGCCGGCGTCGACGCAGGAGCTGCAGCCGTTGATCTGGCTGGCCCGCAGGTGGGCGAGCTCGAGGGTGGCGCCCGCTACGGCGCTGTTCCTGGTGGCCTGATTGAGCTTGACGATGGCCTGCATCGCGTCCAGCACGAGCATCGCTGGGTTCTTCATCCGTGGCGGCATGGTCGAGGTCCTCTCGGGTTGTCACGTCCGGCGGTTGCCGCCGGTCACTCCTCTGACAGGCGGCGACGGGGAGATGTGACACATGGACGAGCAGCGCTGGCTGGCCGAGCGGTTCGAAGTCGACCGGGCGCACCTGATGGCGGTGGCCTACCGGATGCTCGGCTCTCGAGCGGAGGCCGACGACGCGGTGCAGGACGCCTGGCTGCGGGTCAGCCGTGCCGAGGCCAGCGACGTCCACAACTTGACCGGCTGGTTCACCACGATCGTCGCTCGGGTGTGCCTCAACGCGCTGGAGTCGCGGCGCGCGCGGCGCGAGACTCCGCTCGACGAAGGGGTGCCCGAGCCGGTCGACGATCACGACCCGGAGCGCGACGCGGTGCTCGCCGACACGGTCGGCGCCGCGCTGCTCGTCGTACTCGACCTCCTGCCGCCCGCGGAACGACTGGCTTTCGTGCTGCACGACCTGTTCGCCGTCCCGTTCGAGGAGATCGCGTCCGTCGTAGAGCGCTCCCCTGCAGCCGCCCGGCAACTCGCTAGCCGCGCCCGCCGTCGCATACAAGGGTCCAGCGCGAGACCGGCAGACCTGGCCCGGCAGCGCGTGGTCGTCGACGCGTTCCTGACCGCCTCTCGCGAGGGCAACTTCGCCGCGCTTCTGGCGGTGCTGGACCCCGACGTCGTGCTCCGAGCCGACGCTGCCGCGGTGCAGGCCGCCGGGGCCCGGCAGGCGGCTGGCGCGCCTGTGCTAGTCCGTGAGGTCCACGGCGCGGAGGCGGTGTCCCGCGCCTTCTCTGGCCACGCCGCAGCAGCGCAACCGGCCCTGATCGACGGCCGGATCGGCGCAGTCTGGGCACTCGGCGGCCAACCCCGCGCCGTGTTCGACCTGACCCTGTACGGCACCAAGATCGTTGCGATCGAGCTGCTCTGCGACCCCGCACTCCTCCACGACCTGGCGATCACACCGCTCTAAACGAGCAGTGCTCACAGTCGCCGACGCCCGTCCCGTTTGCCGACCCCGATGCGCCACCACCGAGCCCGGTACCAGCGTGAATGCGGTGCAAGAGCCGGGGGGTCCCAGCGAACAGCTGGGGGCCTAGCTGAGTCGATGGGTGTGCTGTTTGATCCAGTCGATGTCGGCGCGGTAGGTCGCGACGTGCTCGGCGACCTGGTGCGCGCCGGCGGCGGCGCGGGCGGCGGTGAAGTCGGCGAGGTCTGCCAGTCGCGTGATGGCGGTGTCGAGAACCTCGGATGGGGTGACGGTGACCGCGCTGGCGGCGGTATAGGCGTGGCAGAGGACAGCGAGCCGGTCCCGGCTGCGGTCCGGGTTCGGGGTCCCTGCGCCGGTGTCGTCGGCGCCGGTCAGCGGGGCGAGCCGGTAGGCGAGGTAGGCGAGGTCCCAGAGCCGGGGGCCGGGGGAGGCGACGTCGACGTCGATCCAGCCGCAGAGCTGGTGGTCGGCGTTGAAGACCATGTTGTAGGGCGCGATGTCGTTGAGGCAGACGACCTCGGCCGGGTGGTGTGCGGGTAGTTGCCAGGTGGCGTTGGTGAGGTCGAAGTCGACGCTGGCCTGGTGGACCCGCGCCGTCCACTGGGCCGCGGTGGGCAGGACCTCGTCGGCCCAGACCCAGTCGGGTAGCGGGTAACCGGGGACGGTTCCGGGCAGGTAGGTGAAGATCTCTCTGCCGTGCTCGTCGAGGCCTGCTGGGCGGGGGAGCCAGGTGACGCCGCTGCTGTGGAGGTGGTCCAACAGCCGGTGGATCGTCGGAGTCCACGGGCCCGCGTCGCGGTGCACGTGTGAACCGCGCCGGACCACCCGGTTCATGTTCCCGCCGGCCAGAACCTCGTCGGCGACACCGTCCGACTCGGCTTCCACCCTCGCCCGCTCGTCCGCCACGACACCATCGTCGCTTCCTATCGCGCCGCTTCCACTGAAAGCGGCGCGTGACGCCTGGAGCCCATCTCGCGGTCCAAGCCAGACATCGTCGGCGCGTTCGCCGCCCTCTGATCACTCCCCGAGGGCGGCAAGCCCGTGCCGGCGCAAACGAGCGGTGTCCTACGGCGATCCGGCAGTCGGCTCCGAGTCGTGACCCGCCCTCGCCACGGGCCCCTGAGCGCGTTCCAGCTCCCCGAGGATCTCCCGTAGCTCCGCGACCGTCGCGACGTCTTCGGGTAGCGCGTTCACGTCCTTGGTGGGCAGTCGCCAGTGACCGGACGCCGACCTTCGCTGGTCCGGCGGAGCACCGTCGGGCGTCACGACGATGACCGGGGGCCAGTGAACAATGTTGTCCCTCCGACCGAGCGCGTCCAGCGCCGCACGGACTGCCTCACGTGCTCCGGGCGGTGTGGTCGCGAGCTTCGCCGCTTCCCGGGCTCTGTCGCGTAGCTGACCTCGGAGGTAGGAGCGGTAGGTCGCGACGTCGCCGGTCAGCCGAGCCGCGGCGAAGAACGCAAGCGCCAGTTCCAGTCGGGCGGCGGCGATGACCACCTTTCCAACGAGATAGTGCCAGGCGTCTCCGTACGGCTCGGGAGCGGTGTCCTCGACGACCTCACCGTTCCAACGTCGCCACGCCCAACCGTCCGAGACTCCCCGGTCGAGCCGTCGCTCAACCACGGCTAAACCTTCCGGATCTGGACGTTGGAAATCCCCTCATCCTCGCGGGTGTCGTCCATCCGCACTGAAGTCGTCGAACAACACGCGTCGGCGGGCTCCCTCATACCACAGCGCAACATCCTAAAATCGGTCGGTTCTTGGACGGTGTCCGGTGGCACGGGAGTAGCCGGACCGAAAGCCGTGTCGCCTATGTCGGGTCCATCGAGAGTCAGCCGAGGTGGCACGGCTTTCGGTACGGGGGGGTCGACGCGGTAGTCCGTCGCCGTCCGGACCGCTCTGGCGTGGTGCCGCCTTCCAGCGCGCTCACGGAGACCGGTTGGGCATCTGGGACGGGGCAGTCGCCCGGTGTGGGGGCGTCCGTAACCGGAGGCTCAGCCTCGAACGAGGGCGATGGTTCGGCGCGTGTCGCGCCACGCAATGAGCCCGGCGCGCAGCCGAGGTGAGGTGACGTCGCCGCCGAGGCGGCGGTCGCGGAGTTGATCCAGCAGCCAGGCGGGTGCGTCGGCCTGGTCGACGGCCCGAGTCTTGGTGAGCAGTTCACCGGTCGTGAGGGTGTGCCGCGCGCGAGCCATCGATGTCAGGCCCAGGTCAGCGAGAACGGGGTCGAGCCACAGCCACGGGCGCCGGGACGCCCACGTCCAGTAGCCCAGGAGTTCGGCGCGCGCCGCTTGGCGCAGGTCGTCGTCACTTGTCGCCGGCAACAGGTGGAGCGGCGGGCGACCGAAGATGGCGAACCCGTGGCGTGCCAGTTCCGCGCGGGTCACTCCGGACAGGCTGCGCTGGACCATCGTTCCGTGGGTCCACGTTGGGTGTCTGGCCGGTGCTTCCATCAGCCGCGCACCGTCCACGTAAGCGCAACCGAGATCCGCCCCGGCGGCCACGCCCTCGTCGAGGTCCTCGTGGAGAGTTCTCAGCTCGGTCCGCCGAGCGGTACCGACTGGTCCGTCTACGAGGGCGACCAGGTCGAGGTCGCTTACGCCAGGGAGGTAGTCACCCGTAGCCAACGACCCTGCGACGAAGAGGTCGGTGACCCACCCGAGCCCGGCGAGTCGCCGCCCGAGTTCCTGCACAGATACCGGCTCCTCCCTCACGCGCGCAGGCTAGGAGAGGTCCGCCCGGCGGGGGGCTATCCGCAGGGGAGCCCGGCCATGACGGACAACCGATGGTTAATGACCCGGCGGCTGGCCGGGCGTGAACGGTGGGATGCTGGGAAAGCCGTCTCCAGGCCTGGTGTGGCTGGGCCGGGTTCCGGTCGGTTCAGGGTGGTGGGTCAGCCCCCGGTTGTCCGGTTGCTGGTGGTTGCGGGGAGGTAGTTGGTTGGTGGCGTGAGCGTCGTGATCCGCCCGGTGGAGCGCTGCGAGGTCGTCGATTACCTGCGGGTGTTGCCATTCGCGAACGGGCTGCCGAGTTGGGAGCCGGCGCCGGCAGCGTGGCACGCGGGTACGGCGGCGTGGCCGCAGCCGGCGGCGCCCGCCTCTGGGGAGACCCTGCGCGGCTGGGTCGACGACGTGACGGGGGAGGGGTTCCGGTCCCAGGCCGCTTTCGTCGACGGTCACCTGGTGGGCGGGTCGGCGCTGTTGTCGCTGGAGTTGACGGTTCCCGGGGGTCGCCAGGTCCGGATGGGCGGGGTGACCTCGACGGGCGTGGTGGCAACTCACCGCCGGCGCGGGCTGCTGCGCCAGATGATGCAGGCGATGTTCGCCGACGCGCGTGCCCACGGCGAGTTCGTGACCGGGCTCAGTGCGAGCGAGGGCGGGATCTACGGCAGGTTCGGGTTCTCGCCCGCGACCGAGCGGGCCCGGTGGGAACTGGACCGCGCCGATGCCGCCTTCGTGGACGCCCCGCCGCCTGGGGGCTCGCTGGAGCTGGTCGATGCCCTGACCGCGCGCGGGGTCTGGCCACGGATCCACGACACCGTCCGGCGGCGGCGGGTCGGGGAGGTCAGCGCCCAGTCCGACTTCTGGGACCAGCTCTCCGATGCCTCGACCGGTCCTGAGGGGCCGTTGCGGTATCTGCTGCACCGCGACGAGTCGGGACAGCCCGACGGGATCGCGAACTACCGGATCCCCTGGGGCCCGCGTCCAGACGATGTCGGGACCGTCGCTGTGGAGGCGCTCGAGGCGACGAACCCGGGCGCGTACGCGGCCCTGTGGGGTCTGCTCGTCGACCTCGACCTGACCCGGCGCATCGTCGCGGCGCCCCAGCCGGTGGACGAGCCTCTGCGTTGGCTGCTGCGCAACCCGCGGGCCCTGCGGACCACCCGCGCCACGGACAACCTGTGGCTGCGTCTGCTCGACGTCCCCACCGCGCTCGAGGCGCGGACCTTCGACGCACACGGCGGTCTGGTCTTCGAGATCGGTCAGGACGCCATGTGCCCGGAGAACTCCGGGACGTGGCGGCTCACGGCCGACCCGGCCGGGGCCGTCTGTGCCCGGACCGCCGAGCACCCGGACATCACCCTGGACGTGCAGTCGCTGGCCTCGCTCTACCTCGGGGGAGTCTCACCCGCCGCGCTCGCCGCAGCCGGCCGGATCATCGAACACCAGGACGGGGCCGTCGCACTGACCGCGCGACTGTTCACCACCGACCCGCTGCCCTACAACGCCATCGGCTTCTGACCTTCCAGCGCGCGGGACCACAGCTTGCGGCGGTAGTTGGTCGCGGTCCTACAGCGCGCGGACGGGCCCACCTAGAGACGTCGGGCTTCGGAGCGTGTTGGCTTGGGTTATGAATGAGCGACTGACAGAGCTTCGAGACGACGAACGGGCGGCGTGCTTCGTTGCCGAGCGAGTGACGGGTGCGGTAGCCGAGCCCTGGGACGTGAAGGGCCGCCAAGGTGCCGTCGACGCGATGCTGGCGCTACCGGACGGGCGCACGGCTGCGTTCGAGGTGATGGCCTACGACGAAGACTACGGCATCCAGATCGACAAGCTGCTCGGCGCTGACGACAACTTCTGGCCGGTGGTCGGCAAGTGGTGGTGGACCATCCGGATTGGTAATCGCTCGGACATGCCCCGGCTTCGAGAGTCCTACGGGCGCATCGTGCAGCTCTGCGAGGCCGCCGGGGTCGAGCGCCCGGACCAGTTGTGGAGCCGGCATCGAGAGGTCGACCCGGACATCGCTTGGCTCATGGAGTCGTCGAGCTCGACGATGTGGGGGCACTCCGAAGTACCGGCGATCGAGGGCGACAAGGTGCGAGACGTCATGGTGACGTCCACCGGCCGGGGAGGTGGCGTCGACACTTCACTGCGAGGTCTGCGCGCAGCACTCGTCGAGATGTTCGCCCAGGACGGCGTAGCCAAGCACCTCCGCAAGGTTGCCGAAGCCGACGCCGACGAGCGGCACCTGTGCCTGATGATCCACCGGGGTGCGTTGCCGTTTGCAGTTGCTGACGGACTCTGGACTGGAACCACGGTGCCGCCCGAACCCCCGCCGCTCCCGGAGCGAGTGACGCACCTTTGGTTGATACCCGAACTTGGCGGTCGGGTGCTGTTGTGGACCCCGGCCGGCTGGCAGCAGACCGCCCCTACGGCGAGCCGCCGGCCAAGCCGGGCGCCGCCGGTTAATGTAGCTCCCAAAAACGATCGTTAACGGCATGACCGAAGCGGTGATCTCGGAGGTGTGCCGAAACCCCGCTTACCTGCGCACACGACTGGTCCGCTCCGTCGGGGCTCGGCGGGGGGCGGGTCGTTGGGACACCGTTGCTAGGGGCAATCCCGCCGGCGGGTGTTCCGGCAGGGGTCCGCTGTCACCGACCCGTACGGGGGACTGGGACAGCGGGCGGTCAGTTAGCCCGTTCGACGCCGGACCCGGGGCGGAGGCTGCGGTTGGTGGTGGGCGTTGGTCATCCGCAGGTGTTGGGTTGCTTCCGGCCTGGAGCAGGGATCGCTGGGCTGGGCGGGTGAACAGCCAGCTGCCGGTGGCGAGCATGAGGCCGGCAGTGCCGGCCAGGAGGACTCGGTAGTCGACGGCAGCGACGAGGGCGGCGCCGAGGCCGATGAAGGCGGTCTGGGGGAGGGTGACGGCGGCCTCGGCGGCGGCGTCGACCCGACCCAGCAGGCGGCTGGGTGTGCGCCGTTGGACCAGGGTGTTGGCGCCGATGACGGTGGCGGTGATCCCGCCGCCGAGGACGGCCATGGCGGTGACCGCGACGGCGGTGACGGGGAGGACCAGGGCGCCGATCGCGGCCGCGCAGGTGAGCAGGCCCGCGGCCGCGAGGCGGCCTTCGCCGAGTCGGCGCATCGCGGGTGGTGCGGTCAGGCCGACGGCCACGGCACCCACGCCTTGGGCGCTGACCAGCACACCGAGGAAGGCCGGTGGGCGGCCGAGGGCGGCGGCGACAGCGAACGCGACGGTCTCGAGGAGTCCGATGACCGCGAACCCGACGGTGAACGCGACGACCAGCTGACGCAGCACCGGGGTGGCGCGGATGTACTGGACACCTTCACCGAGAGTGGCCCACCACCCAGCGGTCCGGGCCTCGCCGGCGGGTTCGTCGACCCGGATGAGGACGAGGCCGGTGGCGGCGAGAAGGAAGGTGGCGGCGTCGGCGAGGATGACGACCCGGGCGCCGGCCGCGGCGAACAGTCCGGCGCCGATCAGCGGCGCGATCAGTCGCAGTCCCTGGCGGATCAGCGACAGCAGGCTGTTGGCTTGCCCGAGATGCTCGTCGGCGACGAGAGCCGGGAGCAGCGCTGTTTGCGCGGATGCCACGACCTGGTTGCCCGCTCCGTAGACGAGCATCACCGCGTAGATCAGCCAGAGCTGGTCGGCGTCGTGGACGAGCAGCAGCGGGAGCACCGCCGCCGCGAGAGCAAGGTTGACCGCGACCAGCAGCGGCCGGCGCCGGACCCGGTCCACGACCATCCCGGCCAGCGGTGCCAGCAACGCCGGCGCGGCGAGGAAGAAGAACGTCAGACCGGCCGCGGCGCTGCTCCCGGTCAGGGTCTTGACCCAGATCCCCATGGCCAGGAACAGCATCGTGTCCCCGAACAGGGTGAACAGCTGCCCACCCAGGTAGATCCGCACCCGGGGGTTCGCGAGCAGTGCCCTCACCGCTTGACCGTGGTGTCGGCATCTGCGTCGGGGTCGGCGGCGTCGGGTGGGGGACTGTCGTCCAGTGGCAACAGGTGGGTCAGGGCAACGAATTCCACCGCCGCCGCACCTTTTGGGCGGGCAGCCGGGTCGCCGAGCCGGTCCCGGTAACGCATCACCAGAGCACGGATCTGCTCGTCGAGCTCTGTGGCTTCCTCAGGAGTGACCCACCACACCGTCTCGCTGTGGCCACCGACCCGACGCCAACGTTCGGGCAGCGAACGCCGGTCCTGGCGCCACTGGGCGTGGTGGTCCAGTTGCCGTCGCAGCGTCAGCCCGGCGAGCCGGTCCCCGGCGATCTCCCCGGCGGGGTCGTCACCACCACCGCCGTAGCTGAAGCCGATCGTGACCACCCGCCACGGCCGTGACCGACCGGCACCCCGGCCGGCCTCCTCGACGAACCCGTACCTGGCCAGCTGACGCAGATGGAACGAGCACGTCGTCGGCGTCTCGCCGATCAGCTCCGCCGCCTGCGTCGCCGTCAGCGGCCCCCGCAGTGTGAGCACCTCGAGCAACGCCAACCGGACCGGGTGCGACAGCGCCCGCATCGTCTGCGGGTCCGTCAACCGCCGCGGCGGTGTAGGAACGGACTCAGCAGCCATCTGTCGAGAGTCAACTCTCGAGAGCGAGCTGTCAACAGGTCGGTACTCCGACCGATCGAGGTAGTGGGCGCTGTCCCGCCTGGGGAGCTTGGTCAGGCGGGCAGGGCGGCGGTCGCGGTCGTCACGCCGGGGTTTGCTTGCCGCTGGCGCGAACGAAGCCGATGACGGCCTTCGCCGCGCTTCGTCGCTGACCATGCCTGCACCGTCCTGCCATCGATCGGTCTGGACACGGCGGCGGCGGGACGTCCTGGGATCGCTGGTTCAGCGCACCAGTCGAACTTCTGCCAGGTTCTCCCAAGCCGTCGCGGTCTTGTGGGCGCCGTCGGGTTGGAAGCCGTTGCGGGTGTAAAAGGCGCGGGCACGGGGGTTGTCCTCGGCCACCCACACTGAGCAGGGCCGGTTGCCGACGGCGGCGTCGAGGAGGCCCTGTCCGAGGCCGCTGCCGTGGTGGGCCGCTCGGAGGTAGATGCTGACGAGCTCGAGGGCGCGGACCGGTGGTTGGTCACGGCTGGGGGCGGTGGTGGCGTAGCCGACGACCTGGCCTTGGACCTCGGTCACCAGGACCTGCCACCTGCTGTCGGCGGCGATCATTCGCTGCCACTGTTCGTGGCGGCGCTCGTCGGCTTTGAAGCTGCCCAGCAGAGACGCGGACAGCAGAAGGGCGTACGCCTCCCGCCAGCAGCCCACCTGGCAGCCGGCCAGGTCCGCGGCATCGGGGGCGCCCGGGCCCCTAGGGACGCCCGTGTTCTCCGAGCCGGGCGAGCCACTCGCGGTGAAGACTGGCCTCAGCCGGGCTGAACAGGTCTCGGGGCAGCGGGTCGACGCCGCCCTGCGGCGTGAGGACCGCGAGCAGGGCGTCTGCGCGCGTAGACACGGTCGCTTCGGGGTCGGTGCCCGGCGTCGGTTCGACGGTCAGCGAGTCGAGCACTGTGTCACGGAGCGGTCTGATCAGCCGTGGGTCGCGCAGCGGTTCGGGTTGGGCCAGCAGCAGGAGCACCGCACCTGTGGTGGAGGCTT
>JAABUL010005726.1_pt1 | contig 15117 bp, 26 predicted proteins | sample 5559151 | NCBI WGS metagenome assembly JAABUL01 (sample SAMN10711876, study PRJNA513368) | rock metagenome | isolation source: Antarctica rocks | place: Antarctica: Victoria Land, Pudding Butte sud | reverse complement strand
CCCCCCCCCATGAATGGTGTTGACGTGACGCATGCACGCACATCAGCATTTTAGAGTCGAGCTCAACGATCGAACTCAACGATCGAAATTAATATCAAGGATTTTTTCACGATGTCTGTGCCATCCGCAGATGGGAACCGATTCGGCGGCAGGCAATCCAGCGGGGGGCGCTCATGACACGAGTGGCTGTCAGGGACTTTGACCACGGAGATCAGGTGGGTGGCTGCGGAGCTGTAAACTCGCTCCTGGCTACGTCGGATCGTCTGTCCAGCACAGCACGCTGTGACTGCTACCAAGGGGATTCACTGGCATCACCTACACAGACTGTGAAGTCTGAGGCTGCCAACACCCATTGCGCACAGGCGCTGATGCTGCCGGAGGCAGTGCGCATGCTGCACCTGCTGCTGAGCATGGGCAAGCGCGTGTATGTGCACTGCACCGCGGGAATCAACCGCGCGACGCTCACCGTGGTGGGCTACCTGACCTTTGTGCGCGGCTGGCCGCTGGAGGACGCTGTGAACCACGTCAAACACAAGCGGCCGCAGGCGCACCCCTACATCGACTGCTGGCAGGTGTGCAGCCTTCATGACATGCAGGCTGATAGCGCGGCCTGGTTGTCCTCGTCGTCCGAAGACTTTGATATTGCGGCGTTGCCGCTGGCGGTGGGGACGTGGGGTGTTTCGAGTAGACTGGAGGCTCCAGCATTGTCCTGCAGACAAGCCAACTGTACAGTCAAGCTTGCGAGGTGGTAGCCGCACGCCCGCCCCACGCAGGGATGTGATGGGACGTTGGCTGCACGCAGGCATGTTGTGGGAAGCTTGCCAGCTGTCCTCTCCCTCCAGTATGCCCTACCCCTCCAATATAAATCATCAACTCCCCTCTGCCCTTTCTGCATGGTCCAGACGGTGAAGGCGCGGCTGACAGAGGGGCGCACAGAGGAGCTGATGGGACTGGCCAAGGCGGTGTACCGCGGGCGGCAGCACGACAACCGGCCCGGCAGCAGCCAGGGCGACTGGGCGTCCGCGGAACGGCTGCTGCTGCAGGAGCAGTTCACGCGCGGCATGGGCTGCACCCTGTCCCTGGTCTCCACCTTCAAAGTGGGCACCTTCCAATGGCATCAAGCACCGTGGCAGGCGCTTGCACGCCTGGCACTCGCATTTGAATGCCTTGCTGCCACAACCACCACAGCAGCTACAGGAGGTGCGGCTGGACGACTGCGGTGTGTCCAGTGCTTCTGGCAAGGGACTTTTGTAACACACTTCACGTGGATGTTCAAACAATGATTCTGTCTTTTCTCTCTGTTTTTTCTATTGAACAGATATAGTATTCTTTAACTGATTCCGTAACTCGTTCAAGTATGATGTGCACCAACAATGGTGAATGGTAAAAAATGACATGTAAAGATGGCGATCGAGTGTTTTTCCCGCCTGCCTGCAGGAGGCGGCGGAGGCGCAGGAGGCGCAGCCTCGTGTGCATGACATGTTTTCTTCATTGACTTGTGACAAATCCTCAGATGTTCTGTCGCATTCTGCACCGCAGGAGCTGCAGGAGGTGCAGCTGGACAGCCTGTGCGCGGAGAGCTCGCAGGGCGCAGAGCTGGAGCGCCTCCACTCTCAGCTGGACCTGGAGCGCACCCACCTCCAGCAGGTGAGCAGCGCTTGAGCCACTTGCGTGAATGAACGATCGTGTGGACCTCCCCGGCACGGCGACCGACGCACGCGGGCTGGCTGCGGAGGTGTGCAGGGGCCGGGTGCCCGCTCAGCAGGCGAGCGGCCCGGACTGTTGCGCACAATACAACGCGTGCCAAACACGCCGGCAGGTGATCAGACGTCGCAGCGCCGCGTGCAAGAAACTGTCTGCCATGTAACAGGCAGACATTTCTCAGGCTCGCCGCAGAATCTTGACACTCACGACAACACACACAGGGATTGCTCTGCGCTCCACTCGTGCCTGAACCCGGCTCCCGCCAGTGCCATGCAGGCAGCGAGGCACGCGCTGCCGTTGTGTGACATGATTTCGATACCGTCGAACTGTCGGTAATGCAGGCGGCAAAGGATCTGGAGGCGGCGCGGGAGGAGGTGGCCACACTGCATCTCATGCGGGGTGCGTGCTACACCTGGTTGCTATAATACCTAGTAACTCGTGCATGCTTTGACGCCTCCAGGCGGCAAAAGATCTGGAGGCGGCGCGGGAGGAGGTGGCCATGCTGCGCCAGGCGGCGGCGTCCGACGAGCTGGGCAGGTGGGCGGCTAAACCCTTTACTCGTCAGCCGCGCACTATGGCGCACTATGACTGAAGGGCAGAGTGTACCCGGCAGATGGTGTGCAACACTGCACCTGCTGTGCCGCCACTGGTGTAATAGCCGACAACACGGAGACGACACAGCTGCTTCCGACGGCTGCTGGCCACTGGCAGCAAGCGAGCCCCTTGTTGACCGCCTGCTTGATTTGTGGCGCCCTGCAGCGAGATGCTGGCGGAGCTGGACGCGCTCAAGTCGGCGCGCTCGGAGATTGCCGCTCTGCGCACCGCCATCCACCAGGTAATTTGAACCAGCAGAAACCCTGCTTCAAACTCACGTTTTTCTCACTAAAATGTCTCTTGCCGAAATGGGGCTGCGCACCACTTTGAACGACCGCGCTGTGCACCGCCATCCACCAGGTTGGCATACGAATGCCAACTTTGATTAATGAGCGAACCAGATAAGGCAACCTGGTCATTCTGCCATGGTGGTGCTGCACTCCAGCAGGGGAACGGCCGCGCTGCGCAGCGCGATGTGGCTCTCCACGCTGCCGCAGAGCCTCTGCCTACACATAAGACTGGTCACCCTGTACTCAGCAGAACGTTTTTCCACGTTCAAGATCGAATGCTGCAGGTGGCGCAGGCGGCCATGAAGGGAATGGAGGGCGAGGCTTCCCCCTCGGTCGACTCGCGGGACTACCCGTCGACGTTCCTGGAGCCGGGGCATGCGGAGGCATCCATTAAGGCGCCGGCCAGTGGCGCCTGAAAGGAGGCTGCGGGCGCCGGAAATGGTGCGCTGACCTGCTGAGGCAGGCGGCATGGGGTAGCAGTGTGCGGCGGCTGCCCTGCGGAGGACACGTCCAGCCTGTTGGGGAGACGGTCCGGGCTATGGGTCATGTCCGAGACGTGAGCTGCTTGTGTCAGTGATGGCGGCTCAGCTGCTTGGGGCAGGAGGGCGGCATGTGTGCCGTGGGATTTGAGGGTTGAGAAATTGTCAAATCTGGGAACACAGCTGAAAAGCTTGGGGAGTGCTGTTGGATGGTATGGGGAAGATGAGAGTGGGGTGCAGCTATTCGCTAAATCGTTGCTGTCACCGACGAGCTTCTGCCGTTCTGTGAGACCTTCTTGAACCAAAATGATGTATGTAGGTTAGGTCTCTAAGTGGGAGCAGGTTGCCATTGACAGTCGAAATTGTTACATACCGGCAGAGGTGGCAGGATCTTCATCTCCTACTTGATCAAAGTCCGGCTTTCTTCATCAAACGTCAGTGTCACTTGGGATGCACAAAGTCAAGAGTATCTGTCACAAAGTACCTGTCACAAAGTCAGTGAATCCCGGTCGATGCGCCGCTGCATCACATTCCGAAACCTCCGCCGCAATCCGCCGGCAGTCCCCCTAACCTCACATCCTGCTGGGCTGACACTGTGCCGCCACGCTCGGCCTACTGCACCTCTACCTCGAATGCTTGGGCCGTCCGACACCTACGGACGGAGCTCGGCACAGCGAGCGCATCCGCCACTCATCCAGCTGCTGCTGAGACAGCGGCCTCCGGGCAAGTCCTCCAGGCGAGTCCTCCCATCGAAGCGCAGCCCACGGCCCGCAATTGCGCCGCAACGACTGTCCCTCCGCAGCAGCCGCCTTCCCCAGCCGAAGGGCGCCCCGCCTGCCGGGGCGCCCGCCGACAGCAGCGCCGCATCTCCTGCAGCGACCTGCTGCATCTATGGCTAGCTGCCTTCACCAGCCCAAGGGCGGCGCCCCGCCTGCCGGGGTCCCCGCCGACAGCGGCCCAGCGTCCCCCGCAGCGACGTGCTGCGTCTGGGGGCTCTCGCCGCTGGGCGGCCCGGCCGCCGCCGCTCTCGCCACCAGCTCCGCCGGGTCGGCGTGGCAGTCGCCGGGCGCCGGCTGCAGGAAAGGGTGCTGCAGCAGCTCTGCCGCCGACGGCCGCTGTGCTGGGTCCTGTCCGGGACGGCAGCAGGCACGACGGTCACACCGGGACAAAAGATGATCCGAAAGTGTTGCGCAGTCGAACGCCTGCACTCTGCTGGGAGGCCGCAGTTTACTAGCAGCTATCGAGTCAGCATGCCCAGCCAAAACAAGGTATGCTGCATGAACAAGGTGGAGTTGACACTGCACGCGGCAGCTGCCAGGGGTCGAGACCGAGTGGACCATCCTCGAATACACAAAGGCACACGGCGCCGCACCTTGGCGAGCGTGCAGGTGAGGAAGTCGCGCAGCTGCTGCGACATGCCGGCGCCCGGAGGCGGCAGCGGCACCGGCTGCTCCACGATCTGGGCCAGCAGGTCCCAGAAGCCTGTGCCCGCATTGGCGCTCTGTAGTGCAAAACGCACCGAAACTTTCAGGGTCAAAGACGGCGGCAGGGATGCCTTATTCCTCGTCCATCATGGCCTGAGCGCAGGGTGCGATGGGAGCTTGTGCGAGCGAACATTAGAAAGTGCACCACAACACGTTGCGGACAAGGGTCGGTGTCAAGGATTCTCCGTTGCCTCAACGACAACCCCGGCCGCGCACCCCGGCGGGCGGGTAGGGAAAGCGGCCTGTGGCGGCCTCCAGCAGCGTGAGGCCCAGGGACCAGATATCGGAGCTGAAGCTGTAGGTGGCCCCCCGGATGCGCTCGGGCGACATGTACGTCACCGTGCCCACCCAGCTGGCCGCCTGGCTCACGCTGCTGTCCAGGTGCCCTGACACCTAAGCGGCGGCGGCGGCATGCGTCAGGAGACAGCAATTATTGGTTTGCTCAGGCGACATGAATTCACTCTATGGGGCAACGCCGATCTGGCCTGATTGGTATCCCAGCTGGCCGCCTGGTCCACGCTGCTGTCCAGGTGCCCCGGCACCTGCGGGACATGGATGATCTGCCGTGGCGATGCATTCGGGAGACATTCGTCAATGCACTCTGGCCAGTTAGAACTTCGCCCCAGCTGGCCGCCTGGCTCACGCTGCTGTCCAGGTGGCCCAACACCTGCGCGGCATGGTATGCATGTCTGGCCCTGCTGCGATTGACTAACTGGACTTTGCTCGCTTACGCTGCCTTACTTGGATTGCAGAGCAGTGCCGCCCTGGAGGCCCGATTGACGACACCTGGGAGAGCAAGCCAGTGCTGTGAAGGTAGAGCACGGGCAGGCCGCGCACCCCGAAGTCGGAGATCTTGAGCACGCCGGAGGAGCTGAGCAGCAGGTTGGACGGCTTGATGTCGCGGTGGATGACGCGCAGGTCCCTGTGCAGGTAATTCAGCCCCGCCAGCGCCTGCGCAGTCGAGTTCGACTCATGCTAAGATGTGCTATTGGAATGCTGGGATACTTGTCCCATACCAGTAAGATGCGCATACCGCCAAGCACCAAAGCTTGCTGGCGTGCAAGTGCGTGTCCGCAGTCGCCGATTCTGTGCACATACCCCAGCAAAGCTGAGTCCAGGCATGCAAACCGGCGAAAGTTTTCACCGCAATTATCATTCATTCAAAGTGAAGGCACCTGGCGCGCGAGCACCGCGAGGTAGGGTTCCTCGATGACACGTAGCCGCTGCTGCAGGTGGGCCAGCGTGCCGCCGTCCATGTACTCCATGATAACGATGATGCAGCCGCCTTCGAAGTATGCCTGCCGCACACATTGCAGGACATCATGTGAGGCAGCTGATGTCCGCTGCCCTCAGGTGAGCATGAGTTGAATGTTGGGTTCTTGCAAGACGCTGCGGTGAAGGCGGAATCTAGCAAAGTTTTCTTAGAGACACATCACCCTGATGGCACTGCACCTGGTAGTAGCGCACGATGAAGGTGTGGTGTGAGTCGTACAGGGTGCGCAGCTCCGCGGTGATCTGCTTCCGCACCACGTCGTTGCTCACGTCAAACTGCATGACCTGCGGAGCACACACAGAGGCCGCCTCGCGAGTGTTTCAGGATCCAGCGTCCGTCTTTGTGCAGAGTGGCAAGGCTGTGGCGCCGTGTCGATTACGCCCTCGGCTTCAAGGCGTCTTGCAAAGGGCACAGCCAGCGGGACAAGTTGCAGATTGAGCTGGCCGCGTGACTGCTCACGCCGCTCTTTCAGTGAGAGCATCTGTGTCGCGAGCTTTGCCGCGCACATCGCAATATGTCGACCTCTGTGGGCACGCACCCCGTGCGCCGGCCGCTACCCTCTGAGCGCCAGGATGCGGCCAGCAGGCGATCACCCTCGGCATCTAGGACATGCTTGAAAGCATCAGCATGGGAGCCTGCAAGCTTCTCATCAACCGCACCTTGAGCGCCAGGGTGCGCCCGGTGGGCAGGTGCACCACCTTGTTGACGACGCCGCTGCTGCCGGCGCCCACAGTGCCATAGTCCTCCAGCTCTTCCAGCTGCAGCGTCCGCAGCTGCGCCTCTTGCTCATCCTCCTCCGGGGCCTGCGGAAGAAACGAGATTCAAACGTTTACATAGGGTCTAACACTCGTCCATTCGCAGCGACTGCAGCTGTGCGTCCTCCTTCGCCGCCTCCGGGGCTTACGAGAACGCTGCTGGAAGTGATGAGTGCCATGGGACGAAGGCAGCAGAGCTGAAGTGGATGTGAAACTGCGGCTGATGGCGGCTGACCGCAAAGTGCGGAAGCTCACTGATACTGCTTTTCGCGCTGCATGCATGCATGGCAAAGTCTACTGTTGTTTGCACAATAGTGAGATTCACCTCTGCCATACCGGGTAGCGCTGAGCCGAACAGACCAGCATGCCCCGGCGACACCGCTGCGCCCTCATGATCCCTGCGGACCAGGAACCGTTGTGTCTCAAGGCAATGCCTGCAACAAGAGTTCGCAGCACGCTATTCCGCTGTTCACCATCATTGATTCCCACTGCGCACTGGGCAGGGTCAGGCTGCGTCGTTTGCCTTGCGTGTCAGTGCCGCAGCCAGATCGTGCACGCAGAGCTGCACAGTCTGCAACTGCACCCACCTTGCGCCTGGACCAAAGCGGCTCTTCTGCTGAGACTTGTCACCGCCGATGATGAGCCCCGCGCGCCCGATGGAGAAGTCACCCTCCTGGAAAGTGCCGCTCTGCGTCCTGCTTGCCGTCAGCGCATGGTTGGTAAACGAAATCTCATCATGTGCTTGGGCCTACAATGGCTCCTTAAAACCTTCAAGGACACACTAGGTTGTCATTGCTCGATTCACGGCACCTTGCCAGAGGCTTTGCAGCTCGGCAGCTCTGCCCAATGTGAGCAGTTGTTACGGGCCAGAGGAAGCGGACATGCCGGCATCGCATCTGGACCTCAGACAATATGCGGCTGGCCTGAATTGTGATCGCATGTCGCACATTGGAGCCAAGGCTGCACCAGCGGTGATATTGCTTGGCAATGCGTGAAGACACGTTGGTCGGCAAAGCATTGCGCAGTGCCCCAACCACTATGATGACTGCCTTCAAGGATGTAAATGCTCACAGGTTATATGGGGTCTCTGCCTCCTGGGGGATGTCCAGCGCCAAATTCATGGCAGGCATGCTGCCCCAGATGGCCTTGATTCGGCCCGTGGGAGGCCGAGCCAGCCGTCAAGCAGCCGTCAGATATCTGCCATACCGACCGCAACCTTGCTGAACAGCCTCTCAGCGCGGCTTCGCAAGTCTTGGCTTGTTGGTCTGTGCTATGCTCTATCTGTGCCGAGCTCAGTTGCTTCAAATTTCATGCCGTGTAGCGACATTAGGATGGCTAATCACGCGTCATGAGGGTTTAGCAGTACCTCACTGCTGTTCACAGGTCGTAAATATCGAATGCTACCCACGCTCCAACCAAACTGGCAGACACGTTGTTTTGCGGCAACGAGTGTGGCGATCTCAGCTGACAACTCCCAGAAGCTGATGTCTGTACTTGTGCACATGGTGTCGCGCCGCCGCTGCTGAGCACCTCTGACCCTGACTGGTCTTATCTACTTCTTCACACTGAGAGTCCATGGCTGCCATTTTGCACTGGAACGTCACGGCAGATTCTCTAGCAGCTTGTCACATTTCTCGGACAGCACGTCGATGGCCTGCTCGAACAACACGTCCGGCGGCAGGATTCCTGCGGTTTCAGGCAGCGCATGTCACCGCCGCCATGTGGCAAACTGGCAAGCGTGCAAATTCTTAGCGATTCACTGCAACGCGCTCAGCTCATCAAGCAGGTCAGCATCGTGCACGTGCAGACGCAGACCGGCTAGCGCCGCGCCGCGATTGTGAACAGCCATGCAAGCCTGACCAGGGCGCGAGCGCACCTGTGGACTGCACGGTGAAGATGAAGTGCTGCTTGTCCTTGCGGACCTGCAGCCAGTCCTCCCACTCCGGCTGCCCCGACAGCGCCCGCAGCTGCGCGCAGTAGAATGAGATTCAAGAAACGGCCTGGCATCCTCATAATCCATCTGCTGGTACTCCTGCCTTCCATCACCTGAGAGTGCATGCTGCCCGAGCTGCCAGCATCTTGTTGGGGTACAGTGCCGGGTGCTACAGCAAACAGCCATGCAACTCCAGCGAGGTCGTCCCGAGTCGTGTCCCCACTGCTACAAGCGGACCGATCACGCAGCGGCTGGACAGCAGTCAAGGCCGTCACCACTAAGCGCACTCCAGGACGAGGCCAGGCCGCGTGTGCACTTCCAGAACAACATGCCGGAAACGCCATCGTCAACCCATGTGTCTGCACTGCCAAGCGTCTCCGCATCTCTGTGGCCCCCGCCTCACCTTTTCAAGGTGGTGCTCGCTGCCGCGCATCTTGTTTACGACCAGCTTGCGGCGCGAGCCACTGCCCTCCAGCCGGAACAGCGGTGGATCGTACTTTGGCGGCGTGTCCTTCGGCTCCCCGTCTTCCTTCGGTATCTCTTTCGACGGGCATAGCGCCATCAGCTCGTCCGCGCGCTCGCCGGTGATGTCCTGTGTGAGATCACCAGCCGTCTCGGTTGTGTCTTTCCTTGAACCATCACGTCTGCGCAGTGCTGGTCCATGACGGCCAAGGCATGCTGCCACGGCAGCATGAGCTGTCAAAACACGGTTGCGAGGCTGCCAAAGCGGCAGCGCACCTTCAGGAAGACGATCTCAGGATTTAGTCGGTACCACGCCGTCGCGACGGGTGACCACTTCGCATGCTCTGCGCCGATGCCTGCAGTGCAGATGGATCACCTTCAGACCCAGACGCCTGCACGTGCATGGGCGAGATCCTGCTGAGGCAGGCAGCAACCAGGTTCCTAGTCAGTTTTCAGCTGATGGTGCAGTCTGCCCCAAAGCAAAGCTTCAGCCCGCGGCACGACGCCGAGCCGTCATCGGAAGCATAAAGCGCCACCCTTTGTGCAATGCGCCTCCAGCTCGATGGCATGGCCCGCCCGCATCTTGGCCAGCAGGATGTCCTCGATGACTGGGCTGACGCCATCCGGCAGGTCCAGTGCTATCTGCAGGCAATTTGACGGAATGGAAACTCTTTTCGAACTTTTTTACCGGGTACGGCATAACACAGTACTCAACCTGGAAAAACTCACAATTGAACGTGTCAACAGAGCGGTGCAGTGTCGTAGGAATGTGAGCAGCAGAGGTTCACAGCTACCTGTTGGTCCTCTGCAAACTCGCAGTTGGTCTCCTCCGGAATCTCGCTGCCGCCGGACACGTACTGCAGCTCGCTGGCATACACTGTGCGCCACACCACAACATGTCAAGTCCCACCAATGCTGGCACTGCACAAGCTCTTGAGCCGGCCCTGGCCAGACTGTTGACCGACATGCTCGAATATGTCTCCTGTCACAGACCAGCTTGTATGCAACATATGCAACAAAGCCAGCAGGCGCTGCAGGTGCAGAGGGCTGCCGCACGGGCAGCTTTCCACCCATCGCGTTCCAGCAGACTTTCAGGGATGGTTCCAGAAGCGTGCGCGGTGCGGACCTTTCTCGTCCTTGAGCTCGCCGCCGTGGATGTACCCATTGGCGTCCTTCTCGCCGCCGACGCGCCGGCAGGCGACGTCCAGCTTGAACACCACAGTGTTGCGCTCGTTGCCGACGGAGTCCGCTGCAGGCAGTGTAAGGCCACGTTTGGGGTATGCTTGCTGTTCCATGGGCACAATCGTAATGTTTGTGCAGTCCACCAGTGTGTCACATGACAGTAAACTCCAGGCCAGCAATGCAGACATCGGTGCCAGCGGTTTTCAGGACAGCAAATAGCGCTATCAGAACAGCAAGAGGCAGCGTCAGGGGAGGGGCGGGATCAGCTGTGTCTATTGGGCAGCATATGGGATAGCAAATGGCACACGCGTGCGGTACTCCAGCAGCCGTGGGTCGATGTTCAGCGGCACCATGCCCAGTCGGTGCGCCAGCATCTCATCCTGCATTGCGGCGGTAATCAGTGAGGGCAAAGTTCATGCCCCAGTGGCAGCAGCAGTGCGGTACGCCGAGCAACACCAGAAGCGCGGGCAGTGTCTGCTACGTCAGGCTCGCTGGTGCGGCGATTGCTTCTCAGGGGGAAGCCCTGTGCACTGGGGCAAATGCGCGCACCGCGATGATGGACGTGTTGTTCAGGAAGAACACGTGCTCGATGGCGACGGTGGGGACCTCGGAGATGAGGATGCGTCGCACGGCGTTCATGATCGCCGGGTCAACGCCCTTGACGTCAAACTCTATGTCATCACCGCTGTCGCTGACCTCGTTCAGGCTGACCTCGAAGCCGCGCGCAAAGTGGTCGAAGGACCAGCTGTTGTCCACGTCCAGGGCCATGTACGCGTGCGCGCCCGCCACCGTGCTCGCCTGCGCAGACGCAACGATGCTGCCGGTCAGCTTGGCGTGTGCATGGTCGCTGCGCATCATGCATGCGGAAGCAGCTGGAAAGGTCTGGTGTCCTGGACAGGCGGAGGATGACCAGTCCCTCCACTCAGCAGTCTCTGTGCAGGTCACTGGATGGGTTCCTGCACAGTTCTGGCAGCAAGCGGTACAGCCGGCGGCGTACATGAAAGTTCATGTCGGCACCGCAGGTGACGTAGCGGTGATGCCCCTGCAACCGCTCCGGCAGCGCGTCGGGCGCCACCGCAGGCTCATCCTCCTCGGCTGCCTTCTCCTGCTTCTTCTGCCGCTTGCCGCGCTTTTCGGCGTCGTCTTTCGCCATGCTGAAGCTGCTCTATCAAGTCGCACGCTCGCTCCGGGCGTCGAATCACTTTGGAGTTGGTTCAAGTTCAATCGAACGATTGTGCATGCTTTACAGGAAGTGTTCCCGCCCTGCTTGCCGGCTGCATCCGGTGTCGGCAAACGTTTCGGAAACCCGCAGTTGCAGATGCGCAGCTTGCGGACACGGCCAGGAGGATTGGCGAATTGTGGATCACAGTTGAACTGCTGAAAATTGCACACCAATTGTGCTGGCGAGCAGTGCATCCAGCGTCGCGATTTGGCCGCCCTGTATTGTGGGCAGCTCAGGGTTTTATAGTCGTCATAATTACTCAGCTTCGCACTAGCTAGCGTGAAAACTTATTACGATCTGAAACTTAGCCGCAAACAGAGACTCCTTGCATCCTGCAAAGTTGTCATCAACGCACAGACTGCTTTCTTGGACCTCCTGATCGACCAGCCGACTACTACTTACAGTACTGCAACTTGCTTACAATGTCGAAGATTCTGATCGTGAGCACTGCGGCCAGCAAGCTGGGCGAGCTGACAACTGGCTCATGGTGCGCCTGTATTCCTAAGTCTGAATCACCGTCGTCTCCCTAGGGTGGACGTCATACCCGCAAACCTGCTGCACCTGCTTTGGTCATCAGCATATGGTCATGTAGGCGTCACCCGGACGTCATGGACGCGGGCGGCGGCCGCAGCCTGCATCACGCAGATCGCATTCGTCAGTTTTGCCATTACACATCTGCCAAGCAGGAAACGGCTGCCCCGTTGACCTTGAGGCTGGTACTCGCATCTGCACACATCAGGCATCAAGGACAGTCATATGTATCTTCCAGGCTGGAGGAGATCGCTGCACCCTATTACGTGTTCAAGGAGGCAGGTTATGGCGTGGACATCGCGTCCACATCCGGTGGCAAGATCCCCATGGATGAGGCGTCGCTGTCCAGCGACTTCCTGACTGAGGCGGCCAAGAAAATGCAGGTCAGAACGTCTGTCTCCGCGCACTTCAGTGCTGCACATCGTCGCAGATGTGCAGTCAGAGGTTCCATCTAACATGCATCGTGACTGATGCTGTTCACATCCTGGCTGCAAGTTGTTGGCTGAAGCATGCATATGCTCAAACGATGCAGGCCGACCCCGAGGCCAGCAAGGCGCTGGAGGAATCCATCGCTGCCAGCAGCATCACCGACACGAGTGCATACGCTGCAATCTTCGTGCCGGGTGGCCACGGCATCGCCGCGGACGGCCCCAAAAACCCGGTCCTGCAGAAGCTGCTGGTGGGTGTTCCCTGTGCACATGTGTTTCGCGCTGGGCTGCGGGCTCCTGTGGCAGCCACTGCCGCGCAGCACCCCAGATCATGCTGGGTCAGTTGCGCATGCCCCTGCATGCAACATGATCGCATCGTGTTCCTGTCGTTGAATTGTCGCTCAAAACACCTTTGAAGCAAGCCAATTCAATATGCAGGTGGACTTCCACGACAGTGGCAAGGTTATCAGCTCTGTGTGCCACGGGCCCATCTCGCTCACCCACATCAAGCTCAGCAGCGGCGACTGGCTGCTGAAGGGCAAGAAGGTGCGTTGTCTGCTGCTGAGCACACTTTAAGCAAGCTGAGCTCGCAGATGCGTGTGTGTGATGCTGCTATGCCACAGGAGCAAGTGCAAGGTGTGCAGGTTACCTTCAGCCACAGAAAATGAGCATTCAGATTATGGTGTGGATTGCTCCTTGTAGGTCACCGGTTTCAGCAACTCCGAGGAGACGGCTGTGGACAAGATCAAGGTGAGAAGAAACCGCCACTTATTTACTCTGTTGTCTGGCAGAAGCCCTCCTGTCTTCTCGTCGTCACCAGCTGCAGCGTCGAATTGCAGACATGACCTGACATTTCATCGGTGTGGTCTGCAGTACATGCCGTTCCTCATCGAGGATAGGCTGAAGGAGGAGGGCGGTTCTTACTCCAAGGTGCGGGCCTGCGCCGTACTCAGCGTCCTGCCATGGTCGTGCTGCCATGGTCGTGCTGTTGGCGTCAGGGTGCAATGCACTTTCATGCCACTCGCCTGTTCACATGACTGGAAACATGGATTGGTATGCCTTGTGCATGGCGCAGGGCGACGACTGGTCCGAGCACGTGGTCACCGACGGCAAGCTGGTCACGGGGCAAAACCCGCAGTCATCTGAGGGCGTTGCCAAGGCAGTCCTTGCCGTGCTCAAGGCTTGAGCCTTACGCAGCGATTGAAACCCCACAATACCGTCGGCACATCCGCGTGTTGTGATTTTCTGCTACCAACTCGGACGCTGAAGTTTCATTAACCTACCACTCTTTTGCCCTCGGTTGCGGCGGCCGGCCCCAGCGCGCCGTCATCGCTGCTGCTGCGTGTTGGGTACCGTCTGCACTTTGGATTTATAATCTGGAAGTTGATGACTCTGGCACGTTTCGATGCATTTGATGGCACCGCGCTGACGATGTGTAGGCGACAATCAATAAGCAATGTACACCTTCACAAGAGCCTACTGCTAGACATGATGACACATGATGGTGTTTGATGATTTGATGCCTTATCAGCTTGAGTGAGGCTGGCGGGTGTAATCTATCTGTCTTGTTACCAAAATTTTCCCTCGTCATCAACCCTTCTCTCTATCTATCTAGTGGACGAAAGCTACCGCCAACATTTCCGCAGTTCCCTCTTCTGATAGATAGATTACACCCGTCAGCCTCACTCAGGCTGACAAGGCATCAAATCTACAATTAACCATCATGTGTCATCGTGTCGCACTTCTCGTGCCTGACCGCGCCACTGTCACAACTTGTGCAGCAGCGGTCCGCGGACTCCATCACGATCGGGAGCCCCATGGGCAGTTATTCGATCCCGCCTTGGTCAAGGACCCCAAGTGCGCAGCTTCATTAGTGCGCAGCTTCATTATCTTGTGTGCATGATACCACACAAACACTGTCTTTGTGGCATTGGAGCGCTGCTGTAAACGGAGACATTCACTTCTTCAGCTGTACATGCCCATTCCTCACATTTATGAGTGGTTTGCAATGCGCTGCTGCCGCGCAAGTTCCTGACGGAGACGGCCAAAGCCTTCCTGAATGACACGGAGGCGAAGGAGGCCGTGAGCAACTCGCTGAAGACGTCGCAGCTGCAGGGCATGGACAAGTGGGACGGCGTCTTCAGCCCCGGTGAGATGGTGGATATCTCGTCTAATACCGTGCAACACTACAGCGGTTTTATAGTCCCTGGTGAGTTTCAAAGCATGGCTGTCGGCCTGTCGCCGCCAGCGTCGCCTTGCCCGGCAGCAAATCCGCAAGCAGCTTTGTGCCGCCTAACAGTAATCTGACCTCGTGTCTATCAAGTCGATACAGACATGTCTTATTGGGTTGTCGCTGATGAAAAAATGCAGGCGGCCACTGCGCAGTGGTGGACCTGCCTGAAGACTGAAACGTCCAGAGCATCCTGGCGCAAGGCATCCAAGTATCTTGTGTTCCATTTGGAATCACGGGAGTTGTCGGGTACGGGGTCTGCAGTGCCACTGGGAGAACCTACCAAATACGCAGCACGCGCGTCAGAGACTGTGCAATCAAAATTTGAGTGCGCATTCAAAACCGTGCTCCTGCATGACGGTCTGCTCATGATGTCGCAGCTCGCTGCATCGGCTCTGAGCTGTCACGGCTGTCCGCCGACTGTCAATCTGTTTCAAATTTAATAAAACGTCTAAAACAGATTCTCTAACACCTTTTAAGTTTGAATATTCATGACTTACCCCTTGAATTTCAACACACAGGATGGCTAATCCACTCAATTCAGACAATA
>JAABUL010005725.1_pt1 | contig 15123 bp, 2 predicted proteins | sample 5559151 | NCBI WGS metagenome assembly JAABUL01 (sample SAMN10711876, study PRJNA513368) | rock metagenome | isolation source: Antarctica rocks | place: Antarctica: Victoria Land, Pudding Butte sud | reverse complement strand
CGATAGTGGAAAGCCTGATAAGAATATCATTGGGAATGTTCATGTCGCATCAACATTGCCAGCAGAGTGTCTCGAACAACGCCCTTATCGATAAGAGAATGTATTGTCCTCCTTTCCTACGTCATCATGAGGATATCGGAGGGGAAAATAGGTGGCTGATCACCGGCTGACAGGGCCAATTTTGTCAACTCGCGCGATATCATCTTTCGGGAACTAGTCAAGAATAAGAGTCTATTCTTATCAAATTTGGTGCGAATACTATCTAAATTTTGAAAAGCTTCTCGATATCTTCTTATAATCAATAGATATATAGTATAATATATAGTATAATCGATACAATTGCTTATAATTTAAGATCGATTTAGAGTTTTAATTAAACGTCTATTGTATATATTAAATAGATCGAAAAATTTCTCTTAATCTTATTGTTTTTAGATCTAAATTAATTGAGAAATATATCTAATCTTATATTCTATCTATTTTTGTAAATTCTTTTGTATTTGTATATCTAAGAAGTTTAAAATTATTTTTGTTATTATTATTTTTGTCTATATTAATACTATTGTAGTCTTTATAAATTTATTGATAATTTTGTTGTATATATAGATAATAATTGTTAGTTGTTTAGAATAAAACTTGTATTTAAAGTTTTTTTAATTTTTTTATTAAATAAGTTTGTAATTGTTGTTTAAAGAGATTATTAACAAATTTGTATTAAAATTTATATATTACTTCTTTTATAAATTGATAAAAATAAAAATATTTTAATTAAAAAAGTACAACAACAATACAAAGAAAAAGATAGATTAATAATAATAAAAACAAAATAAAATTGTTTGCTTTAACAACAATATAAAAAACAATAAAATTAATAAAAAGATAATTATAACAAATATAAATAATTATAAATACAAATTAATAGTATAAGAAGTATTTTTTATTGTTATTGTATTTAGAAGTTTTTGCGTCTTTATTAATATAAAGACAAAAAAAAAATTAAAAAAATTATTAAGTTTGTTCTTTATCTTTAAAAATTGTTTTAATTGCTTATTAAAACTACTAATAATTAGATTAATTATAAAACTATTTAAATTAAATATTTATTGCTTTAGAATCGAAATAATTAAATATATTTGCAAGTTTATATTTTTATTGTTATTATTAAAACAAACAAACATATTTGTAATAAAAAATATATATTAAGAATATTTAAAAATCTTTAGATTTTATAGCAAATATTATAAATAGTTTGCACGCAATAAAACAAAGTCTTAAAAAAATATTATTTGTAAATAAGTTAATAAACTTAAGAATATTTTAATAATAATATTAATTGTTGTTGTTTGTATTTAGAAATTAAACTTTAAAAAGATTAATTGCAAAAACTTTTTTAACAATTTTATTTAATTGTAAACAATAAAATAGATATTTAAATACTTTAATTAAAAGTCTATTATATTATATATAAATTAACAAAATAAGTTAGTAAAATAGCTTTTATATATAGAGTTATTAATCTAATAATTTATTTGCTAAATTTGTTCGATATTAATATTAAGCAATTTTGTTTCTTTTGTATTTAAATTTTGTTTTATATATATAATCTTTGATATTTTAATATTTAAATAATTATAGATTTTATAAATCTAATTTTATTATATATAATTTGAAAACTTTTTTTAGATATTTCTAATAAAGCTTGCAAATTAGTTAACAAAATTTTTAAAAATTAAAAACAATAACAAGATTTACAATTACAATATTATAATATAATTACAAGCGTTTTTCGCTTTAATTAAATAATATTATTAGTAATAAATAATAAAGATTGTAAAACTATTAAAGCAATATTGCGAATATAATATTAATATAAAGAAAATACAATTGTATAAAAATTTAAAAAGAAAATCTTGCTTAAAAAAGATCTTTTTAAAAAATTTATTTGCAAAAATAAAATATTTAATTAATAATAATATTTACAATTATAATATCGACAAATTAAATATATTTATATTAACAAAATAATTAATATATATTTATAGTACAAAAAACAAAGAAATTAAATATATAGAGCTTAAAAAATAAATATAAAAATAAAAGATAAAAATAAAGTTTTCGAAAAACGCACAATATTAATTAAAATATTATTTGCAAACTTTAAATTAATTATTAAATAAATTTAAATTTAAGTTATTTAAAAGCTTTAAAGTCGATTGTTTAAAAACTTTAAACTAACTTTTTTAAAAACTTTAAATATTTATTATTTAAAATATAAAAATATATTGTTTAAAAACTCTAATTAACAATTATATATTTACTAATAATTAAATATTGTATTACATCTTATTAATAACAATTTTTTTTTTGTTAAATTGCTTTTATTGTTATACAAAGTAATTAATTATAATACTAAAAAAGCAAAGATATATATCTTAATATCTTAAAGTATTAATATACTTAATTCGATTATTTTAATTAATTTTATTATTATTTATAATATAGAATAAATAAAAAGTAGATAAGAAATTTTTGTTTTAAAAATATAAAAGTTGCAAATCTAAAAGCTTTATATATTGTTATAATTTCTCTTGTAAAAATATAAAATAATTAAGCAAGAAATTAATATTATTGTAATGCTATAACTATAATATTCTAAACTCTGTTATAACTCGTAGCCGAATTATATTATACGTTAAGACAGCGCTCAGATTCTGTTTTAACAATAAAGAGTTTTTTTCTTAAGAATTTCTTTCTGAATTTTTACAATTTATTTTTTCTATAATTGTAGATCTATCTTTCTATTTTGCTTTCTATATATACAGCGTGCGTCTTAATAGCGCTACTTCTATTATACAATTATATAATTTTACAGTAATAAATTGTCTAATCTTCTAAGAGCAATTGTTTGTTAGAATATCGAATTAAGAATTTAAAAAAGCAACTCGCTTTAATAAAAACAAATTTGCAACAAAAACAACTATTGCAGAAAACAGTACAACTGCAACTAGAAAACTCTTTATAGTTATTAATTTTTAAAAATTATTAAACAAAAAATATAACAACTTTAATAACAAATTTTTGATCAGAGACAAACTCGAGACAAATATAAGTTCTATTTTTAGTAATTTCGAGATTAACTACAAAACTTTTCTAAAGAAAAAAAAGAAAAGTCAAAACAGCTTACTGTTAAATATAAATATCAATTTTTTCTAAAAGAAAATCAGAAACTCCAAATTCTGTTACAAAATAACAAAATAAATATATTGTTTACGCAACAATATTGTGCAGCATTTTCGAAAAACAATATTCTGAAAAACAACAAACTATTTTTGAAAAAACAAAAATCGATACTTAATCTGAGACTGTTATATCTAGATAACTATTACAAAAAAAACTTCAAAAAATAGAAAAACTAAATTAGAAATACAAAAATTATATTCGAATCTAGTTTAAAAATTTTTTCTATTAAAAATTATAAAATTTGCTGATATTAATTTTTTCTGTGCAACAGTTTGACAACGCAATAAAATAATTACAAAAAAACAAATTTTACTGTTTTAAATACTTAAATATTCGAACAATTCTTACAGTATTTAATAAATTTTATAGAATTATTTAAGAATTGTCGACTGACTATTGCAATTAAATACAGTTATATTAAGCAAAATTTTATACAGAGTATAAACAACTTTGTTATCTATTTAAAAAATTTAGAAACAAATTTAGAACTCTTTATTGAGTTTTAGAAATAAAATACGTTTTTAAATAAACTAAAAAACAAGATTTATAAAAAAGTTATTGTTGTTTCTGATTTTTCTGTAATAAGAGATGCGCTTGTTGCGCTGATTGCGTATATAGAAAATGCTATTATTTTGCAAAATAATTATAGAAATTAATTTTAGAAATTAAGTTATAAATCTTGTTTTATTTTAAGAAATAATTGTTTTGAATAAGAATTGAACAAAACAGTTTCTAGATCAGATTTTTGCAATCTTTTTTAACAAAATTGATATAAAAATATTATTATATTCTTTTTGTAAAATAGCTCGAGTAACAATAATTATACAAACAAAATTTGTATATATTACAATTGTAATCAGCAGAAATATATCTTTTTTAACTGTTTTTTTTTAAGAAAAAAAACTTGCAAGTCAATATAATAGTTGCTGCAAAATCGAGTGTATTGTATATTATACAAAAGATACTATTGTTTCAATATATTAGCAAGATTTTTGATAATTCGAAAAACTAGAAAGACTTGCAACAATTATTGTTGCTGTTGCAAATTGCAAAACAAAAATTAATACAATTTTGACAGAGTTGTTTATATATATATTAGATAAATATTACAAGAAAATAATATTTCTAAATAAAAAAAAATATATTAATTGTATTTTTAAACAGTAAACAAAAATATAGTATTTAGAGAATACAAGTTTTCTGTCTGTTAAAATCGAAATTTTTTACAAAATTAAAATACAATTTCTAGAATTCTACAATATAAATATCAGAATTTGCAATAGCAATAACAGAAAATATATATTGTGTCAAGTTTTCTACTTTTTTTCGAAAATTGCTCAGAATATAATTGTCGAACTATTATAGATAATAGAAACAAATTCGCATATTAATTGACAAACTTTTATATAAAAATATTAAGTAATAGAAAACAAAATTATAATAGATTTCTTCGAGAGTTTTCTATTGTATACAAAGAATATTTTAGTCTATATATTTATAATAAGTAGTATTAGTATTACTGCAAAAGCAATTTTTTTTTTAATTTTTCAAATTTCGATAGAAATTTTATTGCACAAAAACTGTTTTTTCGAGATTAATATTTTTCTATTTTTAGAATATAACAAAAATAATTATATTATAAATCTACAACTTAATACAAAGTTGTTGTTTAAATTTTTATATATATTGTTTGAAAGAGAACTTGCTGTATTTCGAGATTATTTGCTCGAAAATTAAATGTTAAAATATATTTGCAAATCTACAAATTGTATAAGTATTTTAATACTGTTTGTTTTTAAAAAAAATAGTATTTTTCGATTCTATATAAATTATTGAGAGCTGAATTTAATAATTATTAAAAACAGATATTTACTATTTTTTATTAAGAAAACACTGAATCGACTAATAGATATATACTATTTTATTAAGTTTAATTTTAAAAATATATACTATTATATTTGTATACAAAAAAAAGACAAATAGAAGATTGTATTTTGTATATACTATAATTTTTTTAAATATACAATTATATTTTTTGATTTATTTAATACTTCTGCTATTTTTCAAGCTCTAATTAATAAAATATTGCAAAATTTAATAAACTATATTTGTATTGTCTATCTGAACAATATTTTGATCTATTTTAAAATTTGCAAAAAATATTAAAATTATATTCGACAAATACTTAATTAACTGAAACAGTTTAAACTATATACAAAATTTTCTAAATATATTTTTCTGATATAGAATATTAAGTTTTTGAGCTATATTGTTAGTAGCAAAAGTATTACTATAGATGCGTTATAAGTAGAGTTAATTTATATATAATCTCGATCTACTATATTGCGAAAGTTGCAAATATTTCTGAAATTTGCAAACTTTTATCGATACTTTATTTAATATTTTGCAAAAATAATTAGATTTTTAATCGAGCTACTTAAAAATAGCAAACAAAAAAAACAAAAAAAATTGTTTTTGTTTAATATTTTTGCTCTGATTGCGTTTTGAGTTTTTATTAATACTTTTATTATTGTTTTTATATTAATATATTTCGATTCTAAGAATCAAATTATAGTTGAAATTAATATATCGAAATTTGCTATTGCAGCTATTTTTTCTTAGCTTGTGCTTTGTATGCAGAGCAACAGTCAAACAATATAGTATTCTATTGTATTCTATTTTAGAAAAATAATTTTTGCTGAAATTTGCTATAAAATATATAATTAAGAGTTGTTAACTATTGTTGCAAGATTTTAGCAGTAATAATACTATTTTAAAGACAGTTATTTGTCAGTTATTGTTCTAACAAATTATAACAATCTAAAATATTTTATAACAATAATATCTTTTAATTGTTGTTAATCTTAATAGATTCTTTTGTTTGTTAAATATAATTTCGAAATTAAATATTAAGCAGAAAAAATTAATCTCGCAAATAGATTGTTAAAACAATTAGACTATAAAAGCAAAACAAACAACAAAATCTGTTTGTCTATTTTTTAGAACAAGTTTAAAAATATTATAATTGCAACTATTGAAATAATTTCTGTTTTAATTAAAAGTACAACTAAAACAATATTGATTTCGATTTGTACTAAAACTGTTTTGCGCGTTTGAAATATCTTTAATACTAAAATACTTAATAAATTATTTGTTAAAAATATTCTTAAGATCTCTAATAACGCTGACTTAAGTATAAAGAAAAGTACTGTAATTTAACAACTGCAATACAGCAATATTAATACAATATATAAATACAAAAACTTAATAAATTTTTTTTTCTTAATTCTGTTAACAGCGATAGAAATATTTTAGAAAAAAAATACTCTGATACTTAAAATAAAATAGCAGTTAATTGCTTTTTTTTAACGCAACAAATATACTAAATATAAATAAAAATTTAATAACAGTTTATTTTACTATTTTTGCGCAATCTATATATCGAATAAAATTTTGTTAAAATCGAAACTAATATATTTGTATTACAATAATTTTCTAAACAAGAATTATTTTAAAATTAAGAAAATTTGTATACTGATTAATCGAAAATTCTATTAATTTTATATATTTGTTAAAATAGAATTGTATATTCGAAAATACAATATATATTAGCAATTCAAAATGTTTCGATATTGTCTATACAATAAATTTTTTGCGCTATCTGTATCTATTCGATTTTAAAAAAAAATTTATAAATTTTATTATAGAATTTCTCTCTAGTTGCAGTAGCAACAATATTTACAATACAATTTTTGTTATTGTAGATCGATTCTTTAAAATAGTATTGTATATTTTAATTAAATTAATCTAAACAGCAAAAGATTTAATCAATATTTTGTTCAAAAAAGTTTTTCTTTTTTTTTAAAATATAAAAAAAATTGTATTCGACAGAAATATATTGTTTATCAGTAACTACTAATTCGCAATATATTATAGTATTTATATAAAAAGAAAACTGAGTATTATTTTCTATTTGCAGACAAATAGATAAACAAAAAAATAAAATCAAATATTAGAGTACTATTTTTGCTACTATTGCAACTATTAATAAGACAATTAAAGATTTCTTTTATCGATAACTTAGTATATATATAATAATATTGTTTATTTATTCTCGAATATATTGTTTTTTAAAATTGTATTCGAATATTATTCGAATTTCGATTTTAGTTAAAATAACAAAAAATATTCTGATATTTCTGTTGTTTAAAAACATATACAAATCTTGTAAAATAAATACAATTGTATAAAAAAACAACTAAGAAATATATAAAGAGTACAGACAGAATATTACAATAAAAAAATTAAATCTTAGTATTATAAAGTAGAAAACAAAATTATATTTTCTATTAAAAATTTTAAGAATACTTAATCTAAAAAAAAGCTTTTCTACAAATATATAAGATTGTTTTCTATTATAAATATTGTTAAAACGCAGATATATTAACTGTAACTTTCAGACAATTAACAAATTTACTCGATTTTTTATATTTTGTTTCTCGAATTCTACTATTAGAATTTTAATATTGTCGAGTTAATACAAATAATATTGATAAACAAAAACAAAAAATAAAAAATAGAAAAAATTCTAAACAAGAAAAAGAGATAGAGAAAATTCTATTATTTTATTTAATAAAAAGAATTTTCTTTTTGCAAAAACAGTTAAATATCGAAACAATTCTTAATCTACGCAAATACAATATTGAAGCAGTTCTACAAGTAACAGCAGATTGTTTTTTTTTAAGATAAAAAAGTTATGTTTTTGAATAAATTAAAATAATCTAGCAAAACAGAATTGATATAGTTTGATCGACAATACTGCGCAAACAAAACAGAGTCTCTACTATTGTTAAAATATATAAAAAGTTAAGTAAAAATTGCAACTTCTTAAATTTAATTACAATAATATAAAAAATAATATATTTTTGTTATCTAATTCTATATTTTTTCTAGACAGATTTTCTAGCTTAAATAATTTTTTAGTAAATATACAATAAGTTTTAATTGTATTTATTATCTAAATTAATCTGATTGTATTTAATAACAAAAATTTTTTTTAACTCTTTTTTCTAATTGCTATATATATTAATTTTTAATTTAATTTTTATTGTTGTTGTTTGTACGCAATAATACAGCAATTATAAATATATTTTTAAGTTTTTGTAATTGCAGTAAAAAATATATTTGTATAATTAGCAACAGTTTTTATTTTGCAGACAAGTATATCTTTAAAAGTTTAATTAGAGTATTTAGTTTAATTCTCGAAGAAACAAGATTGTATATATTGTCGACAATAGCATTAATATACAAAAAAAGTTTCTGTTTAGATATTTATATTGCTCTTTTTTAAAAAGATCTAATCAGTATAATCTTTGATTAGAAACAAAATAAATAGTATTGTTTTTAGTAAAATTTTTCTTAAATTATATCTAACATATTATTTAGATATCGATATCAGCTAATATAAATTTTTTTTTTTCGAAAAATCAGAGTTGTTTTTTTTTAAAAGAAGTTTCGATAAATATATCTAATAGCATATTATATTTAGCATTTTTTGTTAAATATTATACAAATATACTAGAGTAGTTTTTATACTATCTAATTAATTTGTCGAAAATAGCAATTTTTTGTTGTTATATTTTTATTTGTTAATAAAGCGCAGAACAAATCTAATTTTAGTAAAAAAATTAGACAACTCGAAATTGCTGTTTTTAGCTAAGATCTACTGTACAAATATTAGCAAATTAACAATTTTTTTGCAAAAGCAACAAAGAATCTTGAGATATTAATATATTAGTTTTTAATACAGTTGTGCAAACTGAATCTACAGAATAGCAGACAACAATACAACAAATATAGTGTAAATTTTTTTCTTTATATATTGTACAATATATTAGTATAGAAGAAGAACTGCAAAAAAAACTCTGTTTATTATTGTTTTTTTATTATTTTGCAGATAATACAAGTATTGCAGACAGCAAAAAAATACAAAAGAAACAATATTAAAAACGCAAACAAAAAAATTATTAACTTTATTCGAGAATTGCTATTAATATTAGTCTTAGCAAGACTTTATAACAGTTTTGCTATATATATTTATATTAATAATATTGCGCTCTGTCAGATATTAGTTAATATTATCAGAAATTTGTATTATCTCTAAAACTTATATAAAATGCTAAGAAAATTTACTGTTCTTGTTGCTGCAACTACAGACACACTTTATTAGTATTATATATATCGAAAAAAAATTGCAAAAAAATTGTTACAAAACTATCTTAAATATATTATAATAATAAAAAGAATACAATATTCTGATAAATAAATATTACTATTGTATCTAATATTGCGCTAATTCGATTTAATTTAAGTGCGCAAATCAAGATAATTTACAGAACAAAATTTTTTTTACTGCAAAATTACAAATTAATATTGCGCAGAAAACAAAATATCTAGTAAAAAGTATTGTATATAATATTTTAATTTTAGCTGATTAAAAATTGTAGTATAATCTAATTGTAATCTCTAAAGATAAACTACTGTTATATAATAAATAAAAAGATTTTCTCGAATTTTCGATCTATAGTTGAAAAATATTTATAAAAGTCTTGTCTGATTACAGAATTGCTACTTAATAATATACAAAAGAAATATTTTTGTTACTATTGCAGCAATTTTCTGTCTGTAATATATAAGAAATATAAAGAATAATACAAAAAAAATCTATTTATATATTTTTATTAACAAACAAATTAATAACAAATACAAAATATAATTGCGATAGTTGTGTACTCGCAGCATATAGCAGTCAGCAAATATAGTATTAATTCTGAAAATCAGAATTCTGAAAAGAAAAACAATTGTAATATTATAATTATAATATTTTAAACTCTGTTGTAACTTGTAGTCGAATTATATTATATATTAAGATAGCGCTTAGATTCTGTTTTGACAGTAAAAAGTTTTTTTTTCGAGAATTTTTTTCTGAATTTTTACAGTTTATTTTTTCTATAATTGTAAATCTATCTTTCTATTCTGCTCTCTATACGCATAGCGTGCGTCTTAATAGCGCCACTTCTATTATACAATCGTGTAATCTTACAATTATTATATAAATAATAGTTGATAACAATATTTTTAATTTTCTTAAAATATTTCTAAAAGATATTAAATATTAGATAAAATTTTATATAATTATAGTTATTTATTATAATTTTTTTTTTTCAATCTTTATAACAATTCTTCGATTTTTAATATTGTATTATTTGTTAAATCTTTATTAGACTTTGTAGCGTTATTTTATTAAAATATAAATATATATTAATATTTTAAAAATATTAATTAAAATAAAAACTAATTAATATTGTTTTATAGTTTTGTACAACTTAAAATTTAAGTATTAAAGAACTTATTTAATTGTCGATATTATTATCTTAAAAATTTACTATAAAATTATTAATTAAAACAACAATAAAAAAAATATTATTTTTTATATTTATTGTTGTTGTTGTTTTTGTTTTTAATTTCTTTGTTTTTTATTGTTTGTATTTTTTTTGCAAATTTTTTATTAAATAATTAATTATCTTTTTAAATAAAAATCGAACAAACTTAAATTTATATATAAAATTATTGTTATTAAACTAGCGTTTATTATATTAAATTTGTTATTTTTTAAAAATATATTTATAAACTCTTTTAATATTTTTAGAATAATAAATTTGTATTAGAATTAAAACAATATATTAAGTTCTAAAATTTGCAATATTATTGTTTAGATTTATTTAATATTTATTAATTATAATATAAAAGAAATAGATATAAATAAAAATAAAAATATAGAATATAAATACAAATAAAAATATAAAAATAAATAAAAAGAAGCAAATAAAGATCGAAAAATAAAATTTCGCAAATAATAAAAAGATTATAACTTTAAAGATAACTTTAAAAATTTATTATTAAAAATTTAATTACTAAGTATTATATTAACAATAAGATAATATAAAGAATTGTTAACTAGCAATTAAACAATCTAAAAATATCTTCTTAATATCGAAAGAATTTAGATGCAAATAAGAGAATAATATTAGAGATATTCTCTTGTTAGTTGTAGTTAGTTTTGTTAGTCGAATCTCTAACATTATAAGAATATTAAAGAGGAAAATAGATAGCTAATTATTAGTTAATAGAGTCAATTTTGTTAACTTGCGCAATATTATCTTTCGAGAACTAGTTAGAAATAAGAGTTTATTTCTATTAAATTTGATACAAATATTATCTAAATTTTAAAGAGCTTCTCGATATTTTCTTATAATTAATAGATATATAGTATAATATATAGTATAATCGATACAATTGCTTATAATTTAAGATCGATTTAGAGCTTTAATTAAATATCTATTGTATATATTAAATAGATTAAAGAACTTTTCTTAATCTTATTGTTTTTAGATTTAAATTAATTAAAAAATATATTTAATTTTATACTTTATTTTATCTTCGCAAATTCTTTTGTATTTGTATATTTAAAAAATTTAAAATTATTTTTGTTATTATTATTTTTGTCTATATTAATGTTATTGTAGTTTCTATAAATTTATTAATAATTTTGTTGTATATATAGATAATAATTGTTAATTGTTTAAAATAGAATTTGTATTTAGAGTTTTTTTAATTTTTTTATTAAACAAGTTTGTAATTGTTATTTAAAAAAATTATTAACAAATTTGTATTAAAATTTATATATTACTTCTTTTATAAATTGATAAAAATAAAAATATTTTAATTAAAAAAGTATAATAACAATATAAAGAAAAAAATAAATTAATAACAATAGAAACAAAATAAAGTTATTTGTTTTAATAACAATATAAAAAAAAAATTAACAAAAAAATAATTAAAACAAATACAAATAACTATAAATACAAATTAATAATACAAAAAGTATTTTTTATTATTATTGTATTTAGAAGTTTTTGTGTCTTTATTAATATAAAGATAAAGATTTTTTTTTTTAAAAAGTTATTAAATTTGCTCTTTATTTTTAAAAATTGCTTTAATTATTTGTTAAAATTGTTAATAATTAAATTAATTATAGAGCTATTTAGATTAAATATTTGTTGCTTTAGAATTAAAATAGTTAAATATATCTATAAATTTATATCTTTATTATTATTATTAAAACAAACAAATATATTTGTAATAAAAAAAATATATTAAAAGTGTTTAAAGATCTCTAAATTTTATAGCAAATACTATAAATAATTTGTATACAATAGAACAAAGTTTTAAAGAAATATTATTTATAAGTAAGTTAATAAACTTAGAAATATTTTAATAATAATAATAATTATTGTTGTTTGTATCTAAAAATTAAGTTTTAAAAAAATTAATTATAAAAACTTTTTTAACAATTCTATTTAACTACAAACAATAAAATAGATATTTAAATACTTTAATTAAAAACTTGTTATATTATATATAAATTAATAAAACAAGTTAATAAAATAGCTTTTATATATAGAGTTATTAATTTAATAATTTGTTTATTAAATTTGTTTAATATTAATATTAAACAATTTTATTTTTTTTGTATTTAAATTTTGCTTTATATATATAATCTTTAATATCTTAATATTTAAATAATTGTAAATTTTATAAATCTAATTTTGTTATATATAATTCGAAAGTTTTTTTTAGATATTTTTAATAAAGCTTGCAAATTAGTTAGCAAAATTTTAAAAAATTAAAAACAATAATAAAATTTATAATTATAATATTGTAATATAATTACAAGTATTTTTTGCTTTAACTAAATAATATTACTAGTAATAAGTAATAAAAATTATAAAATTATTAAAGCAATATTGCAAATATAATATTAATATAAAAAAAATACAATTGTATAAAAATTTAGAAAAAAGACTCTATTTAGAAAAGATCTTCTTAAAATTCTTGTTTGCAAAAATAGAATATTTAATTAACAACAATATCTACAATTATAATATTAACAAATTAAATATATTTGTGTTAATAAAATAATTAATAAATATTTATAATACAAGAGATAAAGAAACTAAATATATAGAGCTTAAAAAATAAATATAAAAATAAAAAATAAAAATAAAGTTTTTAAAAAGTATACAATATTAATTAAAGTATTGTTTGCAAACTTTAAATTAATTGTTAAATAAATTTAAATTTAGATTATTTAAAGGTTTTAAAATTAATTGTTTAAAAGTTTTAAATATTTATTGTTTAAAATATAAAAATATATTGTTTAAAAGCTTTAATTAACAATTATATATTTACTAATAATTAAATATTGTATTATACTTTATTAATAACAAAGAAAAGAAATTTTTTGTTAAATTGCTTTTATTGTTATACAAAATAATTAATTATAATATTAAGAAAGCAAAGATATATATTTTAATATTTTAAAGTATCGATATACTTAATTTAATTATTTTAATTAATTTTATTATTATTTATAATATAAAGTAGATAAAAAATAAATAAAAAGTTCTTGTTTTAAAAATATAAAAGTTATAAATTTAAAAGTTTTATATATTGTTGTAACTTCTTTTGTAAAAATATAAAATAATTAAGCAAAAAGTCGATATTATTGTATAAGTAATAGTTAATAACAATATTTTTAACTCTTTTAAAATACTTTTAAAAAATATTAAATATTAGATAAAGTTTTGTATAATTATAATTATTTGCTATAATATTTTTTTTGCAATTTTTATAACAATTTTTCGACTTTTAATATTGTATTATTTGTTAAATCTTTATTAGACTCTATAGTATTATCTTATTAAAATATAAATATATATTAATATTTTAAAAATATTAATTAAAGTAAAAATTAATTAATGTTATTTTATAGTTTTGCACAATTTAAAATTTAAGTATTAAAGAATTTGTTTAATTGTTAATATTATTATTTTGAGAATTTGTTGTAAAATTATTAATTAAAACAACAATAAAAAAATTATTATTTTTTGTGTTTGTTATTTTTGTTATTTTTGTTTTTAACTTTTTTGTTTTTTATTGTTTGCGCTTTTTTGCAAACTTTTTATTAAATAATCGATTATTTTTTTAAATAGAAATCGAACAAACTTAAATTTATATATAAAATTATTGTTATTAAACTAGCGTTTGTTGTATTAGATTTGTTATTTTTTAAAAATACATTTATAGACTTTTTCGATATTTTTAGAACAATAAATTTGTGTTAAGATTAAAACAATATGCTAAACTCTAAAATTTGCAATATTATTGTTCAAATTTATCTAATATTTATTGATTATAATATAAAAGAAATAGATATAGATAGAGATGCAAATATAGAATACAAATATAGATAAAAATATAAAAGTAAATAAAGAGAAGTAGATAAAGATCGAAAAGTAGAATTTCGCAAACAATAAAAAGATTATAACTTTAAAGATAACTCTAAAAACTTATTATCAAAAGTTTGATTATTAAGTATTATATCGACGACAAGATAATACAAAGAACTGTCAACTAGCAATTAGACAATCTAAAGATATCTCCTTGATATCGAAAGAATTTAGATGCAAATGGGGAGATGATATCAAAGATATCCTCTTGTTAGCCGCAGTCAGTTTTGTCAGCTGGACCTCTGACACCACGCATCATTCACCAATTGTCCGTTAGGGAGAAATAGAAACTTACAACCTTGACCAACAAAATGACCAATCGTATTCGTTTCACTGTCCATGGGCAGGTGCAAGGTAGTTCCGCACTTGGCCTCTGTATTCCCGGCCGAGCAGCCTGCTGACACAATTGCAGGTGTCAACTTTCGGTATGCCCCTTGCTACTGTTCCGTCATCCATATCAATTGACTTTCCC
>JAABUL010005724.1_pt1 | contig 15124 bp, 18 predicted proteins | sample 5559151 | NCBI WGS metagenome assembly JAABUL01 (sample SAMN10711876, study PRJNA513368) | rock metagenome | isolation source: Antarctica rocks | place: Antarctica: Victoria Land, Pudding Butte sud | reverse complement strand
GGTGAATACCTGCCCGGTGGCGATGTTCATCGCCGCGAACAGGTCGATGGTGCCGTTGCGTTTGTAGTCGTGGGTCATCGTCCCGGCCCGGCCGGGTTTGAGCGGCAAAGACGGCTGGGTCCGGTCCAGGGCCTGGCACTGCGTCTTCTCGTCGTAGGAGAACACCACCGCGCGCGCCGGTGGATTCAAGTACACGCCAACGACATCGGACCAGTTTCTCCTCGAGGATCGTTGGCGACCTTGAAGGAGCCGACCTGCCACGGCTTGAGGTTGTGGTCGGCCCAAATCTTGGCGACGGCGTCCTTCCCGATACCCAGCCGGGCGGCCAACGACCGCGTCGACCACTGCGTGGTCCCACCGGCGGGCAGTTCCCGATGAGTCAACCGGAGCACCTCCTCGACCGTGCCGGGCGGCAAACTCGACTTGCGGCCGCGGTCCTTGGCCACGATCCCGACCCCCGCGACGCCCAGCTCGACGAACCGACAACGCCACCGCCGCACCGAATCCGAGTCCACCCCGCAGCGCCGCCCGATCTCGTCGTTGGCGACCCCGTCAGCGGCCCACAACAATGCGCGAGCTTGCATGACCTCCCTTTGCAACAACGAGGTCGCCACCGCCATCCGCTCCAACTCGACCCGCTGCTCAACAGTCATCGACAAAGCCGCAGCAACCATGCCACCAGAATACCCAAACAACCAGATCAATTCACCGACGGACCACGAGGGAGGTCGTGGCTACGCATGGCGACGACCCCCTACTTTATCCGGTGGACGTAGATTCCAAGCGAGCCCCCTTCACCACGATCCCCGGACTGTCCAGACGAGTGGACGGCCTACTGCGATCAACGTGCCCAAGGACTGCATGCACTGTCTGAATATGACGTTCGAATGCCACAGGTGACCATTGGTTCCTCACTGGAAGGCGTCTCCGGTGTCTAATTGGACAGACAGACAACTAGAGATACAGATGGGTGGTCGAGTAATCGACGACAGTGCACGCTCGCATTTCTTGTCTGCTGGAGTCCGGGGACCTGTCATTCGGCGAGGGTCTTGGTGAATCGGGCGAGTTCTATCGGATCGATGGAGTAGCCGTGTTCGGCGGCCGGATATGTTCCGTCCCTGACGTCGGCGGCGTAGGCGGCCACACCGGCGTTCATCGCGTCCTGCAGATCGGCGTAGCGCTTGACGAAGCGGGCGCCCTGGCCGGCTCTGATACCGAGCAGGTCGTGGAACACCAGTACTTGCCCGTCGGCGTCCGGACCGGCTCCGATACCGATCACGGGGATCGAGATCCGCGGCATCAGGGCTGCGGTGACGGCATTGGGAACGGCCTCGAAGACCAGGCTGAAACAGGCGGCCTCCTGCAGGGCGAACGCACCCCTGGCGATGGAGATCGCCGAGTCGGCACTTCGGCCCTGCGCCTTGTAGCCGCCCAGAGCCGTTGCGGTTTGCGGGGTGAGGCCGACATGTCCCATCACCGGCACACCCGCGGCGACTATCGCCGCGGCGCGGTGCACCGACATCGAACCACCCCCCTCGAGCTTGACGGCGTCCGCTCCTGCTTCCTTCACGAATCGGATCGCCGTGGCAACGGCCTGCTGATCGCTCACCTCGTAAGAACCGAACGGCAGGTCGGCTACCAGCAGTGCGCTGGTGGTCCCGCGTCTGGTCGCGGCGGTCAGCATCAGCATCTCCTCGATACCGACGGCTACGGTGCTCGGATATCCCAGCACGGTCATGGCCCCGGAGTCGCCCACCAGCACGATGTCCACCGCGGCAGCTTCGGCGGCCCGCGCGCTCGGGTAGTCGTAGGCGGTCACCATCACGATCGGAGTGCGAGAGTGTTTGAGCGACAGTAGATGTGGAATGGACATCACCGGTCGCGCGCTGCTCGCTCCGGTGGGGGGCGCTGGCTTGCTGGACATCTGGAGAGAGCCTCTTTCGTGAAAGGGTCGCCGCTACTGCCACACCATCATCACTGCAGTACGACGTTGTCGATGAGCCGGATGCGCCCGACCATCGCCGCGACGATCAGCACCGCACGACCGGCCGGTTTTCCGAGGATCTGACGGAAATCGTTTCCGTCGACGACGGCCAGATATTCAGCCACGATGGAGTAGTCGTCCAGGATCCGGGCGGCCGAGGCCACGATGGATTCGGCCGTCTCGCCAAGTTCGAAGGCGGCTCGACCTGTAACGAGTGCCTGGTGCAGACCCAATGCCATCGACCGGCTCTCGGGCGTGAGTCGCACGTTGCGGCTGGACATCGCCAGTCCATCCGGCTCACGCACCGTCGGTACGGGCACGATCTGCACCTCGATGTCCAGGTCTGCGACGAGCGCTTGGACGACACGCAGCTGCTGGGCGTCCTTCTGGCCGAAGTAGGCCGATCGGGCCGGATCATCATCAGCAATTTGGTGACCACCGTCGTCACGCCGTGGAAGTGGCCCGAGCCGCGGTGCGCTCCCTCGAAGGTCTGGACGATCGGTCCGGCCAGGGCGACGGTGGCGGTGAACGTCGGTGGGTAGACCACGTCGGCGATGGGCGCGAAATAGATGTCCACCCCTGCCGTTTCGGCATGCGCACGGTCCTGGGCATCGGTTCGGGGGTAGGCGGCGAGATCGGCGGGGTCGTTGAACTGTGCGGGGTTGACGAACACCGACAGCACGACGAGGTCGTTGTCCGCCCGGGCGCGTCGGAGGAGTTCGAGATGGCCTTGGTGCAACGCCCCCATGGTGGGTACGAAGCCGATCGAGCGGGCGCCGTGTGCTTTAAGGGCGCGGCGAAGGGCGCTGACCGTGTTGACGACGAGCATCGTGCGAGTCCCTACGGTGAAACGTGTTTCGTCGATGCGCGACTGGGCGAGTCGTTGGGTTGCTGCGACCAGGGCGTCGAACATCGGCAGTAGTTCAGGAGTTCTTCCGGTGAGGGCCTGTCGGTGGGACTTCACGACGCCCTGGTCGCCGCGGGAGACCGGCCCGGTCAGGGCCGCCGCGCCCTGCTCACCCCAGTTGTCCAGGGCCGCGTGGGCCAGTGGAAGGAGAACTTTCGGGTCCACACCAGCGGTTCGGATCAGGGTGCCGGCTGCGGATTCCAGGGTGACCAGGAAATTCGCGGCCATCGCGGTGGCCGCGTGATAGGCCGGGCGATCAGGTTCGGCGACGGTGAACGGGCGCATTCCCAGCCGGACGGCCAGACTCCGGGCGACATCCAGGGCAGGCCCGTCGGTGCCGGCGACGGCAGCCGGGGTGTCGGTCAGCGCTGCTGGGCCGGTGCGGGCAGTGAACGTCATCACCGGGTGGATGGAGAACCCTCGGTGGGGCGCGATCGAGGCCAGTCCCGTGGCGCCGGAGCAGTGTCCGACCAGTGGACCCTTGCAGATCAGGGCGGCAGCAGAAGTGATCGCGGCGTCGGGCACGCAGAGCAGAACGATCGCGTCCTCCCGCTCGCCGGAGTATCCACGGCCGTGCGGGCCGCTGACCACGAGTCCGCCGCCTTGCAGGGCTTCCACCAGCACAGACCCGAGCCGTCCGCGCCCCACGACAGCCACCGTGCCGATGTTTTCAGGGGACTCCGGGGCGGTCGCGGCACCGGTGCCCGACTGCGGTGATCCTGACCTCTGCGTCACAGTCGAATCCTGCCTTACCGGCGCAGTACCACGCGGCCACCTGTCTCTGATCACGCCACCCACCCAGCGATCAGACGTCCGCAAGACGAACCCCCTGCGACGACGATCTGGCACTCCCCCACGGGGACGGTCAAGATCGTCGTCGTCCCGATTGCCGATCGGTGACCGGACACTGATCGAACACTGGTGATGGCTGGCAGCCCGCCCAACGAACGCGGCGTCCGATTCCCGCCAGCCTGAACGCCGGCGGTAGGCGACGATCGCTGACATGACCACAGCAACTCCTCTGCTCGTGCAGGCCATCAGCTCGGATCATCTCGACTCAATACGCAAGAGCGGCTTGGACGGCCACGGCAACGAACTTCGGTCGTTCGTGGCCAGCGGCGGCCAAGGCGAACCGCTGCGGTGCTGCCTGCGCTACGCCGAGCCTGGTGAGGAAATCACGCTGATCTCCTACGCGCCGTTCGACCATCCGTCGGTGTGGACGGAGGTGGGGCCCGTCTACATCCACGCTGCCCGCTGCGGCAGCTACGCATCGACCGGGAAACTGCCCGAGCAGCTGGCCACCGGCCCCCGTGTGCTCCGCACCTACCGGGCCGATGACTCAATGAACTACGACTACAACACCGTCGTCACCACTGAGGCCGATCTTGAGCCGATCATCGCGGGTCTGCTGGCCGAAAACAGCGTCGCGACAGTGCACGTGCGGACCGTCGCGCCACAGTGCTTTCTGTACGCAGTCACGCAGAGCTGACGCCCAGAAAAAGTCTTGGGGGATGCCTCCAATCGTGGCCCCACCCATCACCCGACCCTGCGCTCGCTGGGACCGGGTAATGGCCCGTCGTTGCGGACCACCGTGGCGGCCGCCGAACCTGGCGTTGGGTCAGGCAGAGGAGCGCGCCGGGCCGCGTAGCGGCTGGGTGGTCGAGTAGACCAGGTTGGTGGTGGTGCTGCCCATGATGAGGAAGTCGTTCATCAGTTCCTCCAAATGCGCCATCGACCGCGCCACGACCTTGAGCACGTAGCAGTCATCACCGGTGGTGCGGAGGCACTCGAGGATCTCCCGCCGCTGGGCCAGTAGCTGGTGCAGCGGTTGATGCTGATTGCCGGGGTACCTCAGACGCACCACCGCCATCACCGGATAGCCGACCTTCTCCAGGTCGACCCGCGCGCCGTATCCGGTGATCACACCGGCGCCCTCGAGCCGTCTGACCCGTTCGGTGGTGGCCGAGGCACTGAGGTTGACGCCTTTGCCCAGCTCGGTCAGCGAGATCCGTCCGTCCTGCTGCAGTCGATCCAGGATCGCCCAGTCAGTCTCATCAATTTTCTCGGCCATCCCGCTAAACTACCGTGAAATCCACCGCCAAACCCGGTGAACACCGCGTAGATCCCCTTCAATCCTGCCGTTCTGCCCACTAAATTTGAAAGCATGGAATTCGGCGTCAACGTCCCCAACTTCGGCCCCGGCACCGATCCCGGACTGCTGCGGGCCTGGGCCGACACCGTGGAGAGCCTCGGGTTTGACCTGCTGATGATGTCCGACCACGTCGCCATCACACCCGATGTCGCCCAGAAGTACCCGGCGCCGTTCTTCGACCCATTCACCACTCTGGCCTACCTGGCTGGGGCGTCGACCGGGATACGCCTGGGCACCACCGTGCTGATCCTTCCCTACCGTCATCCGCTGCTGACCGCCCGCATGGCCGCAAATCTCAACGACCTCTCCGGTGCCCGGTTTGTCCTCGGCGTCGGAGTCGGCTGGGCCCGACAGGAATTCCAGGCCCTCGGCGCACCGTTCGAACGACGCGGACGGCTAACTGACGAGTACCTGCAGACGATTCGGAACGTGTGGCGTGACGAAACCGACTACCGCGCCGGCACTTTGCCGATCTGGATCGGCGGGGACAGCCCGGCTGCTCTGCGACGAGCCGTTCAACTGGGTGATGCCTGGCACCCGATGCGTTTCACCTTGCCGTGGCTGCGTTCCACCCTGCCCACGCTCGGATCCCTGGCGGACGCCGCCGGTCGGCCCGCGCCCGCCTTCGCCCCCCGCATCTCACTGTCCATCACCGAGCGACCGGTCGACTCGCCCGACCGGCTCGCCGGTGTGGGGAGCGTGGATCAGGTGGTGGACGATTTTCATGAGCTGCGCCTGCTCGGTGCCAGCAGCGTCGTTCTCGACCCGTTCAACGGCGACCTTTCAACACTGCCCACGCCACAGCCGACCTGGAATCAGCTCGATACGATCATGACCGCCTGGACCCGAAGCCAACCAGCCGCTGCCTCACCCGAAACCTTCACTCCCTCAACAACTATCGGAGCCCAGCCGTGAACGAGACCGAAGAACGATTCCTGCAGCGCGCGATTGACCTCGCCGCCGCCGGCCGAGCCGCCGGCGAGGAGCCGTTCGGGTCGCTACTGGTCGATGCGCAGGGCACGGTGCTGGCCGAGGACTACAACACCGTCAAAGCCGACCATGACATCAGCGCTCACCCCGAATTCAAATTGGCGAAGTGGGCGTCGGTGAACCTGGCGCCGCAGACCGCGGCGTCGGTCACCATGTACACCAGCTGCCAACCGTGTGCGATGTGCAGCGGCGCCATCGACCGATCAGGCCTCGGCCGAGTGGTGTACGCCCTGTCCAACCAGCAATTCGCACAACTGTTCCCCAACGCAGTGTTCGCCTCTGTCCCCCAAGAAGGACCGGCACTTTTCGAGCAGGCACGCGTTCCCTTGGAAAGCTTCTACCCAGCGAACGATCTCTGAGCACGACCTGACCCGACCGACGCCAACGGTCAACGGTGACAGTTGCCCCGCCGTCGGTCGGTTCACCTCTGCGACCAGGTCATTCCCGTAGGCCTCCCGGTGAGCTGTTCCGGTGACGGGAGGTGGTACGGAGCCGTGCCGGGGTCAGTCGAGTTCGAGATTTTGGTGCGTTCGACCAGGGCCATGATTCGGGCGTCGATGTCATCCATGGTCTTGGTGAGTGCCGTCATCGCGGCGATCGCTTCTTTCTTCTTCTGGTTGGCGGCGGTCCAATCCCATACCGGCCGCTCGACCGCGGGTGCTGGTTCGGGGGCGCTCTGGTCGACGGCCAGGACGGCGACGAACTGGTAGACGTCCAGGGCCTAGGGGTGGGCCAGGCCTCTGAATCCTATATTTGAATGGCGTATTTTCCTCGCCATTTAACGCGAGGTCCGACAGCCCAACGAATACCTCTGAAGCGACACCTCGCAAGAAAGCGGGCGGGCCATCGTCGAGGCAGTGCGCCGGTCGGCCGGGCCAAAAGGGAGCGACATCAGAACACGTTGAAGAGCCGTCGACCCCGGCTGCCTCCCGCCGCCACCCTGGCCGATCTGTCCGTCTGCGACGACCGACGGCGGTCACGCCGCTGGCTACCAAGTGCCGACCTGACCCATCACGGCCAGCATGGTGCAGATCGGGCGGTCCCAGCTCAACCGTTTCCGGCTTGGCCTACCTCACCCCGGCCGGTGCCCCAGTATTCACTCGGTGCAGCCGCCCAGATCGGACAGTGATCCATACGGTGAGACCGAAGATGACCATCGCCAGCGGAACGTGAACCTCGATGACCCAGTCGTCCTTGTAGTCGGTGATCAGATGGCCCAGCCCCGTTTGGGCCAGCGTCAGGACGAACAATGCGATCGCCCAGTACTCCAGACGCGGCGTTGCCCGGCGAATTGAAAGGAAACCGATAACGGCGGTGACCAGGGCCAGCACCCAGGACAGGTCGGCAAACAAGCCGTGCACGGTGACCCAGCTGTCCGCACCAGTTTTGCCGACGAACACCCCCGCGGTCACAGCTTGGACCAAGATCGCAGCGGACGTCGCGCTGCAGGCGATGAAAAATCTGAGCGTCTGTACCCGCGACGCGGGTACCAGCTTCGGATCTACCCGACCGGAATCGGCCAAAGCATCAGTCATCGTCCACAGCTCCTCAATGAATTAGACGTCGAGGCGGTCGAATCCTTTGGATACTTACGCGCCATCTCAGACCCTTCGGTTCGCTTCCGGAACTACTTCTGGCTTGTCCCCTACTTTGTAGGTGGAGGCGATGACAAACCAGCCCGCAAACTATGCAACTAACTCAAAATCTGCCGAGATAGTCGTCCCGCGCCGCGGCCGATTCGTGGATCGGCCGGCCACAGGCCCGTCCGCGGCGCGGTCGGCTCGTTCTATGAGCTGGCGGTGATCACCGAGTCGAGCACATCTTGGTGGCGGTTGCTCCACCAGGCGGCCGGGGCGGATGCAGCGCACCTGTTCCCAAATGTCAGTGCGCCAGGATGGTAAGCGACTCGACGGTTATTGAAACGAATCTCAGGCGCAGGACACTAGGGGCAGACCCACATAATTTGCTGACGAAACCATGAGACGTCTCACCACCCGGATGCCCGATGAAACCAGGGATGCCCCGCGGTGATGTCGCCTTGATTGCCAACGCCTACATCGGTTCTCGGACTGATGGATTGACATTGAGAGGAGGTGAGTGTTTAATCAGTTACATGAGCCCCTCCTCCACCCCCGCTATCACTCGAGGACTGCGATCCACCGCGGCGGAGCAGCGGGTGCGGATCATCGCCAGTGCGATCGACATCTTCGCCCGATCCGGATTTCAGGCAACTCCGGTCACGGAAATCGCCGCGTCGGCTGCCGTCTCGCCGGCCTACGTGTTCCGCCTGTTCGACGGGAAGCTGGGCCTGTTCGTCGCCGCAGTGGATGGCTGCTACCAGCAGGTGGCGGCAGCAATGGCCGCCGGCGTGGACGGCAGCCCCACCGGAGATCCGGCGAACAGGTTGGGTGCGATGACCGCGGCTTACGTTGCACTCATCCGCGACCGAAGACTGATCTCACTGCAGGTCCATGCCCAGAGCGCTTGCGACGTGCCGGAAATCAGGGATGCGGTGCGGCGGGGCATTGCCCTGGTCGTCCGCGCCGTGTCACTGGAGTCCGGCGCCGACGACGCTTCGGTGCAGCGGTTCCTGGCCTATGGGCAGCTGTGCCACCTCGTCGTGCAGGCCGGTCTCGACGAGGTTGACGCCTCGTGGGCTCGCACCGTCGATCACGGCATCGCCCACCTCTGACCCGTCTCCCCTGGGTCCGCGTCGCGGGCCCCTTTTCATTGGGCCAAGATGTGACTGTCCAGTCACACACAACTAGAATGGAGTACCCCATGAACACCTCGTCAGTCCCCCGCACCGGTGAAACGGTCCGCGTCGTCCTCCCCGGCCGCGTCGAGCCGTCCGGCCTGGAGATCACCACCGCACCTATCCCGACCCCGTCCGGTGGGCAACTCCTGGTCAAGGTCGAGGCGACCGGCATTTCCTACGCCGAGCAGGCCATGCGCAAGGGCCGCTACTTCGGGCAACCCAAATTTCCTTTCACCCCGGGATACGACCTCGTCGGCCGGGTCTTGGAGGTAGGCGCGGGCGGTGACCAACAGCTGGTGGGTCGCCGGGTGGCGACGATGACGAAGACCGGCGCGTGGGCCGGTCATGTCGTGGTCCAGGCACGCGACAGCATCACCGTCCCGGACGGCGTCAGCTCCGAGGACGCCGAAACCGTTGTCGTGAACGGAGTCACGGCATGGCAGATGCTGCACCGCACCGCACACGTCCAACCCGGCCAGACGATCCTTGTCTTCGGGGCGAACGGCGGAGTCGGCGGTATCTTGATCCAGCTCGCCCAGCACCACGGCGTCCGCGTCATCGGCGCGGCCGCTCCCCGCCACCACGAAGCGTTGGTGGCCGCCGGGGTCATTCCGGTCGACTACGCCGACCCGGATCTGACCCGACGCATCCGGGACATCGCGCCCGACGGCGTGGCCGCGGTCTTCGACAACATCGGCGGGCCCATGACCCGTACGGCCTGGAAACTGTTGGCCCCAAAAGGCACCCTGGTCTCTTACGCCATCATCGCCGCCGTCAGCGGAACCGGCGGACTGTGGTCCCCGTTCCTCAAGGCCATCGGCCAAGCCCTGCTCTGGAGCGCACTGCCCAACGGCAAGAAGGCCACGTTCTACGACCTGTGGTCAGGCCACAAGCTGCGGCCCTCCCAGTTTCGCGCGCATCTCGAGGAAGACCTCGGACAGGTCTTCGAACTCCTCGGCGACGGGACCATCACCGCCAACATCGCCGCCCGTTTCCCCCTCACCGACGCAGTCAAGGCCATGCAACTGGCCGAATCCCGCACCCTCAACGGAAAAGTGATCCTGCTGCCATGAAAACCCAAGCCCGAATAATTGCCGCCGCAGCTCTGCTCGCCGGCCCGGTTGTTTACCTGACCGCCGAAGCGATCAGCGCGGCGGCCTGGAAGAACCCCACCTACAGCTACACCCGCGACTGGCTCAGCGACCTGGGCTCGACCACCCGAGGCGTCTTCCAAAGCCGGCTGATCGATTCACCGCTGCACACCGTGATGAACACCGGCTTCATCCTCCAAGGAATCCTCTATGCGGCCGGCACCATCGCGCTGTCCCGCCTGCTCAGCGGCAAACTGCGTACCGCTACCGCAGCGATAGGCGGCGGCGTCGGACTCGGCTACCTGCTACTCGGCATCTTCCAAGGATCCCAGGACGCCGCCGACAACGGCTCCCTGGCCTGGCATTTCACCGGCGCCGGCATCGCGATTATCGGCGCCAACGTACTGGCCCTGATCCTGGGCCTCCACTGGTGGAAGAACCCTGAGACCCGCGGCCTAGGCCACGCCAGCGTCCCATTGGGAGCACTTGGCATCCTCGCCACGATCGCACTGAGGGCCACCTTCAACACCGCAGCGCCCTCTGGACTCATCGAACGAATAGCCGTCTACCCCATCGCCCTCTGGCAGATCCGCGTCGCCCTCGAACTGCTCCTACGCCGCCAGAACATCCACACCGCCGCCCCTCACCACGCGCTGACCCGCTCACGTGCCACCAGAAACAGGAAACACTCATGACTTTCACTGCTCACCCAGCTGCCATGCTCCCCGACTGCAAAGAACAGCTCTGGGTGACCTGGGCCGCCATCTGGAACGGCGCCTACGACCTGGCGCCCGGCATCATCTCCCCCGACTTCCGCATCCACGTCACCCTCATCGACGCGGACAACAGCGAAATAGTCGGCCCTGCTGGTCTTGTCGCCTGGATCCAGCAAACCACGTGGGCCTTTGCCGACCTCACCTTCACCACCACCGTCGGGCCGATCGCCGACGAAGGCCACCTCGTCGGGCAATGGCGCGCCCACGGCACCTACCAACAAGGACTCCCCCACATCGCCGTCACCGCTGGTACACCGGTGACCTTTGCTGGGATCGACATCCTGCGATTCGACCAAGGAATGGCCACCGAGTACTGGCTCACCTCCGACATGACAGCCCTGTTCCACCCAGCGCCCGCGCCCAAATGATCCGCGCGGGCCGACGACATCACCCGAGAGGACGGCAAGGAATCGACCCGCCGCAGACTCCACGTGCATCGTCTGCTCGGTTACATCGATCATCACCACGGTCGCTGCACTGAACGGTCCCGACATCTATCCTGTGCGAGCCCATGGGCGCGAATCATCTTCTGGATGTGTTGAGCTGCTTTCGGCATGGGCCGCGAGCCGCTGAATCCGGGTCACTTCGGCGGCGTAGAGCAGGCCGGTGTCGATGCCTGTCGCGGCGAGATGCCCGCCGAGCTCCACGCTGATGATTCCGTGCAGCCGGGTCCAGGACTGTGAATTGCCAAATTATCTGGTTCTGGCTCAAGTTTCGTGAAGCCGGCCGAGTTGTGCTCGTACGGCCCAGTGGCTGCGTATTCTCCGCACGACGCGGCCGCGGCGTCGGGCGTGCTGGTCCCGGGCACCGTCACCGTCTATCCGGCCTACCGCACGAACCGGGTGTCGATCCTCGATGCGATCGACCAACCGTCAGCTTCACGAAACTTGAGCCAGAACCAGATAATTCGGTAATTCACAGCCCCGGCGAATGCGGACGGTTTTCGGCGCTGCAACGTTGTTCGATTGACCGGTTCTGCTCGTGCCGCGCCGTCCTGCCGCGGACTGTGCCTGCGGCACCGAGAATTTGCCGGCCGGTTCGGATCGCTGTGCGGTCATGAATCGGGGGCAGGGGCGACGGCGTCGGCGCGTAGGTCGAGGTGCTGCGCGTGGATCGTGGCGAGCTGACTGTCGGAGGCTTCCTCGAGTCCGATGAGGGCGTTGTCGGCGCGGGGGAGCGCCTGCAGGATTTCATCGAGTTTTCGTTGCGTGACCAGCTGCTCCCGGGCTTGGGTGTGTTGGATGACGAACACCAACGCCAAGGTGATCGCGGCGACCACAGTCTGGAAGATGGTCTCCCATCTGGCTGGGAAGCCGAACGCGATGCTGTACAGCAACCACAGCAGGTCCGCGGTCAGCAGCGTCCAGGCCACCCCTGGCCGGGAGGACACCCGGTGGTCCAGGCGGTGCAGCAGTCGGCTGCCCGGCGGACGGACCCTGTTAGGGGCGACGTTGCTGGTCATCGCAACAGTGAACCGTCATCAGCCGCGGCTTGGCGAACGGACTGCATCGTGGACGTGGCCAGGTACCGGGCAGCCGTGTTCGCCGGCGGCGTTGAGCGCCCTGATTGAGCTGGCATGTACAGCCTTTCCGCTTGAATGTTACGGGTGTAACGTCTCCCTAGTGGTAGCTGAGGGGAATTGGTTGGTGGTCAGTGTGTCCACGGCCGGAGCGGCCCCGACGCTGCGGGTCCAGGTGTGGCGGAAACTTCGGTCGCTGGGAGCGCTGTACATCCAGCAGTCGGTGTGTCTGTTGCCTGAACGACCGGAGGTACTCAAGGAAGTCCGCCGGCTGGTGGACCGGGTGCACCATCACGGCGGCACGGCCCGAGTGCTGCACATGAGCTTCACCCTCCCGGCGGAGGAGCAGGCAATGATCGCGGAGGTCAATGAGGCCAGAGACCTGGAGTACGCGGAGGTCTTGGAACGGCTGCCGGCGTTGCGGCAGGAACTCGCCGGCGAACGTCAGCGTGGCCGTACGACCTACGCCGAGGTCGAGGAGTCCGAAGCTGACCTGGACCGGTTCTGGTCGTGGTTGGGCAAGATCAACACCCGCGACTATTTCCAGGCTCCGAAGGGTGTGCTTGCCCGCGCGGCCGTCCAGGAGGGCGCCGACGACCTAGCCGCGTTCGAGGAGTCCGCTTTGCGCACCGAATACGCCGAGCCCACCGAAATCCGAAAGCAAGCTGGGCGGCTGCGGGTGGTGGACGGGTCATGACTGGTTCGTTCTGGCTGGACTTGTTGATCGGTGTGGCCGCGGCGCTGTTGGTGACGTGGCTGGTCCTGCTGGTCGGGTTGGCTCTGCTGCGCCCTAAAGGTGGTCTTCTGGCCGAGGCGTTGCGGTTGTTGCCTGATGTGCTGCGCTTGATCCGCCGTTTGGCCGGGGACAAGACGTTGCCGCGCGGTGTCCGTATCCGCCTGGCGTTCCTCTTGATTTACCTGGCTTCGCCGATTGATCTGATTCCTGATTTCATTCCGGTGCTCGGGTACGCCGACGACGCCATCATCGTCACTGCCGTGCTGCGCAGCGTCGTCCGCCGGGCTGGACTCGGCGCGGTCCGCGGCCACTGGCCCGGCACCGACGACGGTTTCGCCGTTCTGACACGCCTGACCCGACTGACCGGAGGGCAACCCGATCGGCATCCGTCAGATCCGTGAATCCAACGCGGCGGCCTGCGACGCGACCGTCATCGGCGGGAGCCGATGGCGCGGGCTTCGCGGAGGGCGGAGTAGACGATGATCGGCCGGCGAGCGGGGCGTGCGTTGAGAAGCACCCGATCGGGACGGTGACGGCCAGCGGTGCGTCGACGGTGGTCACCCGGACTTCGGTCTTCAGCGCCAAAATGCAGCTGTCGGCCGGTTCGGGCCTGCCTGCGCCCGGGGAAGTACATGATCACGCGGTGGCGGCGGTCCAGATGATGCCGAGGCGCTGGGACTACGGGTAGCCGGTGGCCAGTTCGATGACGCTCTGAACGGCGACATGTGCGGCAGCACGACAATAGGGTTGCGAGCAGGTGGAGGGCGCGTCGTTGCCGCGTTTTGCCGGTACCGGGAACGTTTCCCTGAGCACGACGGTGCTGGCCGGACCTCAAATCTTCGTAGTGGGGGACAGCCCCTGCACCACCATCGGGCTTTTCCCATCACCGCGCAACCATTCAAACGCGCCCTGGGCGGCGCTCGGGTGCCGGATCGGCGCCCCTTGTATTACTTGGTCGTGCCGGCGCCCCGATCCAGCACCCGCCTGGCCGTCAGCGGCCCGGTTCCCGCGCCGATGACCGCGACGTGATCGCCGACCTTCACCTCGCTGATCGTGCCTGCGTGGCCTTTGCCGTCGGCCTTGAGGTGGACCTTCACCCGCGCCCCGACGACGTAACTTTCAGTGACCCCATCGGCGGCCTTCACGCTGATGGAGGTGGACGAAACGGCGGTCACCGCGCCGCGGATCTCGTCGTGGGTGGTGAATTTCGTTCCGTTCTGCGTCACCCACTGCCCGTGGATGGCTCTGGTTTCGGCGTGGCCGCGGTGGGCGTACAACTTGTGGGCCGCGGGTGCTGCGAGAGCCGCCGTCGGTGATCCCGTCGCGGCGGGCGCGGACGCGAATGCCGCGGTCCCAAGGCCCAGAACGGCGAGGCTGGCTCCGCCGACGATGACGAACTTCTTGAACATGACGATCTCCTAGCCGTTTCGAGAGGCACCGATGTGCCTACGACCCAAAGCTATCGGGCCGATATTTAGGTGGAGTTCAGCCCATCTGTCAGTCGAATCGACGTCTGCTGTCAGGTTTGTGTGGACCGTGGTCCCGGTGCGTCCCTGCGCTGCGTGCGTGTCCGAGTGTTTCCCGAACTGTTGGTCCGCCTGTGAATTTCAGGATTCGCTGGTATCGATCGATCCTCAGCCTTTCGTGCACGCGGTCCAAGCCGGTGCTCAGAAGCAGCAGCGGCCACCCCGGGGCGGTCGGCCTACGGCTTCCGGAGGCCATCTGCAGGCCGGTGCTCACCGGATATCCGCTCCACATCGCGATGATGATCGCGGCGCCGACAGGGTGGGACGCTCCGCGCATCCGGGCGCCCCTCCGGGCCCAGCCCCCGCCGGGTGAACACCTTGATCAAATATGGCGTCACCAATGCGGAGACGACCAGGGCGACGACGACCGCGGCGACAAGCGATTCACCGCCGACCACTCTCCGTTTCGGGTGTCACCTGATCAACAATCCTCATTTTCCGGGTGTACCCTCCCAGGCGGGCGACGCTGCGGGGACGATCCGCGCTCACGCCGCAAGGACCCTTGTGTTGTTTGCTGGCTGCGATCCGGCGCCGGTTCCCGGCGTGGCGGCTGCGTCGGGCGCTGCTGTGGAACGCGGTCACTGGTCCGCGGACCCGGATGTGGACCAGGCGGCAGAACCACTGGATTCGGACCTGTGCGCCGCCCCGCAGATGCCGGCCCGCGGTCGTTGCCGGGGTAGGCCTT
>JAABUL010005722.1_pt1 | contig 15140 bp, 2 predicted proteins | sample 5559151 | NCBI WGS metagenome assembly JAABUL01 (sample SAMN10711876, study PRJNA513368) | rock metagenome | isolation source: Antarctica rocks | place: Antarctica: Victoria Land, Pudding Butte sud | reverse complement strand
TAACGTAATAAATACTTTGTTATTTAAAATCTAACAAATTAAATTAATAAAAGATAAATAATTTTGCAACAATAACTATATATTGTATCGACAACAAAATTAGTCTATTTAAATATTATATATAGCAATACTTTTTTCTTAAATTAAATCTAATTTATTAAGTAATATTTTGTATTTTTATTTTAAAACAATTATTAATCTTTGTATATTAAAAAATAAAATCTCTTTAATACAAAGTAGCAGTTGTATTAGCTTTATTATTAAAAGTTTCAATAATATTAGTTAACAAAGAATTATAAATTTATTTTACGATATTAATAACAACTTTTATTATTTATATAACAAAATTATATTAGATATCAAATATAATATTTAGCTTTTAATATTTTAAATTAATAATAAAATACTCTATTATTGCAATAAAGTATTTTTTAGAATTAATTTTTACGCTCTTAATATTAAAATAAAATATAAGCTATTTATACTATATTAAGTTTTTCGAATAATTTCAAATATATCTTTTAAATATTTTGCGATAACTATAATTTTTAGTTACTAATATATAATATTATAAAGCTTTTATAATTTGCGAAGATCTTTAAAAGTATCTTTATAATAATAAACTACTTTTATAGAAATAACAAATAAATAATAATATTTTAATAATATTAAATACGCAAATATAAATTATATTATTAAATTATATTGTTTGTAATAATTTGCTAAAAAGTTTAAATAAAAATTCTAATTAAAAATTTTAGTTTTAGTTAAAATTAATATTAAATTATAATATATTTGCAAATTAATTCGATCTTTTTGCTTTATAGTAAAATTATTTTAAAGCTTTGTGTTATTAACAATATTAAAGATTTAAATATTAGCAAACTTATTAAAACTTAGTTGTTTAATTATTGTTTCTAAAATAATCTTTAAAATATAATAAAAATATTACAATTTATTTATAAATAATAGAAAATATTTAAGTTTAATTAAATATATCTAGATTATATAAACAATAAATAAAAGAAAATTAAATAATATTTATAATAATTTTACAATTGTGCAAGTTACTTTTATGCAAATAAGATATAAACAATATTTATATCTTAATTAAATATAAAAAAAATATTATTTATTCTTAAAATAATCGATTTAATAAGTAGATAATTAATATATATTTAATTGTTTATTATTTTAACTTAATTAATTAATATATTGTTGTAACAATTAATAAAGATTACAAGTTTCTTTAATATTGTAGTTAAGTAACTAAATAATATTAGACTATAGATTAAAAAATATTTGTTACTAGTATTAGCAATCTATCTACAATATATATATAATTTTTTTTACTTAAATTTTAGAATCTTAACTACTTAATATACTATTAGACTATATAGTATAATTTATATATATATTGCGATTAGACTTATTGTTGGATCGAGTTTCGATTCCAACTTTTGAAATCGACTTAACTTAACAATTTCAACATTAGAAATCGACTTAAAATTCGATTCGATTTTTATTATATTAAAATTAAATCGACTCGATTCGACTCAATTCTTAATTTTAATATTTGAAATCGAATTAAATTATTAAGAAATCGAATATAACATTATTATGTTAAAATTTTCTATTTTCGAAAATACGTTATTATAATTTTGAATTTTTTTGCTACAATGTTAAGTAATATGCTTCGATTTAAAAGCTACTTTTGTTTATATTATTTTAGAATAGTTTACTTATATTAGTTGCTATTTGTATTACTCTCTTGCATTATTTTTTTATTTTTTTATTTTTTTTTCGAATTGTTAAAGAATATAATTATATTATATTTGTATTTTTGTTTATAAAATGTCGAATTCTTTAAAAGCTTTAAGTTAATTATTGTCTTCAAACAAAGAGAATTTTAGCAAATTTATTTTTCGCAATTTGCTATTTAGTAATTTATATTTTAATTAATTTGCAAGTTAATTTGATTAAGATTTTCTTACTTCTATTATTAATATTAAAAAAAGAAATCTTTATAAGATATTTAACAAAATATTTATCAATTATTTATTGCTTGTTTTAAAAAAGAAAAATAAATACGTTAAATAAAGTTTAAATACTAATATTCAATTTTAAGTATAATAATTACAAACAACTATTAACAACAATATTTTAAACAAAACTCAATCGAAACTTGTTAATTTACGTTAAACAAAAAAAATAAATATAGAAGCACAATTTAAGCTTTATAACAAATATGTTTAAATAGCTTCAATTGTAGATAATATTTCAAAAATTGTATACAAAAGTTGTTATAAGATTTTAAATTATTTTATTGTTTACAATTATTTAAGCATATCAAATATAAAAAAATATCTTTTATTTTTCTTTTATTTAAAACAAAAACAATTTCGATTATAAACAACAATTACTCTAGTTTTTAATTGCGTAAATTACAATTAATAATATATATAAATAATATATAATTAACAATTTATTAAAAGAAAAGTTATATCAATTTTTTGTTATTCTTTATTTAAGATAATTAAGAAAATTAACTATATAAGACTTTCGTAAATTTGAATTTGTCTTTTCGAATTATTAACAATTTTAATTTTCGAAAGTTGTTAAAAATACTTTGCTCAAATTAGATACTTTTAAATTGTATCAAACTATTTAAAATAATTCTCTCGAAATATAATTAAATTCGCGATGAAATTAAGATAAATTTTAAGAGTGTTTAATATATTTTTATTGCTTTAAATGCATAATCTAGTTCTTAAAGAGTTGTTTATTTAGAAATTTTAATATATTAAGTAAATGTTATATTTTAATTTCGCAAATATCTTATTAAATTTATTTTTCTTAATATCGAATATATAGATTGTTAATTAATATTGAAACTTGTAAAGATTTTAAAGTTTTTCGAAATTAAAGACAAGTTTTTTAAGATTGTTATTAATAACGCAAATAATAATAATAGATTTAAGAACAAACTTAATAAGATCTTAAATTAACAAAAATTTTAATAAAATAAACAACAAAATTTTGTGTCTTGTTTAACTTATATAATTAATTTTGTAACTTAAGATTTTATTTCAATTATAAAATTAAAAGCAACAAATAATAATATTGTTATACAATTACAAAATAAACAATTTTAAGATATTGTAAGAAGCATAGACTTGTTTAGTATAATTAAAAAGATATTTAAATTTATAATAATACAAAGAGATAATATATATACTAAATTTATTAGATTTGCGCTTTTATAGTTATTATTAATAACTTAGTTTAATATTTGCTTCAATTTAGAGTTTTTTAAAAAAAAATTAATAAAAAGTTACAAAAACTAATACAAGATATTTGTATTTATTAAAATTCTATCTATTTTATACTTTGATAAATATATTAATTACGCAATTATATTAGTTTTTAAGTAAAAAAATATTTTTAAAATTTAAAGATTTAACAAGTTAAGCTTAACAAAAACAAATAAAACTTAATTTTGTTTGTTAATAATATACTAATTTTTTTTTACAAATATACTTTTATAGTTTTGCAAACAATTAATACAAGTATTTATTTAGAATTTCGAGTATTTAATGCAATATTTAATTATCTTAAATATCTAAAAAAGATAATAAGAATTAATATTTATTTTTCAAAAAATATTGTATTTAAAGTTTGCAATAAAGTTTCGACAAAGCTTGCAAAATACTATTTAAAAACAAAAGAATTAAACAATACGTTATATAATTTTGTTAATATTCTAGATTTTATACAAAAAATTAATTTTTATAAATTGTAAAATAAAAAAGAAAACAACAATTTTATTAATTACAAGAACAAATACAAGATAGAATTTAAAAATTATTATTAAAATTATTTTAATTTGATTGTTAATTTAAAAACAAAAACGCAAAGAGCAATTATTGCTAAAGAGATAATATAATATAATAATATATATAATTTATTACTAATATTAATATAATCTATTGTAATTGCTACAAAATTCTTAGTTTAACAATTTTAACAATTTTGTTCGATTTAAAATAAAGACGATCGATATCTTTGTATTAATATTATAGAAAATAAATATTTAATCTAGAAATATTAAAGAGACAATATATTAAACTTTTCAAAACTAACGCAAATAATTTGAGATATACTTTTATATCTAGTATTATTAATAAATATTAAACAAACTTTTAGTTTTGTTCGAAGAATATATTAATAAAATCGATCTTAAATAAATTTGCAAATAGTTGAACAAACATAATAATTAAGTACTTTAATTGTATTATAAATCTAAACGCAAAAAAGATTGTTCTTAAATCGTAAAATATATATTATAAAGAAAAAAATAACAATTAAGCAATAAATAAAAAAGAAGATTTTTTTACGCTAGATTTTAAGATTGTTTTAGATTAGATTTATTTATAGATAAATTAACTTTTAAAAAGAAGATATCTTTAATAACTACAAAAATTATTAGATACTATTAGTAATAATACAAAGAAATAATATATTTAATAAATTAAATTACTAAAAAAGATTTAATAATAATAAAATCTCAAAAATTTAGATCTTAGTTAATACAAAAAACAATTATAATTGCTTAAAAAAAACAATATATTATGTTTGCTTAAAAAAAAGAACATAATATTGTTGTAAAATTTTTAGCTTAAAAGATTAAATTGTTTTATAAATTTTTTAACAAAAAGCAAATTTCTTAGTTGAAGTATTATACGCTTTGCGTAAATAATCGCAAGATTCGAATTTATAATACGCAAAATATTAGTTATAATTTTGTTATTATAATAATAATATAAAGAGATAATATACTTACTAAAAAAAAAAGTAATTATAAATATCTTTGTTGCTTTTTAAAGTATTATTAAAGCTAAACTCTAAATACAATAGTTAATTTAATTACGCTTATAATTATTAATTTTATTATAAAGAAGCTTACAAATTAAACGCTAAAATACAAGTTAAAAAATAAAAAAAATCAATTAATTTCTAATATTTTCGAATCTTACAAAGAGCAACAATATTAAGCTTTTACTTTTGTATATACTATCGCAAAATATTAGTATATTAATTGAAAATATATTATTTGTTTATATTATCTTAGTTATATTCATATCTTAAATACTTTTTTTTTCTTAAGACTTTTTTTTGTTTTTGCTTATTTTATTATGTCTAGATTAAGAAATTAATTTATTGCAAGAAAACTTCAAAATTAATTAATAAACTAGCAAATTAAATATATTAGTTTTAGACAAGATATTTCGTATTATTCGTATATATTATCTATTTGCTTTACGCGAATTATCAAAAAAAATAATAAAATTAGCAATATTAGAAAGAGATTTATATAAACGTAAAAAAAAGATATTAAATCCGAAACAAAATTTAAAGAAGTTATAGTAAAATAAGCAATAATTTTGATAATTTTAACTAGTACAAACGCGTTAAAAAATTGCGTAAAAAGAGAGACTTAAATTAATAATTAATAATAAGAATATATAATATAAATAACAAAGCAATTAACAAATATAAACTTGCGTAATATATTAACAAGATTAGATATATATTAATATTAAGAAATAACAATTTTATATTAATAAAAGTTTAAAGTAAATATTAATAAATAAATATTAATTCTAACTCTAATATATATATTTTTTACTTTGTTTTAGTAAAACTACTTGTTAATATATTATTTACAATTTTTTTAATTTTTTTAAATCTTCTACTTTTTGAATTTTGTCGCACTCTATTAAATATTGTAAAAAATTTTTAAGTTGTTATATAACTATATTATTTCTATATATTATTCGTAAAATAAGCTAAGTATATACACAAATAATAAAAGCGCTATTAATTAATTCAAAAAATATCGCAAATTGCAATTGCGCACAAAAATAAAATAATAATAAAAAGAAATTATATCGAAAATAGTACAATAATTGCAAAACTATCTTAATTCGATTTAAAAAATTGCGTAAAACAATTGTTTAAAAGCAAATCTTTATATTAAATTATAAATATATAAAGAAAAATATTAAAAATAAAATTGATAAATATCGAATTAATTAAAATCTTTATAATAATATATTTAAATAATATAATAAAGTATATAATATTAACAACTTTATAGCAAAATACTTTAAAAATAAGTTTAAATAAAAAGCAAAAAAAAAATTGCAATTAAGAAAGTAAATCGATTTAAAATTGCAATTAAGAAAGTAAATCGATTTAAAATTATTAAAAAGATACAAAAGCTATTTAAGAATACAAATATAACAATAAAATTATTTTTAAAAAGATATACATTATTTAAATATATTACTTGTGCTCTATATTTAAGCTAAATAATATTATAGTTAAATGTTAACAACAAACTTAATATTAATAAGAGCTTTTCGATTTATATAAAATCGATTGTAAAAATAATTTAAAAACAAATTATTTATTACAATAACTTAAATAATTTAAAAAAAACTAATAATAACAATTCTATAAAATTGTTTAATATCTTTGTTAAAAAATTTGCAATCTTAAATAATACAAAGAAAAAAAAAATTCAAATTTTATTATTTTTAAAATAGAGAATCTTAATAATATAATTAAAAAGAATAATTATAAACAAGAGATTTAATACAAGATTTAAGATAATATAAAGAAGCTAAGTTATAACTACTATCTAGCAACAAATAATAAAAATAACAAAAAAAATGATAAGAACAAAAACAATAAAGACAATAGCAATAGAATTAATAAAAATAACAATAACAAAAATAATAACAAAATAAAGAATAATTCGAATTAAACTATTTAGAATAATAGTAAAATAAACAAAATTATTAAGATTTCGAATTAATAACTTTATATATATAGTTTAGAGAGTCTACTATTACAAGAACAATTATAATATATTACTCTAATATATTACTATATTGTATACTCTATTTTGTTATTCTTTTGTATTATAAAATTGTAATTAAAATAAATATTAGAATTGCAACTTATATATAACTTTATTTGATTTTACTTAATTTAAAGACTTTAATTCTTAATAACGCATTAAAAGTATATATTTAATACTTTAATAATTTTACTATTGTTTAAGTATTATTTTCTTATATATAAATAGATAGAATAAACTTAAATAATAAGTTTTAATAACTTAGTAATTAAAGCAAATATAATTGTTAATAATTGTTGTTAAATTTAGAAATATATTGCAATATTAATATTAAGCTAGTTATAAATAGCATTAATTTATTTAATATTTATATTATATTAAGAGTTCGAATTTCTTTTAAGATACAATTAAATTAACTTTTTAAGTTTTAATTTTAAATAGCTTAAATGTATTATTTTAATATATTATTAAATAATTTACTATTAAGAAATTATAGAACAAAATACAACTTTCTAGTTTCTACTATTTATTTTAGAATTTCTTTATACTAATACTAAGTTTTGACAATTCGAGTCGATTTTTTAAGTCGATTTTCGATTTTAAGTTTGCAATTCGACTTAAATTGTCGATTTCAACATTAGAAATTAAATCGACAATTTAATTTTAACTTTTAAAATCGACTTAATTCAATTCGAGTCGAGTACTTGACTCGAACTCGATAACTCGACCTGACGCGATCAATCTAATTGCAATAAGTCTCTATTATCTTTATAATTATAATTATTTACTAATTAATATTTTATTATTATTTTTTTATAATATCTAAAACAATATATATATATTAATAAGATATTTTTGTAGAACTTGTAAACAATACTATTAATTTAAAATATATTTAAAATTATAAATAACTAGTAATTATATATAAAATAAGATTAATAATTCTTTATTATTTTAATAAATATTTTATATTGTTAATTTTTTTTAACAATTCTTGTTAAGCAATTATATTAAATATTAATAAATTCAGTATCTTCTAAACAAGTTTTATAAATAATAAATCTTGATTTATAGCTAAACTTGCAATAAGCTATTAATTAATTGTATAAATATATTTTAATTTTTGTTTATACTTAATTTAGTTTTAGAATAATAAAAGAATAAATATTAATAAAACTAATTAATTATAACAAATAATAAGAAAATAAATATTAAATATTATTTTTTGTTTATAGATATTGTTATTTTAGACAAACGCAATTACAACAAATACAAAAATAATAAAAATAATATTGTAAATAAAATATTAATTTGTTAATTTTTTAATAAAAGCTTTTAATTGTTAATAATAATAGAAATTTTTGCAATAATTTTAGAGTTTTAACAAATAATTTAAGAATAAATTCTAAGTATTTATAAGCTATTTATAGTATATAATTTAAATTTATCTTTAAATTTTGTATTAAAAAGATTTTAAAAATATATATAAATTTTAATAATATTATAGACAGATTTGTATATTAATACAAAAAGAAAAACAATTGTTGTAAATACAAAACAAGCAAAACAACTAGTTATATAATATAATAATAATTGATAATCAAACTAGAAACAAATGCTAACTAGATAAACTCTAATTAATATGAATGTTAATTGATAACAACTAACTAAATAATATTTGTATTATATATATTTTTTTTTAGATTTTTAACAAAATTTAAAAAAATAGTTCTTTATTAATTTACAATTCTTTTAGTAGTTATTTATATAATAAAAATATATATTTGTTAAGATACTAATTGTTTCTTTTTAATTTTAAATAATATTTGCTCTAAAAATAAAAAAGATATTATATAGTTTTTATAATATAATATATTTTTATTAAAGTTTGCTTAATAAATATGCAAATAGTATTATATCTTCGAGATTTTAATAAAAAATAATTAAATTTTTACTAAAAATATATTAAAAACTCTAAAATTTTTCTATTTTTTTTTTCGAATATTTTATTAATCTTAGAAGCTTTATTAATAACAACAAATCTCTTGTTAATTATAATAATTATTGCTAGTAAACAATACAATAAATAATAGATATATATTACTAATACTTGTTCTAATTGCTCAATATTATTAATTGCAATTTTAACAATTACTAAACAATTAACGCAAAAAAATATAACAACTATTATAGTTTGTTGTTACTAGAAATTGTGCAACGCAATTTCTAATAGCAATTAATTAAGTAGTATATTATACTATAAATAAAATAGCGTAAACTTAACTACAATAATACGCAATTTTGTTTATATAAAAATTAAAATAACTATACAAAGTATTATTAAAGTTAACTTCTTTGTTTAAAGAAATTAACGTTTTAATAAATTATCTTCTTTATTTTTTTAACTTCGATCTATATTATCTTAAATTCTTGCAATGTTGTTAAATATTGTTTCGATATTATTTAATTTATTGTTTTACAATCTAAATTTAATATAAAATTTGTAGTAAGTTAAGCTAACAAATTAGATTACAATATTTAATTAATTAAGACGCAATTAATAAGATTGTAAAAACAAAACTAGACAAAAACTAAAAATCTATAAAGAATAATCTTATACTTATTGCTTTATCTTAATAAAGTTAAATACAAATCTTTGTATATTGTATAAATTTGCAAAATATTTGTTTAACTATTTAATTCTTTATTATTTAATATAAGATTATTAGTTTTTGAGTTACAATACTAAAACAATATAATTCTTTGTTTTATTTTGCTTTTGTTTAATATAAAATTGTAAACTATAGCAAGTATTGTAATACAAATAGCGTTGCAAAAACAAAAGATTAATACAAAGTCTTTAAATTTTTTAATACTACTTTTGTTATATTTTTTATTTAACTTTGTAATATTGTTGTAAATAACAATATTATAAACAACAATATTAGTTTATTATTTTTCAATTTAATTGTAGAAACTAGAAATTATAGTTATGCAATTGTTAATATATTTATTATTAAACAAAATTGACTTTTATATAATATTTGTCTTATAGTTATTGTCGAAATACTTAAATATATTTACATTTATATATCGAAAGAAGATTGTTATATTTGTAGAAATTATATACTTTGTATAATACAAGTAACTTACAAAATATAAATTTCTATTTAAGCAAAAACAAGTATAAAGTATTTAATAACAAGAATTTTGTCGAATAATTTGTTAAGATAAGTTGTAATATATAATTTGTAATTATTTTTTATTATTTTGCGTATTGCGTTAAGTTTAGTAATAAAAATATATTTCAAACTCTTTATTAATTAAGTTGTTAATATTATTTTTTTGCTTTTTATTTATTTTTATATCTTTTTACAATTAAGTAAAGAGATTAGAAATAATAAGATTGTTAAATTTGTATTACTTAATTTATACTTTTTCTTTAATAATCTTGTCGACAATATATTGCATTTAGATCGATATTAAAAAAACAAACAAATTAAAAACAACAAGTTTGTAGATATAGATCTGAAACTTATTTGCAAATACAAAAAAACAATTTTTTTATTTAAATTAAGTTAAGTTTATTATTTTATATATATTAAATGCGTTGCAATATATATAGCAATTTATGAAAATTGTTTGCAAATTGTTAACTTTAAAACTTTTTATTTAAATTTTAAAGTAACTTGCGAAATCTTTTAAATACGCATAATAAATATATTGTAAATCTAGCTATTTTTTTTGTTTATATTTTAAAAATAAGTTATTTAATTTAATTAAACAAATTAATATATTAAGACAATTTGTTTTTGTTTTAATATCGATTTTTTTGCTAATTTAATTTAAAATAATTAAAGCAATATTGCGACAAAAATACAACTTAATATTCTTTTTTAAATTTAATTTGTTATTCTCTTTGTTAATATTAATTGCAAATTCGATAGCATTTTTAAGCAATATTAAGTTGTTATTTGTTGTTATATTAAATATTATATTCAATCGATCAAATATTGTATTTAATAAATTCGATATATTTTTTGCAACTTTCGATACTATATAATATTGTAGCTATTGTTTGTTAAGTATAACAACAATATCTATGCAACAATATTTGCTAGTATTATTACTTAATAATTTCGATTTAATTTTATTGCTTAACTTAATAAAATTAATTTAAAACTTTGTTAACTTTAACAATATTAATAAATCTTTTTAATGTAGCAAGTTTGCAATTTTTTTTATTAGCAATTTTAGTTTTTGTTAATTGTTTGTTTAAATTTCTTTTGTAGTATTATATTTATCTTTGCGAAATTGAATTTAATTTTACGTAATATGCGCTATTATTATAAAAATCTCTTAGTATATATATTTTATAAAATACTTTACATGATATACTAAATAAGTTTTATCTATAGTTAGAAAGACTCAATTGTTAATATTGCAATTTTAATTTTTTTTAACAATTTGCGCACTTTTATTTTTTCTATTGCAAATTGCTTTTTTTAATGTTTAAATCTAATATTAATATTTGCTATTTAGAACAACTTTTGCTTTCTCTTTAGTTATAAATCGAGTTTTATATATATATTTATTTATTAATATCTTCTAGATTTTAATTGCTATATTGTACGCTTATTCTTATTTATTAATAAATTAATTTAATATAAAAGTAATCTTGTTAAGCTATTTGACTAATATATCTAAACTAACAATTTAACAATTTACAATACAACAAATCTCGATTTTATTACTAGCAAGACTCTTAAGTTTTTTAATAGAAATTGCAAAAGAAATATTCGACAATAAATAAATAGCAATATTTGTATTTATAATGTTAATGTTATTTAATTATAAAGATAACTTGCAATTAATATTGTTAACACAATTAATAGTTAAACTTGTCGAACAATTACTTTTTAAATATTAGTAAATCTTGTCTTTAAAAATTAACAATAGACAAAAATTAATTAAGATTTATAGTTTAGAAATAGTTGCTTTGTAAAACAAATTTAAAAGTTTAAAAATATTCGATTAACAATATTCTTAAAGACGCAATTTTGTTTTAATAAGTACTTTTGTTAATAAAGATAAAGAAGAATAAATAAATATTAATAAAGTATTTTAGTTTTTATATAATTTTAGTAGATGCAATATTTTGTCTATTAATTTATCTACAATTAATAAATAGTATACAACAACTTAATTCTTTAATTTTGTAAATTTATTTAAAATTTACTTGCTTTATCTACAATTTACTTAGTTCTAAAAAGATATTTAATTTCTCTTTTAAATATAAATTTTAATAAATTTGAAATTTAACTTCTTAAACATTTTTTCAATTAAATTAATATAAAGTTTATCTAAAGAAAATTCTTGCTCTTTGTTTTCTTTTTTTGCATTTTATTTTTTCTTTTTGTTTTCTTTGCTCTTTCTTTTTGTTTCTTTTAACTTTTTGTTTTTATTTTTTCTTTATTATTCTTTTTTGCTTTCTTAAACTTCTTTGTTTTGTTTTTTATTATTTTATCGAAATTTCTTGTTATATTGCAATATTCTTATATCTTTATCAATTTATTGTTCGAATTCTAAAAAAATAGCAAAAGCAACATTCTAAAATCTGCTAAAAAATTGCTTATTTAATATAAAAGCAATACAATTTAAAAAGTTAGCTAAGCGCACAAAAACCTAATTTACATTTATATCTATTTTTTTAAAATTCAAGATTAAATGTCTTTTAAAGACTAGTTTAATTGCTTATAGTAACAAGAAAACAAAAATAAATAATTACAATAATAAACTATTAAATATTAATAATTGCGACAAACTTTTAGATTTTAATAATTACAAAAATAAAGTTCTAAATACAAACAATAACAAGTTCGAACTTAATAAGAATTGCAAAATTATAATAAACTATATTTCTATCTAATTGTTTGTTTATTTCAAGTTATATCTATTTAACATATTGCAAACAAATAAAGAAAAATCAAATAATTATTCAACAATATATTAATAATTTCAAGATAATTAAAGATCTTAAATACAAATATTTTTATTTTATTAATATATCTACAATTATTATTGCAAAGAGCAATATTGTCGAAAGTATAATTTTTAATCTTAATATTGTTGTTGTTTTGACTAAAAATATTAGATTAAAAAACAATATTAAAATTGTCTTTGTTGTAATTAAGATTGTTTTTGTTGTTATTATTGTTGTTGCAAATATTAAATTAGAAAACAATTTTAAGATTGTTTCTATTGCAATTGTTGTTGTTATTAACAATTCTAAAAAATAAATTATTAAAAAAGAAACTACTATAAAGAAGAGTAATAGCGAAGAGATAATTGGAAAAAAAGCAATTGTAATTGCTATTATATCTCAAAAAGCAATACTAATTAATATTGAAAAAAAATTAAATTGCGTATTAATAAACAAATTTGTTAAATAGATATTAATTAAACATTAAAAATAGACTTTCTAGATTACTTGAATTAAATTGAAGAAGATATAAATTAAGAGTGTTTTTGCAAAATATTGCAATTACAAAAAGTATTATTTGTTCAATAGTATTGCTAATATTATCGATATATTTAAATTTTTAATTAAGAGAATTTGTCTTAATAATTACGTTATTAATTATATTCTAAATATAAAGATTTTTAGCAACAACAAATTAAATAAATGTTAAGTAGCAAAATTCGATATTGTTAAAATAATTAAAACAATAAGATATTTGTTAAAGTATACAATTAAAATATAGATTTAAATTAAAAATATAAATATTCTCGAAAATCTTTCTTAAAGATAAAGCTAATAAAGAATAATATTATTGTTAACAAATAAGTCTTTATTGCTTAATAAAAAATAAAAAGATAATAATAAAATTGTTCTTAATTTGTTTGTTAAACAAAACAAGAATTTAAACAACAAATAAATTTAATTTTGTTAAAATATATAAAATTGTTGTTTAATTTATTTAAGATTTTAAAAAGATTGCAAAGTGCACAAGATATATAAAGATTTAAAAAATTGCAATTAAACAAATAATTTATTAATATTGTGCAATACAATTTAAGAATATTAAAATATCTTTATAACAAAAAGTACAAAAAATATATTTTTATTTTTTTTTATATTTTTTTAAGCTTGCAATTGTTATTCTTTAATTCTTTTCTTTTTTTACGCATTTTTTTGAAATTGTCTTTTTCAATTTTCTTTTTGTTAATCGATAAATTAATATCTTTTTTGTGCGTTTATCGAGCTCGCAATATTATTTATCGCAAAACTTGTTAAAAACGCAATATTATATATATTGTATACGCGCTTTATAGTTGCTTAATCTTAAGTTAATAGACTAAACTTAAAATAGAATACAATTTTATAGTTAATTATATATATTTTATTATTATAATAATAGCATTGCTCTAATTAATTAAGATTATAATATTAATTTTTTAATTAACAATAATAATAGATACTAGATTTATATACAATATAGATTCGAATTTAATAGCAAGATTAAAAATTATAAGATAATTGTTATATTATAGTGTTTTGTTTAATTTGTTCAAATTGCGTCTCTTTAAATATTTGTACTATTATTTATATAATACGTCTTCAAATATAATTAAGATAGAAGACAAAAATTAACAATTTAGTATTCTTTCTATATTATTGTTGCTAAGTATATCGATATTGTTATATAATTAATTATTAGAATAAAGATTAAAGATAACGTAGAATAAAGACAAAATACTTATATATATTTTTGTTATCGAAACTTTGTAATTGATAAATTTGTTTTTGCTCTTTAATTTAATATTATTCTTGTTAATTAGTATTTATTTTCGAATTTATTTTAAATTTATTTACAAAACTTATTTCTAAATTTATTTTCAAATTTATCTACAAATTTATTGCTTGAATTTAAGTATTATTTGTTACTTTATAATTTATTTTAATTAATTTGCAATTTAAAGTATTTAAATATTTCTTTAATATATTTTTTAATTTTTTAAATCTAAATTATTAAATATTTGTTAAAACTCTAATATTAATTGCTATATTACAATCTTATTTTTTGTATTAATTCGACTCGAATTGGATCGAGTCGATTCCTAATATTGGAATCGAAAAGTCGATTCGATTTCTAGGGTCGAAACCAACGATTCGGGTCGATTTCTAGGGTTGAAATCGAAATTCGACTCG
>JAABUL010005720.1_pt1 | contig 15154 bp, 16 predicted proteins | sample 5559151 | NCBI WGS metagenome assembly JAABUL01 (sample SAMN10711876, study PRJNA513368) | rock metagenome | isolation source: Antarctica rocks | place: Antarctica: Victoria Land, Pudding Butte sud | reverse complement strand
GTGGAGACTAGGTTAGCTACGCGCGTGCCCGGATCGATGGACGGACCGCCCGGGAGACAGCCAGCAAGTTGAGGATACTGCTTCTGGTAGTTCGGGTCTTGGGCCAGAAAATTGATGAAGAATGGGTCGACATAGCCATAGTCCGCTTCTGACACGTCGTATCCGCCGACGCTGCTTGTTGGGTCGCCCGCGGCCCTTTTTCCTTTGAGTCCGCCGAAATCACTCTGCGTAAAGATTCCGGTGGAAGGTAGGTTGACAGCAGGTAAAGCGTTGGCAGTAGTCGTAGTACTCAAGATGGCGAGGTATGGAGTTGAAAGCGAGATGTCTGTGACCACACTCGCGGCCGCTGAGTTAGTTGTAGTTGCACCAGCGAAGTACATCTCCGCGTTCGAATTGATTCCAGTGAAAAACAGCGGACTTTGGGTCATGCCAAACGTCGATGGGTAGAATGTGGAAGTCGTGACGCATGTGAGCTGGCCATTTTGATCTGTCACGGCAGGAACAAGAATAATTCTGGCAGTGCGGTATATGAAGAAGTTGGTTGGTGATGTGCTATCACATCTATCAGCTTTGCCAAAGTACGATGCGGCGTTCTGGAGGCATACACTGTCTGAGCATAGACCACTGTTGCGGCCCCACTCAACTCTGACTCTGTCGGTGTGGGTCCGGCATTATTAGTGTTGGGTAACCTTGCCGCTAGATCAAAGGTCACAAGGAGAGAGCTAGTGAAGGGGGAGATCGAGGTTGTAGTATCGGTCACGATCGTGTCGGAGTATTGTGTGTAATGGTACAAAATATCGGTAGACTCCGTAGTATATGACATGGTTGATACGGAAGTATCTGAATTATGATTAGTATTGAGACCAATCTCGGGCCTCACACATCTATCTTACCTCCCCAATACCTGTAGTCGATTGTGTCTTGTACAACGAAACAACAGTCTTTGGCGGTGGTTTGCATGGAAGTCGGCGAGTTTGTGATTAGTGGAGGCCTGGACTGGGAGCTACTACTCATAGTGAAGGATTCCACAATGGACGTTGAGCTTGAGATGACAGGTGGCTTCAATGAGGGAGCCGTGCCAATTGTGAGAGGCAGGGAAAGAGAAGGTGGTGTACTAGGTATCGACTCAGGCAAAGCAGGAGTGCTAGTTGCCACTGTCCCCGTGGCAATGACTGGGCTCGCAGAAGCTGAGGTAACGGGAGTATTGTTCATTGACGATTTGACCGGAGGTGGTAGGACCACGGTAGGCGAAGGCTGAAACGAGGAAGTACTGATTGTAGGGGACTCCATAATAGGTGGGGTAGCTGTCGTTGCTACCGAGGGTCTGGAGGATTTGATGCTCGCTGTTTGGTTGGAAATAGTTGTAGTAGTGAGACTGCTCGATACCGTGAAAGGGGTCATCGAAATAGCTGAAGAATTTGTGGTGACGGTTGAGAGCGTTATACTTAGCGGCGTCATGATCGTTGGTGTGATGGAGGGAGTCACACCCGACGGGGTTACTGAAGGCGGCCAGATTGGTGGCGCTGGTATAGTAAGAGGGGTCATACTTGGCGGTGTCACTGGAGGCGGTATCGTCACAGCAGAGGGAGTCTCACTCGATGGGGTTACCGAGGGCGGCGTTGTAGGCGGCAGCACCACTGTAGATGGCGTCACACTCGGTAGTCCGACGGAGGATGGCATAGAAGTCGCGGGCGTCACAGAGGGCGGCGTTGGGGATGGAGTTGGGATGGTAGAGAGGGGTGTCACCGAAGAGGAATTTAGACTCGAGGTTGTTAAAGAAGTGAGTGTTGCTGTTGTAGGCGTTGTGGAAGATAACATAATAGGAGAGGTCGGCGAAGGAGAGGAAGGCGCAGATGTGACAGTTGAGAAGATGATAGTTGGCAACGTGATACTCGAGGTAGGAGGAGGATGAATGATAGTCGTCTTGTTGGTTGAGATGATCAACGTGCTGTTTCGTGAAGTCGAGGAAGTGGGCGAAGTAAATGGAACGATGATCGATGTTGTCGAGGAACTGCTCCTCTTCGACGAAAACTTGTTCGAGATAGTGAGTGTGCTGCTCACCGGGGTACTGAGACTTGACGATACAGTCGGGGAGCTGGTTGGGGTTATCCTAAGGCTACTGGAGATGACGGAAGTACTGGTTGAAATGATCGGGATTGTTCCAGTACTTCTTGAAGTGACGGGAGTACTGGTGAAATTAGCCAAGGAAATAGACGGAGTCGTCTTTAGACTGCTTGAGATGATGAAAGTACTGGTGGAAATGCTCGGGGAAGTCGTCAGGGTTCTATCAGTACTGTTCGAGGTGAAAGGAGTACTGGTGGGACGGGTCGAGGGAGTAGACGGGGTTGTTCCAATACTCTTTGAGATGACGGGAGTACTGGTAGAAATGGTCGAGGGAGTGGACGGGGTTGTTCCAACACTCTTTGAGATGACGGGAGTACTGGTAGAAATGGTCGAGGGAGTGGACGTGGTTGTTCCAACACTCTTTGAGATGACGGGAGTACTGGTAGAAATGGTCGACGAATTCAACATGGTAGTTGATATGCTGGTCAGGATGGTTGAAGTTCGGACTGAAACGGTTGACGGACTCGAGGAAACGGTTATTTTAGTAGTTGGCACGGAGGAGGAAGTGGTTGAAAAGCTACTTGACGTGCTGTTGTAGCTCTGGGACGGTTTTGTGTGCTTCGACAAGCTAGTGGAGACAGTAGAAATCGTAAGGCTGGACCCTTTGGTACTGTTTGAACTACGTGAGGAACTGAACGAGGGACTAGAGATTCTGGAGAAAGTCGTAGAGCCACTAGTTGGGGTAATGTGTATAGATATCGTTGAATTGGTGGAGGAAAAGGTTCCGGAGCTTGAAATCGTCGATACAGTCGTGGGGCTCGTTTGGGGAGTTTTGTGGGTGCTAATGGTCAAATTGGTCGTCGAAACGATGACAGAGCTACCGGATGAAGCATAGCTCGGCTTCGCCTTTGTGGTCGATCTGGTTGATGTACTGTTCAGTCCTTGCGAGATTGACGGGCTCGTCGCGCTCCGAGAGTGTGTGATCCCGGTGCTGGAGATCGTTGGTGTTGTGGTCGATTGACTTGATATGCTGGAACGCTCAGTGTATTTTGTGCCAACTGAGGATGAAGTGGTATTGCAAGGGATAGTTGTTGTCTCGATCGTAACGATAGTCGAGACGGTATGTGTGGTGATATTGTTTCCGTATGGAGCACCTGTGGTCGATGTCAGCCGAGCCCTGCCTCAGTGACTACACTATAGTGGATGAGGTACCAGTATGAGGCGAGTTTGCTGTCGCATACTCCGCCCTCAAGACCGACAAGGCCACGGCGCAGACTCGGAAAATTCGCATTGTGGCCGAGGGAGCTCACGCCGTACGTGTACTGGAGGAAGAGTATGGGGATCTTCGACGGTTTTGCATGGCTAGGAGGATCAGCCACGGCAGCGGAGAGTTTGCCATCTGGCGCCCGTTGACTAAAAGCAGCTCAAAGCAGGCGACAAATGCTGCACGCTTTAGGCTTTGACTTCGAACGGCTAACAGTAAGGATCCATAGTAGCTGTATGGGAAAGATGGCATCCCGCATGGTTGCATTATCTGTACCACGCTGTTGATTGGTCGAACTGGGAATCATCGATTGACGAACACGAAGTCGGCATGAAAAGCGCATCATCGGAGGCTCAAAACTTCCCGATGGGGTAATGTGTCGACGCTAAGGCGGTGGTTGGGAAGCAGAGCTGAACACTAGAAGGGAGATCGGCAACGCATCGCGAGGTTGTGCGTGGCAGGGCCGATCGCCTCAACCTACTCCGGACTGAAGCACGAAAAGTGCAGTCCGCAGTGCACATGCCCACTGTTCCGACGTGTGGAGGGGTGGAGGGGTACAAAGTAGTGCATCCTTCGCCGAATCACTGCCTACACCTCTTTGCTGGCCTCGATTTCTACCATTCCTTTGGCTTCAGCATCTGCCGAGCCTTCCAAATAGAATGCAGACTGCGCCCCAATTCCATCTTGCCTTCTGAGAATATATTCCAGGAGCGTACAGCCTCGTCTGGGATCTGCGACATCCTTCTTTCACACCTTCTTGCGTCATCGTGATCAGCGATGAGTTGCTCCAACACTATCCCGTATTGCTTTCATCCTTACTGCCAAGTGGAAAGATGAACTTTCGAAAAGACCATTGGCTGGCCAAGCGCGAAGCCCCACCCTTACCAGCACCCATCTCCCTCTCACCAAGCCGTGAATTCGATGGCAACGATGGGCCATGGTCCTCCTTTCCAATCCACATCGGTACCCCTCCGCAGGCTGTGAAAGTCTTGATATCGACCGCAAGTTCACAGACGTGGGCCGTACTTCCAGAAGGATGTACACAGTCTGATCCTGCCAATTGCTCAACCGCACGCGGCGGCTTCTTCCAGCCGACCACTTCGACCACCTGGAAGCAGAATCAAGACGTTTTCGGTGGTTTCTCTCCCTTGCTACTCGAAGCCAACCTTGGAGAAGATGGCACTGGCTTATATGGTTATGACACCGTCTCTCTGGGTGGCCAAGGTACCAATGGCACCACGCTTGACCAGCAGGTTGTCGCTGGCATCACCACCCCAGGGTTTTACCTCGGTTTATTCGGTTTGAATCCGCAGCCAGTGATGTTGCCTAACACAACTGCGCCCTTGCCCGGTTTTATATCCAAGCTGAATCAAAGCGGTCTGATCCCATCGTTAAGTTGGAGTTACACAGCAGGTAATCAATATCGGCCTGGCCCAGTCTACGGAAGCGTCGTCCTGGGAGGGTACGACATTTCGCGCTTCGAGTCTAATGAGCTCTCGTTCGCCATCAATGACACCAGCTCTCGGAACCTCCAAGTCAACATTGGAACAATGGTTCTAAACACGAATAATTTTACCACGGTGTTATCGACAAGCAATGAAAGTGTAACCGCCTGTATTGACTCGACGACACCGTATATTTGGCTCCCTCTGAACCTCTGCCAGCAATTTGAAGAAGCTTTTGGCATCACATGGGATGAAGGCGTCCAAGCGTACCTCGTCAACGATGCCTTGCACAGTGCGTTGCGAGACCAAGACACGTCGGTGGTTTTTAACATTGGAAATTCCTCAACGGCTCCAGGGCAAGGGCTGAACATTTCACTTCCCTATGCCGCGTTCGATCTTATTGCTGAGGACCCTCTGCTAAAGAAGAATTCGTCTCGCTATTTTCCATTGATGCGTGCTGCGAACGAGAGTCAATACACATTGGGCCGGACATTTCTGCAAGAAGCGTAAGTCAGCTACAGCACCCCTCCCATGAACAAAATTTACAGACAGTGATCGATCTCCGAGCGAAAGCTTACTTTCGGCTTCCTGCAGGTATTTGATAGCTGATTATGAGCGTAATAACTTTTCAGTGTCTCAATGTAATTGGGACAACGCCCTCAGATCGCACATTGTGGCTATCAAGCGACCAGGTGACAGTACGCCATCGAAGTCTCACAAGCTCTCTGCTGGAGCGATAGCCGGCATCGCGGTTGGCGCTGCGATTTTCGTCCTGGTAGTGACAATCCTGCTTGGCATCATGCTCAAACGAAGCCGCCGTGGAAAGGCACCAAAGCAGCCAAAGCAGATTAATACTGCACCAGTCGAACTTGATGCTCCAGAGAAAGATGTGTATATGGCGTCACCCAGCGACTTCAAGGGTTACCCCCAAAGTCCTGAGTTGGACGGAGCCATACACAAAGGCCACGAGCTTGATGGTCACGCCGACTCTGAAGCCAATCAACAGCGTTACGAATTGGCCGCAACTGAGAGGCGCAGCCAAACGCTGTCATCACCGATATCACTCATGACAGAGAGGTCTGACGCTACAAAGCTCCATCAACGTCAGCTATCTGACCCAGTGTCTCTGACCAGTGAGCTGTCGGACACTGCTAGGAGAGATCAACGAAGGCAGTCTGACCCGATTTCGCCAATGAGGCAGAGGTCGGACGCAACGAGACTACATAAACGTGAGATGTCAGACCCAGTGTCTGTGACGAGTGAGGTATCACCTGGTACCTCCGAGCACGACCACAAGCTCTCGGAGCCAAGTTCACCAACACGCGAGAGACCAAGCGCGGCGAGGGGGCATCGACGTGGAGTTTCAGAGCCGGTTTCTGTATTCAGTGAAATGCTGGACACTTGAGTAGGCAGCCCGTGCGGGCAAGGGAGCTAGCAAGGTGGCCTCCTCTAGTCCGTCATTGGTAGTCTCTGTAGGCACTGTCTTGTTCATGTTTGGCTTCGTCTGCTCGGAAAACGCCAGAGCTTGCAATAGCGAGAAATCATTAGAGTCGGCTTTTTGGTGGTAACCAACTCACAAGCCATGGAAAAGTTCCTTCCGGTATTGTCCCGTACCTAGCCACTGAGTGCGTGACGAATCATGTCCATGCTTGTGCCAGTGTAAGGAGCTTGAACTCCATGAGAATAACAAGCCTGACTGCCGTACACACACAGTGTGCTGTTTCTCACAGCTCTAAAGCCTCAAGCATGCGTTTGAGGTGGTCAATGTATGTAAGCTGTACACACACCGAATTCTCTTTCTCACCGCCTGGCTGATTCACCGAGCCGGTATGAGTTCGATCCTGAGGAGGATGGCCTCCTTGGCAAGGGCTCTCGTGCCACACCACCTGTCGGTCTCTCATTTCTTGTATGATGTTTAGCAAACATTCATTGCCTTCAGCACTGCCGAGGACCTCTTGCCTGACACCCTTTCGGGCCAGCATCCGCCATTCCTCGCCGTTCAGGTCCACGTTGATGGCCATCGGACAGTCGGGCGTACCAGTGTGTCGCTGATCGAAGCATGACGAGACTTCTCCAACCCGAAATGCTATGCTCTCGCCCTTTATTGCTCTTTCATCGATGTGCTTCAGAAGTTTCGTGTACTCGTTGATGAGCATCTGCAGGAGTGCCACTAGTAGCATTGAGTTTTGTATCGCCGTATTGTATCCCTGTGGACATTTCTGACACCGCACGACCTCATAACCACAACGTGTTGCCTTCCTCAATGCACCCATTGAATATGGGAAAGATGGAGCGGGCAGCGACTGGAAGGTGGCCAGGGTTGAGTAAAGGTTTCCTAAGCACACACAGCCGCCCTGCATGGTGTTCGACGAAGGGCTACTGGTAGCGCCCTCATCCAAGCCGAAAGATGGCTGCAGCGGGGCTGTATTCGCGGGGTACATAGGTGAGAAGGTATGAGGATCTTGGGAAGGATGTCCGGTTGGGAAGCCGACGGTGGGGAGGAAGTCGGGCGCGTCAAGGGTATGAAAGGTGGCGTCGATGCTATGACCACCATAAAAATCGCCATTGTTGCCATTCTGTTCCATATCCTGAGTTCCCACTCCACTGCTGACAGGATGGAAGTCGAGAGATCCCATGCCATTGCTGGAGAACGCAGCCAGATCCGGATCCAGCAACGGCGACGCCATCCCTCCAAACCCGATGTCCCCAAAACTAAGGCCAGCACTGGATGCCCGTGTATGATCCTCCTCTTCGCGTTGGCGTTTGCGCGGTCTTCCCATTGCCTTCCGTAGAGAGTAACGGCAAGTGGTTTTCTCGGCAAGACATCGTGAACATCCTGTAGGCTCTCCAGAGCATTTCAACTTCCTCGCACCTATCGAGTCAGCAGATGAAAGCGATTGACGAGGGCTAACGAGAGCATACGACATTCATTACAGGCACTCAGAGTCGTATCTTTCATGACAATTTGGGACGACGTCTCCATATTATTCCGATGACTTGCTATCCTCCCCAGACTACCTCAACGTCCGTAGTGACTTCGAGTGCCAGCTTTGTCTCTGAGTCAGCCCAGAACACGACGGTCAATCGATGGCCTCGTAGACCCACAGATGCGCCAAGGCTCGGCCAACCTTCCTCACTTCTGCACAACTCTGCCACCTGAACTGCAAATCGCTTTCAATGACTGCTGAGTGCGTACGTCTAGCACACGAGCCTCGCTTGTTACTGGTGGCTTTGGCTCGCGGCCACCGCTTCTGTTACGGGTAGAAGGATAATCGAGACCCTCCCAGACAGCTGATCGAAATACCGCTAATGGCACAAGAGCTCGGATTACCCCCAAACTCGACGAATGGGGGGCCACCAACGTCTCCCCTGGAGGGCGGCTGTGGCTGCAAATATCTACGCTACCGCATGGTCAGCAAGCCTCTGATTGTGCACGCTTGCCATTGTCGTTGGTGCCAGCGAGAGACTGGCTCGGCATTGGCCATCAATGCCATGATCGAGGCAAACCGCGTCGTCCATCTAGGACCAGAGCCGCTGCTACACAAGGTCCCCTCCGAAAGTGGGGAAGGGCAGACTTTGGCTAGGTGTCCAAAGTGTAATGGGGTTATATGGAGCAACTATGAAGGACCTCTCATGCGGTTCGTCAGGGTGGGAACGCTCGACCAGCCTGGGCGATGCCCACCAGACGCACACATTTTCACGGCGAGCAAGCAGCCGTGGATGATATTGCCGGAAGGAGTGCCTGCTTTGGAAAACACATATGACAAGAAGGAGGACATCTGGTCGGAGGAGAGCATACAGAGGTTGGCGGTTTTCAACGAGAAGGTGCGGGTTTGGCAGGCTAGCAAGGCGGAGGTGGGAGCTAGTAATGCACGAGAAAATATGGCACCATGATGTTAGTATATAACATAGCTACCAATTATGCACAGCAATAGATTGACACAATGTACTAGGCTGACAAAGAAGACTCTATGGTCCAATATGCATCTCAATTATCCTCCATGTACAGCAATGAAACATGGAAGACAGTCACCAGACTAGTACTGAGAGCGTTGAACATCAGGACCAGCCAGTAAACAGCTCCAACAATTCAGACTCAATCTCGCCCGTTGCTAGCATTTTTTGACACCTCCCCCTGGGTCGGGTAGGACCCATGCTAAGACACCCAGGCATATTTTCAATTCTCGGCTACGCCCGCCTTGGGTATCGTGGTGTTCTTAGCCTGCTATACCCCTTTCCAAAGGACCTAATTGTCGAAAGTGGACAGGCAGTGTTGACGTCCAGGAAGCTGGAGAGTTGGAAAGGAGCTAGCCACATTGCAGAGAATTGGGTATATCTACGATCCAATATACCGCTTCAGTCCCCCAAATACAGGCTACGGGCATATAAGAAAAGCTTCCAGACTCTTGAGGCATCCTAGGATATTGGTCTGCCTTTTATGAAGCCAGACCAGAATAGCACCATACGGATGAATATTTCAGTGCCACTATATTATAATTTCTATCTGCAATCGCATCCTCTTATCAGGAACAGTGTCCACGTGTGCCCGCTATATTATGACATTTGTGTGCAATCGCTTCCTAGTATCAGAAACAATGTCTACGTGTCCAAGCTTTGATGCACTTGACGCTGGCGTTTTTTTCACACGACATGGCATTCCCAAAGTTCACTTACCGAGGCTGTGATACACATTTAGAACCATTTGGTTCAGCTTTTGAGCCTGATGCGGAAGGTAGAGACCAGACGGAGTACTTATCTTGGTTCTACTGACTACGGCTCGGTAACAACCCCATGATTGATTTATATGCGATATTTGGGTATTTTCACCCAGCATTCCGAGGTCACCCACACAATCTTCTTATTCGTCATCTATGAGCTTCAATACCACTACTATGGTGGGACCATCCAAAGATCCGTCCATTCAGCTCAGCTATCCCACGTCCTAGCGACGTAGGCACTCGTCTGGGCTATGCCGTGGCAGAAAGCCCCTGAAACGAGTGCCTTGCCAGGACATGGGCACCACTTGACGGTCACTCCAGTCAGGAAATTCTCTCACAATCCAGCCAGCGTCCAAGCTCTTGCCTATAAATCTTCGCAAGAAAATCTACGTTTTCCGCCCTTCCATTGTTTGATGTGGCTCCTTCCACGGTCAGATTTGAACGGCGAGCCAGAGTCGATCATGGTCACAATCGACAAACATGCGAGCGGTCAACTATCTTTTGCTCAATAAATAATAGCGGTAATAGACATTTTCATGACTTACATAAGGTGGATTTGAACTTCGATCTCTCTGCTCGAGCCTGACTTCATGCCCGTGACAGTAGCAATTGTAGTCAATAAGGACTTACAAGACTGATCAAGTTGTGATGGTGGATCACTCGAAGTTTCAAGCGCGCTCTAATCTAGTATGGAAAAGGAACATTCGAGAGAGACCGTGGTTTGATAATGTGAGCTAGCTACGATTTAGAACCTTCTACCCTTTCCCCCGTCGGCTACTGGCAGGTTGGGTAGTGACAGTGAGCTTCAAAATGGAAGCGCCCGACCCATGATGCATGCAGGAATTGTGTCTCGTGAAAGATAGCAGGGATCGTGTAACTTGGAACCCCAGACTCGGAAGTTCGAGGAGCGCTCTACAAGGAGATGTCCTTCGAGGACTCGAAGGATGGCAACGTCCCTGCTGGGGTTGGAGTTGTCTGACCTGGGTACACGATTGTTACACCAGTCTTCCCGATGAAGCCACCGCCACGACCCATTGCGTTCTTTAGACGACTTGGGGGTATGGTCACCTTCGTGACTGCCTTCGTAACCTCCTCCTTGGCTGGCTCGAACGGAGCTTGAACAGGTCTTGGTCCAGCACCCTTCAAAACCTCTTGGACCTCGGGTGAACGCCACACTGATGTCCTCGTAATCTCACAGGGCATCAGCCCTTCGAGATGGCTGTTGTGGGCAACGGCGAATTTTGCAAGAAAGATGTACACGTCCTGATCCTCATCCAACAGCCACTGACTCTGGTTGTAGTTGATAGTATCGATGGCCTTCCGGACGTCTCGCGGAATCTGATGAGAGCGCGTAGTCTCATCTTTGTACGAAAGCGAAAAATTATAGTAGCCCTGGCTGTGGGCTACTTGTGAAGGGCAGGCCGCGTTAGAGCAGTTGAGGACCTTCTTCGTCATTGTTGCGAATCCAGAGTTCATGGGTGCCATTTTATCGAGACTGATTTGGTATGAGTCCTAAATGTGTAATTGAAAAAATATGGAATTGAATGTTTTGCTTGATGTTGTAGTGGAGGTAGTTGGTGAGGGATGGAAGATGGAAAGAGTCGAGGAACGAGGTTGGCTATATATAAACTCCGAAGCCTGTCACACATCAGGGGCCAACGAAGATTTTGCACAATGCCATCCAAAATGAACGTGTCTATCGTTTGTGTCAAACGATAATTTCATTGTTGTGAGCAAGGTAATGGCGTACCCTGTAGCGACACTCAATGCCAGGAATGATCAATGGCTATTGTACGACGTGAAAGGCTGTGGACATTGGCTTTGACCCGTGACGTTACGGAACATGAACGAAAACTCCGTCACAACGCAGATCCATAATCATCACAAACGCTTTGTTTAATACAAGAACAAATAGGACACGAAAGAAAAGTTCGAAGGTCTTAGCGAAATACACATTAGTGATGATAGGAAAGCATGAGTGATCTGGCCACCAGCGGAGGTCTGTGATATAGAAGACAGCGGGCTAGATACATGAAAGAATGACAACGCAATCAGATCAACCTGGCAATCCTGGCAACAAGCAATCATGCACGTGAGCCAACGAGATTCCGCTGACAGCTTTGAGCTCATAGTTAGCGAAGGCGAGTCTGCACTTTACGTGTTTGCTTCGTGCACGAAGGCTTCAATGCTTAAACGCCGGAATATCAGATTCTTCCAGATTGCAAAGGGATTTCGTAAGTGCACGAGGACATAAAATTACACAGGGCGTCGAGTAAATCATCATCCCAATACCCAAAGTCATTCATCTATGGTCAATTTGGATATCGACGTGTCCTTTGCAATCACATCCGTTGGGAAGGCTCCCATCTTGGCGTCCGTGGGCAAAGCCTCCTTCGAGCCTTCCGATCGATTGGTACATCCTGCTGAGGATGTTATTGTACTGTTGCTACTTGAGATCTGATGGGTGATGAATATGATTTATTACCGACAGATTGAGGATGAGGACTGTCGAGCTGAAGAAGTTGAAGCTCAAGCATTGGAAAGACCTCGAATTATACCCAATCGCGAGCTTAGCAACGCTCAAGGCCAAGTACTAGCTCGGAATCGGAGAGTCCCTTTCAGAGGTTCAATGTACATTTCTTTCTTTCTTTCACACATAGAGGAAAGTTTGATGAGCCTGATCAGGAAATCGCCAAGGTTTCTGCACTGCGGCATTACAGGCGCACTCAGCCGTTGGATGTACGTATATACTAATGCATTGCCGTACTGAGGAGATGGGCTGGCACGCATGTTTCAATTCAATTCGTACAATTTGTACAATTCGTAAAGATATCGGTCCGTTCCAAAATTAGTGCAGATTGTTTTCGTGGGCTATTCTAGCACATTAGCCATCACCTAGAATCGCTGGAGCGATATCCGAACCAATACCGTTTTTTCTCACTACTCTTCGATTCTGCATCTGGTCTACTGCATCATTGTACATAATTTTCTTCTCTTTTCTTCTATCTCAGCCTCTAGGTTACTACAATGTCTACCACAGAGACATGCTTCTGCGGCGCCATCAAACTTGCTTTTGTAAGATCCAGCTCAACCACCAGCGTCGATTCCAATACAGTTGGCTAACATCCTATCACCTACAGTCCATCGAAGGCGACAACCTCGTCAAAACCGTAAGCCTACCCCCTTCTCTCCACTCGGATGCTCACATTCAACAGTTTGTCTGCAACTGCACCGATTGCCGAAAGCTTACCGCATCGATGTTTGCATCAAATTTCACCGTTCGCGATGCATCCCTAAAGTACATACGCGGCGAAGACAAAATCAAAACGTTCGCGATGACCGAGACTATTGCGACGGGGAACACGATGACGAACTACTTCTGCAGTGTTTGTGGGAGTTTGATGTATAGGGGTAAGTTACTCTCTAGCTTTTGTAGCGGATACGCCTCGTTGGCTTGACTATTGCTACTGTCCACCTTGCTCTAAAGATACATGTATGCTGAGTAACCTTTCAGTCTCCTCCGGCTGGCCCAATATGGCGATCATGCGGATTGGGCAGGTTGACGACCTGACACTGCACGAGACGACCTTGAAGCCCCAGGTTGAGATATTTACGAAAGATCGCGTTGCGTGGCTGAACGGCGTTGAGGGCGCGGAGCAGTATTCTGGGGGTCATTTTGGTGCGAAGGCGGAGAAGAGTAAGCTTTAGGATAGGAGATGTAGTGGAAGAGATGAGGAAGAGGATAAGGAAATACGAGACTAGGAGTTACTGCGGGTTACTGATAGACTTCAGGTAGACTTGCTAGAGATATAGATATCTTGTTACAACCAATAGGTGTACTCGCCGTCACTCAATAATTGTGCATAATATCGCCAGATGTCTGCTTATCAACCTAATCCCTTTAGAGAATGCTAATCACCTGGCATTCTTTCCATGCTCAACCACACAAGGACCTCGTTTAGTATCGAGTCATACCTTGACCCTGGAATTGGTCGCTCAACCTTCTTCGGCCCCAAACGTCCTCCAAAGGCTTGGGATGCTTTGAATCCAACCAGATCCTCAGTCTCGCAGCGATGGTAGAAGACTTTCTGCACCTATGGGGGAAAGTATCCACTTACCAGTACAGCAAGATAATCGCTTGGAGTCACATCATGTATTGAATTCCTCTTTGCAGTTGATTCAATGATTATAATTGGAACCTGTTCCCACGCACTACACTTGCCATCATGTATAGCGAGTCTGTTGGTGGACATATCAGAAAACACCACATCTCATACTCGATTAAAAGCGTCAAAGCCGGAGAGAAGAGTGGATGGTTCATGAAAGCCTCGATCCCCGACTTCGCCTCTGAGTGTTCGGATTATTCTCGGGTCCACCTGTGGGCTTATGGACGTCAAAGGATCATGAACGAGAGTGAGATAGGTCCACGAAGGTCTCTTTTCTCAGCATAGATGTCAACATCGATGCTCAGCAAGAGGTTCTAGTGCTGAGTTTTTGTACTCCAGCCGAACGGAACACACGAAGTGACCATGTTCGACTGAGCAATAGGCGCTCGGGAGAGGCGGGACATAACAGTTTTGTCATCCAATTCGGATCTCTCTTGCTTTCTTTGGAATACATTGATTGTCCTGTAGTCAAGTCCCATGCGCGATTGAACAACAATATCGTGTGATTTTTGCTCCCATCGATCGATCGATGAATCTTTGTGGTCAAATTTGAGACTCAATCATACATTAACCCAGACCTCGTTTCCACTTTTCTAGCGCTTCATAGTCACGAATTCAACCATTCCAAGCTCACAATCTATCTTCGTTGCTTACAAGTACGCGCCGGTAATCAGCGAATGTCTCTCAACGGGAATAAATGAATTGCACTTGCCTACAGCTTTTTCTTTGAACCTAGTAGCCATATGACAAAAGCGACGACAATGGGGGTATTCTTATACATAAAGGTCCGTATCACGAACACAAAAACGTACTGAACGAGATCAAAGCTTGGCTGAGTGCTCTTCAGAAAACTCTCGCAAATCGCTGGAATTCTCCGACAGCTGATCTGTCCTCTTGCAGAATAGTACACGAGAGCTGATTCCAAGAGTAGCAAGAGAGGCTCCTACTTTCTTTCACCAGGATGACGGGTTGAGACATCATGTCAAGGCGTGATATGAGATCTAAAGGGTTATTTTATGACCTCTGGTCAGCCTAGTACAAGCTTTCTGTGCCAAAAGGATATTGGAAAGAGCGACGAGCTTAGCGTAGATTTCTGGATGTCAACTCCAATAAAATCTGGCAGGAGATTAAACTTCGGCTGTACAATAGTAGTCCTTGCCTGCAGCGATGCTACTGTCCTAGTCGCCAAAGCGGTGGAGTCTGCCAGCTTGGGCACAACGTACTGCGGACGGTTCATATATTGTAGAGTGAAGTGGCTGATTTGTTCATCTATGGACACGTTGGCTATTTGATATCCATTCTTTGATGTTACACCGATATCTCAGATGACAGACATTTCCGCATGGGGCCTGGAACCAACGGTCCCGGCCACCCGGCGGCCCTGAAGCTTGGGCCACTCAGCGCAACCTTCCTTAGCCGGCCCGAGGCTTACATGTGGCTGCTGGTTGGCCCAGCTAGGCCCCGGCTAGGGCCCGCCCGGGGACCATCGAGACCGGG
>JAABUL010005719.1_pt1 | contig 15157 bp, 14 predicted proteins | sample 5559151 | NCBI WGS metagenome assembly JAABUL01 (sample SAMN10711876, study PRJNA513368) | rock metagenome | isolation source: Antarctica rocks | place: Antarctica: Victoria Land, Pudding Butte sud | reverse complement strand
CACGGTGAACGTTCGACGTTTCCGCTGCGAGCGAACCTCGGAATCGGAATTCATGGACAACAACCTTGGTCGCCCTCAGAGAATTATCCGGCAACGGCCGGACTCCACTCATATTGACACAGAGGGGAACCGCCGCCCACGTTGTTCTCGTAGAGCGACTGCTCGAAGCGATACGAGAACGATTTGTTGAGCACCCCGACGAGATTCACGGAGAGATTGCCGTAGGTGTATCGATCGCTCGGCTCATTGGAAGCGAGGTTGCCCGCGCTATGGTAGTTGACGCCTTCGCGAACGACGAGCGGGACCGCGCGCCTGAGGATTCCGGGATCGAGCGCGGCGAACGCCGTCGATTGCACGTAGCGCCCGTACGCGTTGAGCGCCGGGACCATGCTGTGACAAACGCTGCAATCGACCTGATAGGCCTGCGCAAACGTTGGTAAGGCAGCGGCTATTCGCGGTCGTTGAGTGAGCGAGAGAACGACGAGCGAGAGCGACGCTATGAGAACATAGGCAGGCACAGACCGCGATGGCTGCGGTATCGCTCGACCGTCGTCCCGGCGTGCCGCATCACTCGCATCATCGTCGCGCGGAACGTCGGCTAGCACGCCCAGCTCGAACCGCACGTGACGTCCGGCGTGCGCGAGCCCCGGCGCGCTTTGAAGAGCGTCATGCGGCTTACGTCGCCTTCGGAGCGTACGCGATGCAGTAGCCGTTCGGGCTGATTCTGCCCTTGACGACGACGCAAGCCGCGGGCGCTAGAAAGAGTGCACAGCCGATGCAGACCTCGCCCTTGGGGCCTGGCTTGTCGATGTATTTATACTTCGCTTTCGTCCCGGCCGAGTCGTCGGCTGCAGAGACGGCGGTCGTCGAAACGACGACGGCGACCGGAAGGCCGGCGAGTAGCGAGAGCACTTTGCCTCGAGAGATAGAGTCCGACATGGTGAGATCCCATCCAGGAAATCGGCGCCGCCCGCATCAGGTCGATCCCGAGTTCAAATCTAGTCGTACACGATGCAGCAACCGCAGGCCATCGCGAAAGCCACGATAGCGCGACGTCGATCACCCAGGTGACGCCGAACCGATCGGTCAGCATGCCGTACCGGGGAGCCCACTGACGGCTCGGGTCGACGGGCCGACGCCGTTCGGTCTACCGCCGAGCGCGGCCGCGCTCGCGCCAATCCCCGACGAGCAGGCGGCGCTCGAGACCGGCTTCGCTGTAGATGCTCCCTTTACCAGATGTCTAGTGACCTTCGATTGAGTGTCGCCCAACATAGAATCTCATCCACCTCGACACGTTCGGAAGTTTCGTTTGAAAAGATCGTCGTTTTTGGGTGCCGTGGCCGCTAGCTCGACTTTCGCGCTTCCGCTGGTTTCGGGTGCACAGACCGCACCGAGGCTCCTGGTCGGCTACTGGCCCGTCTCCGCAGCGCTACCGTTCTTCGTAGCGGAGAAGATGGGATTCTTCACGGCGGCCGGCATCGACGTTGAGCTCGTCAAGTTCGCCGATCAAGTCAAAGTCACCGAAGCACTCTTGGCCGGACGCATCGATGCAACGGCGACCGGTACCGGTTCGACGCAACTCGCGCTCGCGCAAATCGCCCAACCGAACCTCTTCAAGATTCTCGCCGCCAACCTCAGTAATGCGAAATCCGTCCTCGACGAGATCATCGTGGCCAAAGGCGCGCCGTTTAAGAAAATCTCCGATCTCAAAGGCAAGCGCCTCGCGACCGGCGTCGGCCCGCAGGCGGTCCTCGAAGCCCAGCTCATTTTTGCGAAGAATGGGATCGACACCGCGCCCATGGAGATGTCACCGTCGCAGCACGTCGCCTCGATCGCGGCCGGCCAAATCGACGCGGCCTACACGTACGAACCCAATGGCACGGTCGGTCGACTCGATGGCACGACGTCGGTCCTCGAGGGCGGCGTTCGGTCAAAGTATCTCCTTGGAGATGCAAACGCGCCGTGGTATGGCGGGGCGGCCGTTCTCTCAACGGATTTCTCGACGAAGCATCCCGCATTCGTCAAGAAGTATGTCGCCGGCATGAAGCGCGGCTTCGAAGAAGTCCGTAAAAAGATCGACGCCGCACGTCGGATCTATCCCGACTACACGCGCTTCGATGTTAAGCTCGCCGAAGCCGTGCCGGCCCTCGATTACACGCTCTACGACGAGTTTCACGCGTATGAGATCCGCTACTTTCAGAAAAACTACGACCTCTTCGCCGAGAAGCAGATTCTCTCGCATAAACTCGACGTTGCGTCGATGATCTACAAGGCGTGACGGCTACCGAAGCGGTCGCGCGCGTTCAGGTCGCGGACGACGAAGCATTCGTCGTCGTTCGCGGCTTGATGAAATCGTTCGGGTCTCAAACGATTTACGACCGCTTCGATCTGGACGTGCCACGGGGAAAGTTCACGACGATCTTCGGACCCAACGGTTGCGGCAAGTCGACGCTCGTCAACATGATGAGTGGAATCGTGCCGTTCGACGGCGGGACGATCGAAATCGGCGGCCGTGATTTCCGGAGCGCGCGGATCGGCTACGTCTTCCAGAACTATCGCGATTCGCTCTTTCCCTGGTGGAACGCGCTGAAGAACATCGAGTATCCGCTCCGCGTGCGGGGCGTCTCGAAAAGCCTCCAGCGCGAGCGAGTCGATGCTCTGCTCGCAAAATTCGAAATCACGCTCGATCTCAAACGCCGCGTCTACGAGCTTTCCGGCGGCCAACAACAACTCGTCGCGATCTTGCGTGCGTTGGTCGCCGATCCCGACGTGCTGTTCCTGGACGAACCGTTCTCCGCACTCGATTACGAAATGACGTTGTACATCAGAGACAAACTCCAAACCGTCTTCATGGAAACCGGGCTGACGACCGTCCTCGTCTCGCACGATTTGGAAGAGGCGGTGTACCTCGCCGATCGAATTCTGCTGCTGAGCCGGCGTCCGACGCGCGTCGTTGAGTACATCGCCTACGACACGCCGCGTCCGCGAACGACCGAGATCCTGAGCGATCCGCACTTCATCGCAACGAAGTCGCGGACACTCGACCTCTTCCGCACGGAGATGGCGCGATGACGACCGTCGACGCGACGCGTCCGGAACGCCAAAGCCGTCCTCGCGCGCGGCTGGCCTTGCCGTCGGCCGACCTCCTCCTTCCGCTCGTCGGGCCGATCGCGTTCTTCGCGCTGTGGGAGGCTGTCTGCGCCGCGCACGTTGTCCGCGCCGTGCTGCTGCCCGGGCCGATCGCGACGCTGACCTACCTCGTCCAGGGGCTCGTCAGCGGAACCCTCGTCGCTGACACGCTGGTCACGCTCGAGCGAACGCTCGAATCGTTCGCGATCGGAGCGCTCCTTGGCGTGCCGGTCGGCATCGTCTTCGGCAGTAACGTCCGCCTCTATCGCAGCGTCGAATTCGTCGTCGATTTCTTTCGCTCGACGCCGGCGAGCGCGCTCATCCCGCTCTTTATCCTCTTCTTCGGCATCAGCGATATCAACAAAGTCGCGATCGCGGCGTTCTCCGTCTTTCTGATCGTCATGTTCAATAGCGCCTACGGCGTCATGAACGCCCGCCGCTCCCGGGTCCTCGCAGCCAAAGTGATGGGCGCGTCGTCGTTTGCGATCTTCCGAGATGTGTTGGTCTTCGAAAGCCTTCCGCAGACGTTCGTCGGGCTACGCGGTGGGATCAGCACGGCGCTCGTCATCGTCGTCGTCGCGGAGATGTTCATCGGTAGCGATCTAGGCCTCGGACACCGGATCATTGAGGGCGAGCAGATCCTGCACGTGACAGATATGTACGCGTCGATTTTGATCGCGGGACTGCTCGGCTACGCGCTCAACGTGCTCTTCGTCATTCTCGATCGCCGCCTGATCCACTGGAATGGGAAATAGCGCTACACGATCGACATCGTCGGACGTCGACCATCTGCGAGAATCGCGATCTCCTCGGTGCGATCGCCGACGGAGAACGCCATGCCGCTCCCGCCGCTACGCAGGCCGCATCTAGGCCGCGTATTCGGCGGCGACATCGACCACCCAGGTGGGTGCTGGACGTTCTGCAAGTCTTGGTACGTCACGATCGTCAGGTCGCCGCCGTGAAGCGTTCTCGCGCTGATAATGACGACGGCACGAGCTGCATCGGCGGGCTTCACGGTCGATCACCTGGTGCCGATCGAACTCGGCGGCGCAGCACATCGATGCGATAGCGCGGGGCGCGCTCGGCGAAGACGGGGGCGAAGCGGCCGTCAGCGCGATACGCCTCGTGCACGTCGTCGCCGCTGCGGCAGTAATCAGGGACCTTTTCGCTCAGATGCGTGAGCAGCAACGTGCCGCCGGGCGCGAGTGCGTCCGCGATGCGGTCCTTGGCGGCCGCGGCGTCGACGTCGTCCCAATAATAGCCGACCTCGCAGAGCGTAACGAGATCGAACGTGCCGGTCGGAAAGGCATGCGGAACCGGCACCTGCGCGAAGTCGACGTTCGGAAGCCGGCCGCAGCGATTGCGCGCGCGCGCGAGCGCCTGCGAGGAGACGTCGACCGCAAGCAGCGCATCGCAGCGCTCGGCGAGCGCGGCCGTGAAGACGCCGATCGAACAACCGATCTCGAGCGCCCGCGCGTAGCGCGCGTCCGGCAGCGCGGCGAGCGACGCCGCATACTTCGCGCGCTCATACGCGCTCGAGGCGAAGCGCCACGGATCGCCGCTCTTCGCGTAGAGGTCTTCGAAATAGGCACGCGTGAGCGACGACATTCGCCTACCGTTCCGCGACGGCGATGACTTCAAAACGCTCGAAGGGCCGCGCGGCGCGTGCGAGGACGGGCGCGGGCAGCACGAACGCCTGCTCGGCGTCCGCGATCACCAGACCCTTCTGCGAGCGATGCGCGTTCACGGCTGCCGCTTTCGCCGCCCGGTCGTCCGCGGAAAGGGTGGTCTCGACGATGTGCGCGCTCGGTGACGGATACTCTGCGCACCACACGGCATACTCGATGAGCTCGACGTCCGGTCGCGCGCGCAACGCCGTTCGGAGCGCATTCGCGGTCGCGACGTGATCGCCGTGAACGTCACGCGGCGACGGACCGTACGCGGCGGTCGCGGCGAAGGCGTCGAGCTCGGCGGCGAATCGCATGGCGAGACGCACGATCCCGGTCGCGTCATGCGGCAGCCGCGCATCGGGTTCGCGCAAAAAACGTAATTCCGAGACCGGGACGCCGAGCGCCGCGGCCCCGGCCGCCGCCTCCGTTTCACGCAGGTCGCGCAGGCGATCGGGTGGATACGACGGCGAGCCGACATGCGAGCGCGAGCCGTCCGTGACGTAAATGATGCGCACGGTCGTGCCGGAGCGTCCCAACTGCGCCACGGTTCCACCGCAGCCGAGAACGTCGTCGTCGGGATGCGGTGCGAAGACGATCGCGCGCGAGCCCGACGGGCCGACTAGCGCCGCGGTTGCCGGACGGTCGTCGCGCTACGAATCGGAATTGGGACCAATACGGGTCGAGGCAGCAGTCCGAGCGCTCCGATGAGCTTGACGATGATGTTCACCTTACCGGAACGCTAACATGGCCGATGCGACGGGTCAAGGACGGCGGTACTACGCCGCGCTGGCCGCCGGCGGCGCGGCGCGGGGAGCTGAGTCGCCGAGCCGTCGCCGGAGTGCCGGGTCATGCAGCGTCGGGCGACGCGGCCGGCTCCGCTTCGTTCACGAGAAGGGCAAGCGCGCGCGGACGGCTCGCGATCCCACGCTCCAGCATCGCTTCGACGTCCCAAGCCGGGACGGGCCGGCTGAAGAGATAGCCCTGCGCGCAATCGCACGTCGCATCTCGCAGACCGTCGAATTGCGCCTGCGTCTCGACGCCCTCGCCGATGATCGCCAGATCGAGCGCCCGCGCGAGATCGACGATCGCGCGAACGATTGCGAAACCGACGGTCGAGTTCGAGACGCGCTGCGTAAATGACCGGTCGATCTTGAGCGTATCGAGCCGGAAGCGCTCGAGGTAACTCAGCGATGAATAGCCGGTCCCGAAATCGTCGAGTGCGATCCGCACGCCGAGCGCGCGGATCGAGGCGAGTAGCGTCCCGACGTATTCCGTGCGCTCGATGAAGACGCTTTCGGTGATCTCGAGCTGCAGCGCCTCGGCCGGCAGCCCCGTCTGCGCGAGCACCGTCTGCAGCTCGGCGAGAAACATCACGTCGTAGATCTGCCGCGACGACACGTTGAGATTGAGCGTGAGGTGCGGATGCTGCTTCCGCCACGCTCGCATATCCCGGCAGCCCTGCTGCAGAACGAACGATCCGATGGCACCGATGAGACCCGTATCCTCGGCGACGTCGATGAAGTCGGCCGGCGAGACGAGGCCGCGTTCGGGATGGCGCCAGCGGACGAGCCCCTCGAGGCCCACGATCTCATGCGTCCGCAGATCGACGATCGGCTCGTAATACACCGCGAACTCGCTGCGCTCAACGGCGCGGCGCAGATCCATTTGCAGCTTGAGCGACCGTACGGCGCCGGCAAACATGCTCTCGTCGAAGAATGCATAGCGCAACCCGCCGCTTTTTTTCGCGCGATACATCGCGGAGTCGGCGTCCCGCAAGACATCGGCCGCCGAGCCGTACCGGCCATCGACGTACGCGATGCCGATACTCGCCGAAACGAACACCTCCTGTTCGCCGAGTCGCACGGGCTCGCTCAGCGCAACGAGGATCCGGTCCGCGACCGCGATGACGTCGGAAGCGTCGGCGAGGTCTTCGGCGAGCACGGTGAATTCGTCACCGCCCATGCGCGCGAGCAGGTCGTGCGTGCGGATGCAGCCGCTGAGTCGCCGGGCGACCTCGACGAGCAGCAAATCGCCCATTGCGTGACCGAGGCTGTCGTTGATCACCTTGAACCGGTCCAGATCGAGGAAGAACACGACGCTACGGTGCGGGCTCGACCGGGCCCGCTCCAGCGCGACCTCCAGGCGCTCGACGAAGAACGCGCGATTGCGCAAGCGAGTGAGATCGTCGTGGAACGCCTGATAGAGCAGCGCCTCGTTGCGGGCTTCGACCACGCGCGCGCGCACCGTCTGCTCCTCGGCCTGCTTCCGTTCGGTGACGTCGCGCTGGACCGAGACCCAGTGCGTATACCACCCCCGCTCGTCCGCGACCGGCACGATGCTGAGCTCCACGGTGAACGGCGTACCGTCCTTGCGGTAATTCACGAGCTCGACTTCGACGGGCCGCCACGCCGCGAGCGCGCGGCGCAGCGTCGTCCGCGCGGCGTCGCTCGTTTCCGGGCCCTGCAAGATCCGCGGCGTCTTCCCGACGATCTCCTCGAGGGCGTAGCCGGTCGAGCGCGTGAATGCGACGTTGGCATAGAGGATCCGCGGGCCGGGCTCGAAGACCGGCTCCGCTTCGGTGATGAGCACGGCGTCGTTCGCATTGACGACGACCGACTCCAGGAGCCGCAGCCGCTCGTCGCGCAACGCGTGATGATTGGTCGCGTCGTCTTTCCCTTCGCGATACGTGCCGAGCTGGTCGCGCTCGTCGATCGCGGTCGCGAGCGTGCGCAGCACGTAGCGCTGCGCCGCCGTCAGCGAGCGCGGTTCGGCATCGAAGACGCACAGATAGCGTCCAATGCGGCCCGGTACGCGCATCGACGCAAAGAAGGCGATTCCGTGGCGCGCGAGCTCGACGGAGAACGGATCGCCGCGCGCGCTCCCGTCGGCGACGACGAGATTGGACGCCGATCCCGTCAGATACGGCCGGATAGCGTTTCCAGGAACGTCGAGCCCTACGTGCTGCTCGACGACGACGCTCGACTCGTCGAACGAGAGCAGTGCCGCCGAACTCGTCCCGGAGCTGTGTGCGGCCGCATCGACGAGCGAAAACCGCGAATTACTTGACCGGTGATCCATCGGTTCCTAGCGTCGACCACATCATCGAGCGGCTCGGTGCAACTCAAAAGCTTCATCGATATCGTCGACACGGCGTGAGACGCCCGCGAACTCGCGCGAGTTGCGTCGGTCAGGAACCGTGCGAGCGCGCACACTCCCATCTTCGTTGCGGGTCAGCGAGTTCTCACGTCCATCCGAGCGACGAACGCAGCCTCGCCATATCAGCGAGGCTGCGCTGTCAGAGCGAGTCTCTCGGGTTGTTGGCGCTCGATACACGTATCGATGTGACCGCACCCCGACGTAAGGAATCCTCATCGCGCTTCAGTGCAGTGCGACGAACTCTACGGCGTCGGTGACGGTCAACGGGAACGATGTCGACGTTCCGAGCGGCTTCGAGGCGAAGGACCACGACGAATCGTACGAATACAGCGAACCCGCCATCGCGTTCGCGAGCGTGAGCGTGACCTGCTGCGACGGGACCGCGATGTCGACGCCCGTATCGACGGCCGCGCTCGGCGCCTCGATCCAGATTGCCAAGTCGTACGACCCGTCCGCTTTCTGCAGTAACGCCGTTTTCACGTTCGTGGTCGAGCCGGAGACCGAGTACGCGAGCGAGCCGGTCGCCGTCGCATTCCCGCCATCGGCGAGGAGCGTGAGGATCGCCTTCATCGCACCGTACGCGGGCTTCGGCACGTACGCGGCGGTCACGAGCGCATCGCCACTGAAGCCATCCAAGCCGTCGTCGAGGAGCTGATAGTAATACGACGAGGCACCCAGCTGTGCTAAGAGCAGCATGTTCCGACCGACGTACTTCGCCTGCGTCGCAAGCGAGAGATCTCCCGCGACGCCGTTCGCGCCCGTAAAACCGGATTCCGTGACGACGACCGGTCGCGAGCCGTTGATCGGCGCATCGACCGCGAGATCGTACGCGAGGGTTCCGTAGCCGTTGCTGCCGTACGGCAACGTCCCGGGGTTCCGGTCGCCTCCGACGTAGATGTGATCGTTTCCCTTCGTCGCATACGCGCTGAGATCGCCGACCGACTGCGCTGCGCCGAGAGTCGTAACGGCGGGCGCGATGACGTCGATACCGGGGAGCTGCGCCTGCGCTTGCGCGTAGAGCGACTGCTGCGACGCGCGCAGCGTTGCGGGCCAGTTCGTATCGCTCGACGGGTGCGAGATGTCGTACTCGTTGGCGCCCTCGAACGACTTGATCGCCGCCTTGCCGACGCAGGCGATGACGTTCGCCATATCCGACGACGACGGCGCGATGCCACCGCCGAAATCGAACTCGAGCCCGGCCGCAGCGAATGTTTGCTGAATCGCGCACACGTGCGGATCGCGGGGAGATTCGCCGTCGCGCAGGACGCCGACGCCGAGCCCCTTTGCGAGCGACTCGTACGACGCCGCATCGTTCTCGTAGGCCGTTCCATAATAGCCGCTGTGAACGTTCACACCCTGGTTCGCAACGAACGATCCGGCGCTAAGCGCTCGGACGGGCGCGAGGTTCAACGCGCTACCGGTGACGCTCACGGCGGCAAAGCTCGCCGCTGAACCCTGATTGCGAAGCCCGATCTTGCCGGTGGGATAACTCGCGTCGGTACCGGAGCCGAGGGACGTCCAGGTCGACGCGCCGGCGTACTCGACGTACGCCGAGAGTTGCGAGCCGGACACGTCGAAGCGCAAGGACGCGATCGGCGCCGCGTTCGTCGGAAGCGAGCCACCGGCGAGAAAGCTCCAAGCACCACCGTTATATTTCCAGATCCACCACGAGGGCACGTTTGTCCGGGAATCGGGCCGCAGCTCGAACTCGTAGAAGTGGCTCGCGTCCTGCACGCGTGCAAGCATCGAGACGCTCGTTACCGACGGGCTCGGCGACACGTTCGTTCCTTGCAGCGTGTAGTCCGACCACGTCGACGCACCGGCGAGCGAGACGCCCTCGGCGCCGGTCGAGCAATACGACGTCGGTCGATTACTCGGAACGCAGATCGTCCACGTGCCCTCCGCCGACGACCAATCGGGCGGCGACGTTCCCACTGCATCTGCAGAAAACGTATCGTCGAGGAGCGACGCACCGGCCGTCGCCGGAAGCGCTCGCGCGGCGGCATGCGTGAGGATGGGCGGAGCCGACGGACCGCCGACGATACGACCGGCAGCGGCGACCGATGGCGCCGCGCCACTCGTGACGCCGGCACCGGAGCAGCCTGCGAGCGACGCGAGCGACAAGCCGAAAACAAACCGACGTATGGATTGAGATTGTGACAAGTTCGCAACTCCGAGAGCATGCGTCCACCACGATGGATGGCGGACAGCGGACTGCACGCGGTTCGGGTTGCCGGATGTCGATCCCGTCGCTTGGTCAGGTGTGCGTATTAAGTTATCTATGCACGACCAAGTGTACGGCTGTCGTTACGTTTTCGATCGCGTGAGCGCTTCGAGCCGCTTCCGCTCGAGCGAGATGCCGAGACGGAGATACAGATCGTACCGCAACCTTGCCGCGAGACGAAAAAGAAAATACCGCTTCACATCGCTGCGCCGGAAAATTACGAACGCGGTGCCGAACGCGCCGCGTCGCAGCGCGCCGTCGAACGCATCGAAATCGAACCAGCGCATCATCTCGCGCTCGCGCAACTCGAGCGCTGCGTGTGCGTCCGCGTCACCACGTTCGCGAGCCTCGACCACGAGCTCGCGGCTCGACGCGAGCATCGCCGCGCGAACGCGCTCCTGACGCTCGCGCGAAAGCGTCGAGCGATCGCGGCGATACGTATACCCGGCGTAGTCGGCGAAGCGAAGATCGGCGCCGCGGAGCAGCGCCTGCATCACGAGATCGAAATCTTCACCCGCATAGACGTGCTCGCGATATCGGACACCGCTGCGGACGAGGAATGCACGCCGAAAGAACGGCTTCGCGAAGCCGATCGTGCTCAGACCGGCATAGGGACGATCGTAGCTCGCGTACCGGGCCGCCGCGATGCGTTCGCCGTCGGCCATGCGCTCGGCGCCGAAGGCCCGCACGACGCTGCCGTCCTCGAGCGGGACGAGCAAGTCGTCGACGATGACGTCGCATCCGGCGCTATCCGCCGCCGCGATGAGCACGGCAAGCCGTTCGGGCGCCATGTGATCGTCGGCATCGAGCGGCGCGATCCAGGTACCGACCGCTGCCGCGAAGCCGGCATTCCGGGCGCCGGACACGCCGCGGTTCTGCGGCAGCCGGATCAGGCGGAATCGCGAGTCCTCGGCGGCCGCCGCAACTGCGACCGCGGCCGATGCGTCGGGTGAGCCGTCGTCAACGACGATGAGCTCGAGATCCGTTAAAGTCTGCAAGAGTACCGATCGGACCGCCTCGTCGACCGTCGCCTCCGCGCGAAAGACGGGAATGACGACCGAGACGACGGGCATTAGTCCGCGCTCGGCTGGGTCGTCGGCAGCCCGTAGCCCTTCTTGAGCCACACGATCGTTTCACCGAGCATCCACCAGAGGCGCCACAGCGCGTCGATCGGTCGCCGATCCCGCGGCATGTGATCGTAGAAGTACAGCATGTTCCGCCAGCGCTGCGCGAAGAGCCGCCGCTGCTTGAGGCGGTTCGTGGCGGTCTCGTGATGGATGACGTGCGCCCCGGGCACGAGGAAGAGCTTCCCATGGCGGATCGCACGCTTCGAGAACTCGAAGTCCTCGCCGTAACTGTAGTTGACGAGCCCCTCATCGAAGCGCTCGCGCGCGAAGAGCTCGCGCCGAAAGGCCATCGCACAGCCGTGCACACGAGCGATCTCGTCGCTTCCCGGAGCGATGCGCCCAAGGCGGTTATCGAAAAAGCCACGATAGAAGAAGTCTTCCCAGCGGCGCCAGGCGGCGTTGCCGAGCCCCGGCCGCTGCCCCGTCTCGCGATCGACCGGCTGCTCGACGAAGCACTGCACGCCGACCGCATCGGGATGCTCGAGAAACGCCGCGCGGATCGCCGGAATCGCATCGGAGGCGAGCTCCGCGTCGTCATCGAGGAAGAGCACGATCGACTCGTCGGTCGCATCGATCGCGACGTTTCGTGCGACCGTTAGCCCGGGTATCGACGGGTCGTAGATATGCTCGAGTCCAGCCGCAGGCTCGAGCACATAGCTGATGGCGGACTGATCGACGACGAGGATTCGATCAGGCTGCGTCGCTTGCTCGAGGATCGACGCGACCGCCCGTCCGATGAGCTCCGGACGATTCTTTGACGCAATGACGACGGCAACAGTCGCGTTCACTTCATGAGCTCCGTGATGGCATCCGAGACGGCGCGCTGCGTACCCGTCCATGAATACGAACGGTCGACGAGTTCTGCTGCTGCGCTTATCTGCGAACGCAGCTTTACTGGATCGCTCAGCAGACGAACCGCCGCGCCCGCGAGCGCTTCCGACGAGTCTGCGATGACAAGCTCTCGGCCCTCGACCGCGATTCCCTCGGCGCCTTTTGCCGTGCTGATGACTGGCAAGCCGGCAGCGAAAGCCTCGAGGATCTTGAGACGCGTCCCGCTCGCCACGACGATCGGGACGATCAAGACGTCGAGATCGCGGAAGTACGGAAGCGTATCATCGACCGCACCGGTCACGCGAACGCGCGGATCGCGCGATGCGGCTTCGAGCATAGCGGGCGTCGGGTCTTTGCCGACGAGCCACAACTCAGATCGAGGAAGCTGCTTTGCAATTGATGGGAAGATCTCTTCGATCAAACGGATTGCCGAGGTTTCGTTCGGTTCGTAGAAATACGTTCCGATGAAGCCGATCTTACACGCCCGGGGCAGTCGGCCATCAACATTACTGCCTCGGGCGAGCCGGCCCGCTAACACACTATCGAACCGCTCCGTATCGACTGCATTCGGGACGACCCGAACGATCGCTTTTCGATCGAGCGATACGACTTGAGCGGCATCGACCTCGCTTGTCGTCCAAACGTTCCGGGCGGCGTGAAAGAGCTTCCGCTCGCGCCGCCGGAACCGCCATGCTGCGAACCGGGCTCGAAGTCCGCCGCTGCGCCCCGTTCGGAATCCGCCGTCTAGTAACGATTCAATGTTATGAGCGTCGATGATGAGCCGCGGATGACGCCGGATCGCCCTGGGGAGCGCGTCCTTCCAATGCGAGAGGACAATGATATCCGGGCGTCGCTCAGCGATGAGATCGCGGACCGCCGCGTTGAGCTCAGCGTTGCAGAAGTCGTTTTCAAACGGATATTCTCTTGGTTGCAATAGTTTGCGCAACAGCCGCCAGCCTGAAGCCCGCTTCTCCGGAATGTCGTCCCCGAGGTGCGTCCAACTTGTCGCGGTCGGCATCTGTAACGCATCCGCCTCACGGTCGCCGAACGATAGGACGTCAACAGGCCCAATCTTGGCAAGAGCGTTGAGCAACTGCCAGAGCCGCAGCGGCGCTCCACTCCGCGGCGGATACGGAACGCTGCGGCACATGAGCAGTATCTTCATTATGCCTCCATGTTCTGTACGCTGTTGCAGCATGCGCTGGCAGTGTTCAAGGTTTCGTGTTCACTTAACCTTTCAAGAACGTCAGACAAGCGGTCGAGGAGACAGCTCAAAGACAATTCATATCTGGACGACGGTCGTTCGGCAAGCAACTTTCCTGCGGTTCATGTCTGTTATTACGCAGTGACCCGGCTAGATTTCGACGTGGCGCCGGCTGCACCGGCATCGGGCGTCACGACACGATGAATCGAGAAGAGGATAAGCGTCATTCCATACTCTGTATCGCGAGGCTTCCGAACTGATGAATCGCTCGGGCAGGAGTTTGCAACGAGGACATTGCGATCACCGATTGATCGCTCGCCCAACACTCCCGACGAGCACATAGTATGCTGGCTTTAGTAATTGGCGACGCAAATGATAGAGAGCGAAGATTATATTGGCGCCTACTAGATTTAAAGGAATATTCATTTTTTTCGAATATTGTCGCCAATATTTCTTGTAGAAATGAGCATTATTGTAAACAGTCCAGTAATACGTCAGAAGCTTTGTTAGCCCTCGCTTCCGAGCTGGTCGAGCTCCACCGACTCGAACAGTATCCAGGGGAAGATGAAGACTGTGAACGCTAGAGAGCATAATGTTTTCGAGACCGTGCAAGAATAATTGCATTTGGTAATCGCTCTCTTCGCGATACCCGTTTCCCCGAAAATAGTAATCATCGAACCCGAAACGCTCGAGGTCGGATTTACGCGTCAAAATAATTGCGTTTACTAGCGGTAGGCTTTCGACGGCAGCTAGAAAGCCGCGATCGTCTACTTCGCAGAGCCACGATTTAAAATACGGTCGCCCTTCTTCGCCACTTCCACAGCGAGCGATCGTTTGGGCAATTGTTTCGCCAACGTTCATGTAGAGACGGCGACCTGATACGGCGCCAACACCGGTACGTTCGAGATACTCGAGACAGCCAATAAGGTAGTCTCCCTCGAGGTATTCATCATCGTCGCAGAAGCACACGTAACCACCATTCGCATGCGCGACGCCGACCGATCGTGAAGCCGCGGCTCCGCGGCGAACCGGATTTCTCAGATACTTCGTGGTCGGCGATGAGAATTCCAATTTCAATTCATCGACAAATGCGCGGGTATCGTCTTCACCGCAATCGTCCACAAAGACGATTTCATCGAGATTGCGCTGCGCGTACCAGCTTCGAGCAACAAGTCGCAGCGTGTAGCATCGATTGCGCGTCGGAACGACGAGGCTTACCATGAAATTGCTCCAAACAGCTCTTCAAAGATAGTTTACCCATAATAATAAGCGCTACTCCTTAAATTAAGCCTATCGTCGAGCGATAATCATCTGTCACCGTTCGGATTGACGGCCGACAGTACTTCACGAAGACCGTCAATAAACTTTCTAGCGGAGAAATGCTCGGCATGCCCACGAATTTCTCGAGGGTCGAAAGAGAGCCGTTCGAAACGCTCGATCCCTTGAACGAACGCCTCGACCGTTTGCTCCGGGACGAGGACACCCGTCTCCCCGTCGATAACCGTATCGCAAGCCCCGCCTCGCCCGTACGCGATGACTGGGCGACCGCAGGCCATCATCTCGACGGGCGCCATGCCGAAATCTTCGAAAGCCGGGAAGATCATCGCCCGCGCGCCCTGCATGAGCCGGACGAGCTCGTCGTCCGAGACGTGACCGCGATAGTCGACATGCGAACCGGAGACGTCTTTGGGAGGTCGTGCCGATTATCGTGGACATTCATTTAGCGGCGTAGCATCGTCATCGTTAGTATCTCACGCCGCCTCGGCGTTTTCAAGGGTGATTAACTGGTATCCGTTGATGCGCCGCCAGCTGCCCG
>JAABUL010005717.1_pt1 | contig 15163 bp, 1 predicted proteins | sample 5559151 | NCBI WGS metagenome assembly JAABUL01 (sample SAMN10711876, study PRJNA513368) | rock metagenome | isolation source: Antarctica rocks | place: Antarctica: Victoria Land, Pudding Butte sud | reverse complement strand
TTTGTCTAAATATTAACTATCTAAGATATATCTTTCTATAAGAGAAATTCTATCGAGATAAAGTTATATTAACTAGAAAAGTATTATACGAAGCATTATAACAACATGCTAGAAAAACAAAAAAAAAGACTAGCGCTCTTGCTAGTATATTTAATACTTGCGTTCGAATTATAAAGCAATTCTTTCTCTTCTACAATAGCATTTTATCAAGATTGTCTAGATATAATTATTATAGAATTATATAAAGTAATTGAAGAAGATTCTTTTGTGCAAGATAGTATTAATAATATTACTATTATAGAATTTTGCAATACTTTGAAAATAGATTCTTAACAAAATAATCTAAATAAACGCTTAGATACTATAATTTTTAATATAATAGCAAATTTTTGCGATTCAAATATTATAGAATGTGTTTTAATAGAAGTTTTCCAAAATACAAGTATTTTTTCAATAGAAGATTTTCTTAATCGATTAAAAGATTAATTGCAATTAGTAGTTTTTTAATTTTTAATTTTAATCTTATAATTTTTTATTAGATTTATATAGTTATCTAGCTTGATAATACTTTGTTATTTGTTGTATTTAGAATTATATTTCTTTTATTAAAGTAGATATTGCGTTACTTGTTTGCTTCTATAGATACGCATTTTTTTGTTAATAATATATTTTATTTTGTAAAACTTTTATTAAAGAGTATTGTTTTTAGTCTTAATTAAGTCTAAATAATTTAATTTAAAATATTTGTAAAAATCTATATTAAAAGAAAAAGATTTTAGTTAAGTTACAAATACTATTGAATAAATTCTCTATATAGATAGTAGTTTTAGTAGATAGACAAAACAATCAATTCTTTTCTTTACAAAAAAAGAATCGCAATATTAAAATAAGATCTTCTTGCTTAATTTTTCTAATAGATAATATTTATAATTAAGACGCAAATAAGTTTTGTTGTCTAAATTGAGAAATAATAGCTAATATCTAGCATTATAATAGATTTTTGCTTTTGCGTTAATAAAGATAATTGTATTAGTTATTTTGACATAGAATTCTAGATATTTGTTGGAAAATTTAGCGACAAAATAACTATTATATAACATAATAGAATAATTACTATAAAGTAGAGAGAGAATTTCTTTTATCTTAAATCTATAGATTATCTTATTAGATGCTAGATCGATAGCAATATTAAGACTGTTATTTAGCTAAGTTTATAAGATAGATAAGACTTGTTATTAAGAAATATTAAAATAGATAGTAATAAGATAACAAATAGCAATTTTTATTGTTTGATTAGATTTTTCTAACTAATTGTTTGTTTGCAAATAGTAGACAATACTAGTTAGTAATAACGTATCTAATTGAAAAAAGATTTTCTATTAGAACTTCAAAATAAATTTTGAATTTCGATTAAAAAGTATTGTTTGCAAAATATTTTAGTTTGTTGTTTGCAAACAATTTAAAATATATTGTGCTTAGACAATTGCAAAGTTAATAGTATAATTAGAAATAAATTGCAATTGTTAACTAAATTTGTCGATAATAGTAAGTAGATAGTTGTATTTATCGAATAGATTAACTATATAGTCTATAACTATAGTATAAAAAAAATAAGATTTCGTAAATATTGATATTAGTTTACTATATAAACGATAATATTTAGTCTAATTAATCTAATAGACAGAGCAATACTTAATATAGATATAGATTTTCTTATATAGTTTTAAAATAAAAAGATTGTTTATTTGTGCAAGATAGCAATAATAATCGAAGTAATAATTATTGTTATAAATTGTCTTAAAGATTTTCTCTTTTATTAATTTAAATATATATAGTTGCAATATATTGTCTTTGTCGAAATAATAAATTAGATTTTCGCAAAGTTTAAAATCGATATTGATGCAAAATTTCTTAGAAACGAATTTTTTAGCATTTCTAGATCTATCGATATTATTATAGTTATCAAGAATCTAATAATTCTATTTCTGCAATATTTGTTGTTTCAAACTTGTTAGCATAATTATTAAATTTTGTTAAAACTTTTTTTTAGCATACTTGTCTAAAAGACATTGTCTAAAGTTTGTTAATATAGCAACTAAAATATCTTAATAAATATATATTTAATTATATACTTTGAAATTCTTGATTTCGTTATAGTAGATATCTATATTAAGTGTTTTCGAAGTATTGATATTTGTTTCGATAGTAGAAGTTGCGAGCAATCTAAATAGTGCGTTTGAAATAATATATTGTTTTTCAAAACAATATTTGATTTTTAATTGAAATTAACTTAAATAGATAGAGGCGCGTATTAGATGCAAATTCAACTTATTAATATTACTTAAACTAAGAGTAGTTTGTTGTACTATAAAAAAATTAACAAAATAGTTAGTAAAAACAACAATAGTATTTAAAGTTGTCTCGATTATATATTGGACGCGTTTAACTATTTAGATTAAATCTGCTATTTCTAACTTAGTAGATTAATAATATATCTTTGCAAAATTGAGCAATCGACTAAGAAAAAGTATAGATTTTATATTAGTTTTTTATAATTTGTTCGAATTAACATCTTTCTTAAAATAGTAAATTATAGTATTAAATTTGCGTTTCTTAAAGATATTTATATCAATATAGAGAATTTGTTTACAATTAAAGTAAACAAAGAATTTTGCGCATTTAAAGAATTTCTAAAGTTGTTTGTAAGAATTTAGTTTTTTTGCAATAAATAATTCTACTATTGTCTTTTAATTGTAGATCTTTCTTAAACAATTTTTGTTTAATAAAAAGAATTTTAATAGTATTATTTTGCAATATTAAAGAGTTTTTGCTTTCTATATATAATACGCAATATATTCTTAAAACTATTTTGTTAGATCTAGATAAAACTTTAAGTTAGATAATTTATAGAAAAAATTTAGATTCTTAATTGTTGCAATTTTGTTTGCGAAAACAATAAGATTAAAGATATCTATTTTTTGTTTTAGTAGAATAATCGAGAAGTAGCTAAGAAAGAATTTCTTAAAAAACAATATTACTCTTTTGAAATTTAATAAATAGAAAATTGTATAAAAATAATAGAGATACTTCTTTAGAATCTTTAAGAATATTACTATATTATTTATGTATATTCTAATATATTAATAATAAGATTGAAGTAGATTATCGATTTAACATTACATATAAAAAAATAAGTTTTTAAATTTTATTGTTGCAATATTAAATTGCTCTTAATTGCAATAAGAAATTACTATTAACTTATTTTTGTTCTTTAAACAAACAAGCTATTAATAAAAGAATCTTGCAATATCTATTATTGTTATAAATCTATATTTAGCTATTTGTAAAATAATATTCGACTATAGTAGTAGCAGATAGCTATTGATAATAGTAATCTTGTTAAAATCGCAAATATCTACTATTAATTTATCTTTTTGTTGTTATTTTTCGATCTGTTTTATAGTTCTTTATATTACAAATACAAATTAATCGAATTTAGTAGATTAAATAGTAAATTGTATACAATTTTAATTATACAATTTGTTAAATTTCTAATTTAGAAATTCTTTGTTTGCAGAATTTAGCAAATAAATTTTTGCAAAATCGATTTTGATATTTGATTTTAAAATAATCGACATTTATTTTAATTCTAAAAAATTGATTGTTCGCTCAATATTTTGCTATAGCAGTAGAAAGATTTCTGCTATTGCAATAAGTTGTTTTCGAATAACTTTATTATTATAGAAGATAACACTATTGTAATTAATATATTCTATAGATATTTAAAATATAATAGATTTTGCTTTTATAGCAATAAAGAATACTGCTATAAACAATATAGTTATTTCGATAGAGAAACTAGATAATACAATAGCAAAAGCAATTAAAGCAATTATATCTAATTTAAGAACTTTCTTCGCTTATAATTCTATAAATATGTCGAAATCGACAATAAGATAAAAATATTTCGAAATTGTTATATAACAATTTTTTTTCTTGTATTTCTATAAAGTATCTAGACAAAAATTCTTGTCTATATTAATAAATTGATTAAGAATATTGTTTATTTATACTATAGACAAATCGATGTTAATAATATAAAAGAGAATTTTGTTTTTAAAATCGAAACAATTAGATATTTGTTAATAAGATACAAATATAAAATTGCAATCTATTAATAGCTATATATTATTACGAAAATATATCGAAAGCATAATACTACTATAAAAAAGCACTATAATTATTGTAAAAGTTTTAACTATTCTATTTATCTTATCTTTGACAAAAGTTATTGTTATTAGTATTGATATTTCTTTACAACTATCTATAATAAATCTCTTGTATTTGTAATCTAAATATATCTTCTAAGAATCTAGAATATTTAAATTAAGTAGTAAGTTTGTTTTTAGATTGTCTACTATATATATTTGTTTTTAAAGCTTTTCGCAAATCGAATTGCTATTAAAAATACTACTTATTAATAATTCTAAAATAATATATTTCGATAACAACAAATAGATATTTTCGATATCTTAAACTTTAATAAATTAAAAAGTGTATTTTATTATTGCGTCGAATAATTGCGCAAGCAGAAATTTGCAATTGATTATAAATATAGTGTATTCGAAATTCGAGATAATATTATTACTATTATTATTTTTCTTATTTAGAACAATATTGTTGTTCTAAATAATAGCAATAGAGATCTTAATAATAGTATAATATTACAATTGAAATTTTAGATCTTGTACTTTGTTAGAAAATGCTTTTAAGTAGATAATTTTCAAAATATTATAATAAATTATCAAAATAATAATTTTATTGTAATTAGTTTCGATAATAATAAAAGTTGATTTCTTTATTAATCTAATATTGCAATTGCAAGAATACTAATAAAGTTTATTCTGAGAGAAGAATTTTATATTGTATTGTTTGCATTTTGTATTTTTTAATCACAATTTCAAAATCTAAAAAAAGAAGATTTCGATATTGTAATTTTGTTTTTTTGCAATACTATTCTTAATATAGTATTTTTTACTTTTCTAATAGTTATATTTTTTATAATTAGAATTATTCTCTTGATTAAGATTTTTGTTTTTGTCGATTTTACTATAATATGCGCGAGCTTGTTGTTGCTATTGCAAATACTAAAAATGTTAGAGTTGAATCTAATTATTGTAATTTTAAAAAAAATAAAAGAAAAATTGTTGCGAAACAAACGCGTTTGCAAAATTTGATAATATAGATTGATCGATATTTTCGAATAATTAATTTTGTTTAGTCGAAATAATTTAAATCTAATTTTGAGATCTACTTTAATAACTATTAGTTTGCTATAATAATTGTCTTTGCTAAAGATACTATAGTATTTAATAAGCACAATTCTAATAAAATAACTATAATTGTAATTCAGAAAATCGGAATTAATAGAATATAGAAAACTAATTGCGTAATAGAGATTGCAAACTAAAATAAGCAAATTGTATTTTACTAGTATTGCTATCTAATATTTCTATAGCGTTGCTATTGCTTCGATAATTGTCTTAATAGAACTAATCTTAATTATATAATTGAAATATATTGCTAGAACAATTAAAATTGCCTAATTTGCGCTAATTTTTAGCATATATTATATAGAAGATAGTATTCTTGTCTCGATTTCTAATATCTAACATTTATTAGATTTTTTTCTTAATTTCTATTTTATTAAGAAAGAAATTTATATTAATTGTTTCTATAGATAAACTTAGATTTCTTCGAAATTCTAGATTAAGATTGTTGTATATTAAATAAATTTAATTGTAAATCAATATATTTATAAATCTAATTATTCTAATAATAATTTAAGTATATTTAATAGACTTACAACAATATTATATATTATTTATAAAATATTGTTTATAAATAATTGTAACTAACGCAATAAAAGAAGGTTCTTTTTATTTTTTAATTAGTACTTTTGTTTAATAAGCAATATTGTTTTTGTATTTAACAAAGAATTTTTGCTCTTAAAACAATATAAAGATATATTACTTTAGAGCAATATTATAAAAACAAATATAGAGATTATTTCTAATTATTTTAGAACTCTTAATAGCTATTATATTTTTACAACACTCTATAAAGATATATATGTTGCGAAAATAAATATCTTTTTCGATATATTTTATTGTTGAAACAATAATAATAGTCTTATTGTTATAATAAGAATTAAAGAATTCTATTTTAGCAATATTTTATCTATTAGAATTAGTATCTTTTGTAGTTTTTGCAAAATCGACAAAATCAATAGAATTAGCAAGATCAAAAATAGTACAAACTTTATCTATAAAATTTTAAAGAATATTCTATTGTTGTTTAGAAAAATTAGTATTTTGTTAAGTATTAAATATAATAATAGACAATAGTATTAATATAAATTTGTTTCGAGAATTCCAACTTGTAAAAAAGTTGTTAATAGAGAAATTTTTTAATCGACTTGCAAAAAAAATTTCTTTTGCAATAGATTTTTCTATAAAAAATAGAACAAATTTATTAATAAACTAGAAATTTTTCGAATACTTGTATCTATAGAACTCTCTTTGTAAAATTAAAAATATATAAATCGAAATTGTTTTTGTAGAATAATTTTTTCTAGATAGTGTTATTGTATTTGATTTTTTGCTATTAGTGTTAATTTCGACTTTTTAGATATTTTATTTTGCAATAAAGTTTTTAATATTCGCAATAAGTTAATTTTAATCGATAGTTTACTTAGCAAAATATAATTGCAATTTGAAAAATTGTGTTTGTTGTATAATTCGACTAATAGATTTTTTTATTACAATAGAACAAAGATATTCTTCGACAATACTAATAATAATAAATTTTATTTCGATAAAAGAATAAAATAGATTTGTTGTTTTTAGATAGTTGTAAATTTAAAAAACACAAATAAGTAAATATAAAAAAAATGCTATTAAGATAGCTATCTTATTATTGTCGAGATAGATATTTCGATAATACAAAAAAATTGCAAAGTTAATACGAAAAATCGTAACTCTATTGTTGATTGCTAAAAAATACTAACTAATATATCTAGAAAAACAAGATACGTAATAGATAAATAGACAAATGTTGTACTATAAATCTATAATTGAAGCTATCAAATTAATAAGATAGATAAAAGATAGTTCTATTTCTATAGAAAGAAGTCTGTCTAAATATCGGCTGTCTAAGATACATCTTTTTGTAAGAGAAATCCTATTGGGATAAAGTTATATCGACTAGGAAAGCATTATGCGAAATACTATAACAGATTTTGTTCTTTAAGTTTTTGCTCTTTTAATTTTAAATATATTATAAATAGTATTTAGTATCTTAATATTTATAGTATATTTATTTATTTCTTATATATAGATAGTTTTATATAATTAATATTCTTGTTAATTAACTATATATTAATCTACTAGTTTTATTCTTATATATAATATTAGCTATCTTTTCGAAATTAGTTAATAAACTATTTATTAAAAATATCTTTATTTGTTATTTTGCTAGCTTTATTATAGTTATAAAATAATTCTAGATATTAACTTTTAAATATAAAAAAGAATTAAATCTAGTAAAAACAATAGATATTTAAATATAAAAAGCAATAAAATATTTACTAATATTAATTCTCTAGATATATATTAATAGAAAAGTAAAATATATTTAAATTATAATAACAATATAACAAAACAATCTCTAAATAAATTAAAATTATATAAATTAAAATATTTAATATATCTTTAATAAGAAATATTAATATTTTAATAAGTTTGTTACAAAAAATATATTAATAAATATATTATATCTTTAATAAGAAATATTAATATTGTAATAAGTTTGTTACAAAAAATATATTAATAAATTTACTAGTATATTATAATAAATAAACAATTTTAATTGTAAAATTTCTATTTAAATTTCTTTAATTATTTAAATAATTATATATTTACTTAGTTTTATATTTATAAATTAATTAAAATAAATAAATATAATTAAATTGTTTAACTTATTTAAAGTTAAACTTATAGATTTTATTTTATTTTTTGTTTATTTTTTGCTTATTTTTAACTTAAAATTATATAATTTAAGTTAGTTAAAAAATTTGTTTTAAGTTTTAAGTTTTAATATATTTAATTATTTTGTTTTTAATAAATTAGATATATTTAGCTCTTATAATTTATATATTAACTTTATATTTAGTAAATTTAACTTTAGAAATAAAAGTAAATCTTAATTAATAAATTAAAATTAATTAATAAACAATATTAAAAATAGTATTTTATTATCTTTTTGCTTTTTACAATTAAGATTGTTAAAGATTTTAAAAAATACTATATTATAAAGTTACTTATACAATATAATTAAAAGAACTTTATTTTTTATAATTATATTATTAAGAATTTAGTTAATATTTTAATAGTAGATCTCGAAACTTTAAAAGTTGCAATTAATAAAAATATTTATAATTAATTTTAAATATTAATTAATTTAATATAATTTAAGCAACTTGTTATTAATTAAGCTAATACTATTAAGTTAAAAATAAAAACTTAATTGTTAAGTATATCTAATTTAAGACTTTTATAAATAATAATATTAATAAACAAAATAAACAAAAAACTTATATTGCAAAATTTAACTTCTAGCTTTAAAAAATAACTTCTAATAAAGATAGACTTTATATATATTGTAATTATTATAAGTTTTTACTTAAAACAATTAATAATAGATTTGTTAAAATAATTGTTATACAAAATTAAGTAATTGCTTAAAGTTAATTATAATTTAATATTAATTAATATTAATTATAATTTGTTATCTAATACTAATTAATTTGATTAGTAATTATAATAGCAAATAAACAATATTTATAATTAAATTATTTAATTAAAGCTTAATTTTAATTAATAACTAAACTTTTATAGTTATTATAAATAATTCTATTTGCTTTCTTGCAATAATTTATACTATTATAATATTCTAAAGTTTAAAGATATTGCTAAAAATTATCTATATATTAAAATTAAAGTTAACTTGTCTTTTATTTTTAATAAAATTATTAAGATTAATTATATTAGTATTATTCGCAAAGATATAATATATAATATAATTAAAATTGTATTAAAACTTAATTAATTAATTATTATTAAATTATTAACAAATTAATTCAAGATTTTAACAATTATTTTAACAAATATAATAAATATATTACAAATTTTAACCAAATTTGTAAACAAGAATTTTAAAATAAAAGAATTTTTTTAACAAAATATTTAACAATCTTTTAATTGGATTTATTACAACAATTATATTATCTAATTTTAGTTAAAAAATATATAAAATTTATTTTATTAAAAATTTGTTTAATAGATTGTAACAATCTTGTATTATTATATAAAAGAATCTTATATTTATAGTTTTGATTAAAAAAATATAGTAAGTTAATTAAGTTAATTAATACTTAAATAAAAACAAAGAATTTTATTAGTTATATAATATTTAACGCAATATTTAACACAACAATTAAAGTAATATTTCGACTTAAACTTGTATTATTAATTGTATTATTAATTGTATTATTAATTGTATTATTAATTGTATTATTAATTGTATTATTAATTGTATTATTAATTGTATTTTTAACTATATTTTTAACAAATATAATTGTTAAAATAATAAAAATTATATAACTTATCTCTATAATTAACTTAAAAAACTTAAAAATAAAATTAAAGATTAAAAACTTTATTTCGACTATCTTAAGTTAAATTATTTGTATAACAATATTAATTATTTTTGCAAAAAATAAAACTTTTATAACTTAACAAAAACTATTATAAATTTTAAAAATTCTAAAACAAATTTTATTAAATTAAAACTAGAATTTTGTTATAATTTTGTCGAAACTTATTTTAATAACAAAGTTAAATAGAAACAATAATTTCGACAATTTAGAAAATATCTAGTTTTTGACAAAAGTTATAGTTAGAGACTAGACCAATCGTTCGGTTCCAATAGTTGGAACCGAATTGCATAAATTATAAAAATACTAACTATATTAGGTTAAAACTTGGTCTAATTAGATATAACTTTCGGGTCGAATTATAGATTTCGGGGAAAAACCGACCCGAACGATCAGTCTATTAGAGACAACTATTAATTAGTCTCTATATATAAATTACTTAGCTTAATTTTTTTTATAATTAACAAATAGTAAAATTTAATCTAATTAAAATATAATTAAATTAAGACATTTCTTTAATTGTGAACTAGCAATTTAAAATACAATTAAATTTCTTATAAATATCGAAACATTAACTAAGAACTTTGTTAATAAAAACTTTATCATTTAATAAAAACTTTTATTTATTAAGTTAATTTTATTAGTAAAACTTTATTTAGCAAATAACAATCTTATATTTAATATTATATATATAGTTTGTCTAAACTTTAGTTTCGATATTTATAAAAAATACTAGACTGATTGTTCGGGTCGGTTTTTCCCCGAAATCTATAACTCGACCCGAAAGTTATATCTAATTAGGTCAAGTTTTAACCTAATATAGTTAGTATTTTCATAATTTATGCAATTTGGTTCCAACTGTTAAAACCGAACGATTAGTCTAAAAAATATACTTAATATTTAATATTTAATTTTAACAATTATAATATTATTGAAAATATTGAAAATATATCTTATTATAACTTTTGTTAATTTAAGATTTGTTAAAAAACTTGCAATCTAAAGTTTAACTTTAATTATTATATAATTAATTACAATTATAACAATAAAGTAATTAAAATTTATAATAAAAATTTTAAGAAAATTCTTAAAAAACATTTTTTTAAGTCGATTAATTATAAAGATATTAAAAATATATTTATTGCTATCTTTTTTAATATAATAATTAAAGAGAACGACTAGATTATAATTATATAATTATAGTATTTTACAATACTAAATTAATTTAAGAAAGAAAATATTTTTTACTTAAATAATATTTATATTAGCAATATTGCTACTATTACAACAAGCAATTATAATAAGTTTTTTGTTAAAACAAACAAAATATTGCTTATTAAAAAACAACTTAAATATTATATTTTTGTTGTTTATTATAACAAATAATTATATTAATAAAATGCTTAAATTGCAAACAAGTTATTTTTATATTATTTAATCGATTATTCGATTAATTTAGTTTTTGAAGTTAAAATATTATATTAAAGAATTTATAATAGTTTTTAAGAATAATTTTAAATAATAAAGACTTATATTAATAATATATTTAAAAAGAAATTTATTCGATACAATTAAATAGATTTTGTTTTGTTTATACTAATAATCAAGAAACTCGAAGAAGATCTTTGTATATATATAGACTATCGAGTTTTTAATATTTTGATTATTAAAAATTGCAATATCTTATTGTTAATTTAAGATATTTTTGCTATATTATATATTGTTAAGTTCTATATTAAGTTTGATATTATTGCAATCTTTAATAAGATTTATATATACAAAAACAATAAATATAAGATTGTCTTTATTATATATTATAATTTATTTAAATATATATTTATACTTTTTGACTAGACTAATTATTTAGAAACAAATTTTTATAAATTATAAAATTACTAACTATATTGGATTAAAGTTTGAGCTAATTAGATATAATTTTCGGATCGAGTTTTCGATTTTAGAGGAAAACCGATCCGAACAATTAGTCTATTCTTAACTTATATAATATATTAAGTATTTTTTAGATTTTTATTAACAAAACTCTTTGCAAATATCTAGACATATTGTATATTATCTACTTAGATAATATTTTTATTTATAATAATATTTAAAAAAAATTATATTAAATATATTAAATTAATTTCAACTAAATTAAAAGAAATTAAATTGTATTTAAATATTAATAAATACAAATTTAATATTAAATATCTAAATCTAATTATTATTATCAAAAATATTAAGATAAACTTGAAAAAAATTAAAGCTATATATAAAGTAACAACTATTCCTTTAGATAGAGTTGCGTAGTTAAGCGAGTTAAGTTAAATAATACATATAATAGTAATAGTAGCATTTGTGTTATAGATAAAGCACTATAGTGCGGAAAATAAGTTGTAGAAAGTATAATTCTATTCTATAGATAGAAGTCTGTCTAAATACAATTATTTCGATCTTATCGATAAGAAAGATACTATATAAACTCTAATTTATCTATTTTTATTATCGATATTTATTGCGATGTTGCAGCTATTGTAATATTTTCTTGTCTCTAGAGTAAAATTGTTGTCGACAAGAATAATTGTAACAAACAAATCGATATATAAGAAAAAGAACAATCAAAAGTAGAAAATTTGCTAATAGTATATTTTAAAATTTGTTAATCGAGAGAAAAATTATTATTAGAGTAAAGCAATCTAAGAAAATTAAAAAATCAAAATTTTAAAATTGTAATTGTCTGTTACTTTGTAGCTAGACAAAAAGAAAACAACCAAAAACAAAAAATCTACTAATAATATATTTTAATATAAAAAAATTATAGTTTGTTTTTAAGATTGTAATTGTTTGTTATTTGCTATAGCTAAATCATATTACTAAAATTGTTCATATTAATATATATACTATAAAGGAATAAATTAAATTTTGCAAATCTTTTTTATATTATTTGTTTAACAAAAAAATTTACAATTTTGTTTCTAGCTTCGATATTAAAGAAACAATTAATCTTATAAATATTAATAACTTGTATATTTAAGTTAAGAAGTTTTTTGTATAGATTTTTGCAATTATTTTAATTTATTGCAATTATACTCTTTAACAACAATTGTAAAATTGCATTATAAATAAGTCTAAAGTTCTAACAATATTTGCAACTTTAATTAATTAATATACAATATTATTTTGTAATTAATCTTTATATTTTTAATATAAATTGAGAGAGAAAAGACAATCGAAATTCTTTGACTTTTAATTTTAGTTTTAAATTACAATTCTATCAATATTTTTCTTTAATACTAATTAATCGACAAATTTTAAATTATTATTATTGTTTTTTTTTTCGATTAACTTTTTATTAGTTATAGTTGATATATTACAATCGAAAAGCAATATATAAAAAAGTAATAAACAAAAGAGTATATTAATAACAAGATTTAAATCGCAATTAAAAGATAATATAGAATTTTCTAAAAATATTAAAGAACTTATATTTGATGTTAATATTTGCTAATAAGCTATAATATAAAAGTAGCATTTGTTAAAGATATTAGTCGTTGCTAGACTGACCGTCGGGTCGGGTTTCGGTTCCAACTTTTGGAATCGACCCGACCCGTCGATTTCAATCCTAGGAACCGACTCGAAACCCGAGTCGGTTCCTAATATTTTGGACACGAATCGACACGATCCGAGTCGATTTTCGATTCCAATATCAGGAATCGAATCGAATCGCCAAGAAACCGAAAATTGCGTTATTATGCCAAGAATTACTATTTTAGAATTGAACTTTAATTTTTAGTTTTTTAGACAAATTCTATAAATTTAAAATAATTATTGATTAATTGTAGAAAATAATAATGCATTACTATAATGCATTACCTATATCTATAAGTGTTATAGATACTATTTAAATTTTTAAATATTAAAAAATTAATATTAATGCATAATTTGCATCTATAGGCCTATAGATGCTATTTAAATTTTTAAAAATTAAAAAAATAATATTAATGCATAATTCGCATCTATAGATCTATAGATACTATTTATTAATTAAATAATAAATAAATAATATTAATACGTAATTTGCATCTATAGACGTTATAGATACTATTTATTAATTATTTAATTATTTAATTAAAAGTCTTGGCAATTCGGGTCGGTTTTTCGGGTCGCGTTTCGGTTCCGACCCTAGGAACCGAACCGACTTTTCGGTTCCAACTTTTGGAACCGACCCGACCCGAACTCGATGACCCGACCCGACGCGGTCAGTCTAGTGATTGCGATAAAAAATATTAAAAAGATTGATAAATCTACTATTTATAGTCGATACACACTAGAAAGAGAATTTTTTTATAAGTTTAAAAAAAATCTATTGCGCGAAAATCAAGTTATCTTTAGTAAGATAAAAGTTCGTATATATAGAATTGTCAATTAAATCTTTATTAGTATTTTACTTATTGCTTTTGTTAACAATAAATATATAACTATTTGTAGAAAAATCTTAAATTGTATTGCAATTATATATTTTTGTCTAAAATATAAAAAGATAGTTTAATTTTAACTTAATATTGTTTCTATTAATAGTAATTATATTAATAACAAAATGTTTACTATTTTTGTTAACAACAATAGTACGTTTCTTCTTGTTTATAACTATAAAAAAATCGAAATTAATAACAATCTAATTTTTAAGATTTTTAATTACAATACTTTTTCTTAATTGTATAAAATTTTTTTTTTATTACTTCTCTACTTCTTTGTCTATTATTAACTTGTTTAATAAATCTATATTATTTTGTTATATATACAAAAGATATTTTTATTAAAATTAGATTTCTTTAATATGCTCGAAAAGCGATTCTTGTCATTAAGAAGTTAATAGTTAGCAATTTTGTAATATTTCTAAATTTTTTTGAAAATTTTACAAAATTTAGTTATCTTTTCGCAATTCTTGCAAAAAACGCGAATTTTTTAGTTGTTTACAAAATTGTTAGATTATTTTTTAGAGTTAGCTGTTATAGCAGACAAACTTTAGACAATAATCTCTTTTTGTCTAAGAAAGTCTTTCGCAGATACAACTTTTTGTTGCGTCTATACTACATCGGCAATTCCGGAAAAGATGCTTTATATGAGCTATTCCTGCTATCTATTCTCTATAGAGACGACATCGGCATTTCTGCTCGTTTCTTCTTGCGCTAACCTAATTAGGAAATTTAAATTATTTATATAAATTAGTATTATTTTATACTTAGTTCGAATTTTTTTAGCCTAATTAGGCTAGTACTAGAGACGTAATTAATTATCAAAATTAGGATTTTTCGATTCTATAAATAAATTCGCGTCTATAAGCGCCAATCTATTAATAAAATCAAGAAATTCTATTTTCGATAATTTATT
>JAABUL010005714.1_pt1 | contig 15167 bp, 13 predicted proteins | sample 5559151 | NCBI WGS metagenome assembly JAABUL01 (sample SAMN10711876, study PRJNA513368) | rock metagenome | isolation source: Antarctica rocks | place: Antarctica: Victoria Land, Pudding Butte sud | reverse complement strand
CCGGGGGGCGGCTGGTGGTCTGCGAATTCAGCCGGCCGACGTGGCTGCCCTGGCGCACGCTCTACCTGGAATACCTGATGCGCGCCCTGCCCTCGGTCGCGCGGGCGGTCAGCAGCAATCCCGACGCGTATGTCTACCTGGCCGAGTCGATCCGGGCCTGGCCGGACCAGTCCACGCTGGCTGCCTGGCTCGGCGAAGCCGGCTGGCAGCAACCGGCGTGGCGCAACCTGACCGGCGGCATCGTCGCGCTCCACCGAGTCACCCGCTAGCCCCGCACAGCGCAGCGTCGCCGCCCAGCACCCAAACACGACGTGAGCCCCGGCGCGCGCCCGGAGTCGACAGGCGCGACAGGCTGTTGCACAAGACGTACGACGCCAACTACCCGCGGCCACGTCGTAGACTCAGGCCTACGCTCGTGAAGATATTCACAAGCCCCCCTCCGACCGGCGAGGTACACAGGCCCGTGACCGCCTCACCCAGCCTCGACGCCGACGTCAGAGACGCCGATGTCATCGTGGTCGGCGGCGGTCCGGGCGGTGCGGCGACGGCGTACTACCTCTGCCAGGCCGGGCTCGATGTCCTGCTGCTGGAGAAGTCGTCCTATCCGCGGGAGAAGGTCTGCGGCGACGGGCTGACGCCGCGTTCAGTCAAGGCGCTGCTCAAGATGGGCCTCGACACCGACGAGGGCTCGGGCTGGATCCGCAACAAGGGGCTTCGCGTCCTCGGCGGCGGTCTGCGGCTCGAGCTGCCGTGGCCGGAGCTCGCCACCTACCCCGACTACGGCCTGGTCCGCCCCCGCGCCGATCTCGACGAGCTGCTGGTCCGCCACGCTCAGAAGGCCGGCGCCCGGCTGCACGAGCTGACTACGGTGACCGGCCCGGTGCTCGATGACGCCGGCCGGGTGGCCGGCGTGCAGGCGACCGTCGGCCCCGACAAGGCACCGGTCACCTATACCGCCCCCCTGGTGATTGCTGCCGACGGCGTCTCTGGCCGGCTCGCGCTCAGCCTCGGGATCACCAAGCGCGACAACCGGCCGATGGGCGTGGCCGTCCGCCGCTACTACACCAGCCCCCGCCACGACGACGACTATCTCGAGTCCTGGGTCGAGCTGTGGGACCGAAGCCAGCCCGGCCGCGAGCGGCTCCTCCCCGGCTACGGCTGGATTTTCGGCGTCGGCGACGGCACCTCTAATGTCGGCCTGGGCATCCTCAATTCATCCGGCGCCTACCGCAACACCGACTACCGCAAGCTCTTGGCCAGCTGGCTGGGCGGTCTTCCGGAGGAGTGGGGCTTCGTCGAGGACAACGCGACCGGCCCGGTGCGCGGTGGCGGCCTGCCCATGGGCTTCAACCGCAAGCCGCACTACACCCGCGGGCTGCTGCTCGTCGGCGACGCCGGCGGCACGGTCAACCCGTTCAACGGCGAGGGAATCGCCTACGCCATGGAGTCCGGCGAGCTGGCGGCGGACGTGGCGGTCACGGCATTGGCCCGGCCGGCCGGGTCCGGTCGCGAGCGCGCGCTCGAGGCCTACCCGATGGCTCTGGACGCGGCCTACGGCGGCTACTACCGGCTGGGCGGGATATTCGTGAAGCTGATCGGCAACCCCCAGGTGATGAAGCTGATCACTCAGCACGGCCTGCCCCATCCGCTGCTGATGAAATTCGCGCTCAAGGTGATGGCCAACCTCACCGACCCGCACGGCGGCGACAGCATGGATCGACTCATCAACGGGCTCACGCGATTGACGCCGGCCGCGTGAGCGGGGCGCCGAGGGTGGACCGCCTCACGCCCCGTAGTCTTGGCGCGTTTGCAGCGGAGAGGAGGACGACATGTTGACCCCGTACCTGCCCATTGTTGTGCTGTTCGTGCTCGCCGCCGGCTTCGCCGTCATGTCGATCGCCTCGGCCCCGTTCATCGGCCCTAAGCGCTACAACAGCGCCAAGCTCGATGCCTATGAGTGCGGCATCGAGCCGACTCCGCAGCCGGTTGGCGGCGGTCGCTTCCCGGTCAAGTTCTACCTCACCGCCATGCTTTTCATCGTCTTCGACATCGAGATAATTTTTCTTTATCCGTGGGCGGTCGCCAATCGCGACCTCGGCCTCTTCGGCCTGGTGGAAATGACTACGTTTATCGGGACGGTCTTCATCGCGTACGCCTATGTGTGGCGGCGCGGCGGCCTGGACTGGGACTGACGGGACGAGGACGGCAGCGCTATGGGACTGGAAGAAAAGGCGCCGAGCGGCATCCTGCTGACCAGCGTCGAAAAGTTGGTCAACTGGAGCCGCAAGTCGTCACTGTGGCCGGCGACCTTCGGCCTGGCCTGCTGCGCCATCGAGATGATGACCGCCGGCGCGCCGCGATATGACCTCGCGCGGTTCGGCATGGAGGTCTTCCGCGCCTCGCCTCGGCAGGCCGACCTGATGATCGTGGCCGGGCGGGTCAGCCAGAAGATGGCACCGGTGCTGCGGCAGATCTACGACCAGATGCCCGAGCCCAAGTGGGTGCTGTCGATGGGCGTCTGTGCCAGCAGTGGCGGGATGTTCAACAATTACGCCGTCGTCCAGGGCGTCGATCACATTGTGCCGGTCGACATGTATCTCCCGGGGTGCCCGCCCCGGCCGGAGATGCTGATCGACGCAATTCTCAAGCTGCACGAGAAGATCATGCATGAGCCGCTCGGTGAGAAGCGGGCCGCGCAGATCACCGGCGGCCCCCGCTACGGCGTCATGGCGTCATCGGAGAGGTTCGCCAAGAAGTGAATCCGACCGACGACAATGCTGCCCGGGTGGCGGCCGACTCCGCTCCGGCGGTGAATACCCCGCAGGACAGTTCGGTGCCGTATTCGCCGGGCGTGACGCAGCAGACGGCCGATACGACGGGGGAGCCAGCCGGCGGCGACACCGTGCACGGCATGTTCGGCGTCAGCGGCAGTGGTGACACCTCCGGATTCGGCGGCCTGGTCCGCAAGAAGGTGGCGCCGGGCTCCACCGAGCGACCGTACGGCGGCTACCACGACGAGGTCGCCGACTCCCTCGAACGCGCGATGGGCGGGAGATTCAGCTCCGCCGTCCGGCGCGTGGTGGTCGACCGCGGTGAATTGACGATCGCCCTGGACAAGAACCGTGTCGCCGAGGTGTGCCAGGTCCTGCGCGACGACCCGGCCCTGCGCTTCGAGTTGTGCTCCAGCGTGTCCGGTGTCGACTACGAGCACCAGGACGAGCGGCTGCACGTCGTCTACCACCTCACGTCCATGACCTACCGCCGCCGGATCCGGCTGGAGGTGGCGACCAGCGTCGCCGATCCGCACGTCGCCAGCGTGACCTCGGTCTATCCGACCGCGGACTGGCAGGAGCGAGAGACCTACGACATGTTCGGCATCGTCTTCGACGGCCATCCGGCGCTGACCAGGATCCTGATGCCCGACGACTGGGTCGGCTTTCCGCAGCGCAAGGACTATGCACTCGGCGGCGTGCCGGTGGAATACAAAGGCGCGGAGATCCCGCCGGCGGACGAGCGGAGGGCCTATCGATGAGCACCACCTACGACCCCTACGCGACAGCCCAGGAGACGACCGAGGGCCGGGTTTACACCGTCACCGGCGGCGACTGGGATTCCGTTCTCGGCGAGCGCGACCCGATCAGCGAGGAACGTCTGGTCGTCAACATGGGACCCCAGCATCCCTCGACCCACGGCGTGCTGCGCCTGGTGCTGGAGCTCGAGGGGGAGACGGTCACCGAAGCGCGCACCGTCATCGGCTATCTGCACACCGGCATCGAGAAGAACACCGAATACCGCAACTGGACCCAGGGCGTCACCTTTGTCACCCGGTGCGACTACCTCTCGCCGCTGTTCAACGAGACCGGCTACTGCTTGGCCGTGGAGAAGCTGCTCGGGATCGAGGCGCCTGAGCGGGCGACAACCATCCGGGTGCTGATGATGGAGCTCAACCGGATCGCCTCCCATCAGGTGTGGCTGGCCACCGGCGGCATGGAGCTCGGCGCGCTGACCATGATGACCATGGGCTTCCGGGACCGCGAGCGCATCCTCGACATCTTCGAGATGGTCGCTGGCCTGCGCATGAATCTGGCCTATGTCCGCCCCGGCGGCGTCGCCCAGGATCTGCCGCCCGGTGCCGAGGACCGCATCCGCGAGCTGGTGCCCCATCTGCGCCAGCGCGTTGACGAGTACGAAAAACTCCTGACCGGCCAGCCGATCTGGCAGCGCCGGCTCCAGGGTGTCGCATATCTCGACGTGCCCGGCTGCATCGCGCTCGGCGTGACGGGGCCGGTGCTGCGCAGCGCTGGACTGCCCTGGGACCTGCGCAAGGTCGAGCCCTATTGCGGCTACGAGAATTACGACTTCAACGTCGTTACCGCGACCACCGCCGACGGCTGGGGCCGCTATCTGGTCCGCATCGGCGAGATCCGCGAGTCGATCAAGATCGTCGAGCAGGCGCTCGACCGGCTGGCCCCTGGACCCATCATGGTGGCGGACAAGAAGATCGCCTGGCCGGCTCAGCTGGCCCTGGGCGCCGACGGTCTGGGCAACTCCCTCGAGCATGTACGCAACATCATGGGGCAGTCTATGGAGGCGCTCATCCACCATTTCAAGCTGGTGACCGAGGGCTTCCGGGTCCCCGCTGGGCAGGTGTACGTGCCGGTCGAGTCGCCGCGCGGGGAGCTCGGCTTCCACGTCGTCAGCGACGGTGGCACCCGGCCCTACCGCGTACATCTGCGCGAGCCGTCGTTTGTCAACCTGCAGGCCGTGGGCGCGCTCTGTGAGGGATCGCTGGTGGCCGACTCGATCGCGGCGGTGGCCTCGCTCGACCCGGTTATGGGCGGTGTGGACCGCTGATGGCGCTGTCCGAGCAGACCCGCCAGCAGGCGCGGGAGACCATCGCCCGCTACCCCCAGCCCCGCTCCGCGCTGCTGCCGATGCTGCACCTGGTGCAGTCCGAGGAGGGCTTCGTCTCCTCCGACGGAGTGGCGCTGTGCGCCGAGGAGCTTGGGCTGACCAAGGCCGAGGTCGGCGCGGTGGCGACCTTCTACACCATGTACAAGCGGCAGCCGACCGGCGATTGGCTGGTCAGCGTGTGCACCAACACACTCTGCGGAATCCTCGGCGGCGACGACATCTTCGCCACGCTTTCTGAGCGCCTGGGGGTGGGACACAACGAGACCACCGCGGACGGCACGATCACCCTCGAGCACGCCGAGTGCCTGGCCGCCTGCGACTATGCCCCAGTGGTGACCGTCAACTACGAGTTCTATGACCGGGAATCCCCGCAGTCGTCGTTGCGCCTGGTCGAGGAGCTGCAGGCCGGCAATCGGCCGTTGCCGACCCGCGGCGCGCGGCTGTGCACCTTCCGCGAGATCGAGCGCCAGCTCGCCGGCTTCGGCGACCCGCGGCCGGAAGCAGTCACTGACGGGCCGACCGGCGAGCCGACCGTGGTGGGGGTCCGGCTGGCCGCAGAGCGCCACCAGTCGGCGCCCGCCTACCCAGGTAAGGAATAGCTGTGCCGCTGACCCCCGTCCTTACCAAACGCTGGGCCGAGCCCGAGTCGTGGACGCTCAAGACGTACGAGCGCACCGAGGGCTATCGAGGCCTGCGCAAGGCGCTGAAGATGGAGCCCGATGCCATCATCGCTCTGGTCAAGGAGTCCGGCCTGCGCGGCCGCGGCGGCGCGGGTTTTCCCACCGGCATGAAGTGGGGTTTCATTCCGCAGGGCAGCGAGGGTCAGGGCGCCAAGCCGCACTACTTGGTCGTGAACGCCGACGAGGGTGAGCCCGGCACCTGCAAGGACCATCCGCTGATGCTGTCGGACCCGCATTCGCTCGTCGAGGGCATCGTGATCGCCTCCTATGCCGTGCGTTGCCATCACGCCTTTATCTATTTGCGCGGCGAGCTGGTGCATGCTCGCCGGCGCCTGGACGCGGCCGTGGCCGAGGCATACGCAGCCGGCTATCTGGGCGAGAACATCCTGGGCTCCGGCTTCGATCTGGAATTGACGATTCACAGCGGTGCCGGCGCCTATATCTGCGGTGAGGAAACGTCGCTTCTGGATTCCCTTGAGGGCTTCCGCGGCCAGCCGCGGCTCCGGCCGCCGTTCCCGGCCACGCATGGTCTCTATGCGGCGCCGACGGTGGTGAACAACGTGGAGACGATCGCGTCGGTGCCGTTCATCGTGCTGGGCGGCGCTGCCTGGTTCAGGTCGATGGGCACCGAAAAGTCACCTGGGCCGAAGATCTTCAGTCTGTCCGGGCACATCAATCGCCCCGGCCAGTACGAAGTGCCGCTGGGCACCACCCTGCGCGAGCTGCTAGAGCTGGCCGGCGGCATGCGCGAGGGTTCGGAGCTGAAGTTCTGGACGCCGGGCGGGTCCTCCACCCCCTACCTCACCGCAGAGCACATCGACGCCCCGATGGACTTCGAAGGGATGATCGAAGCTGGCTCGTTGCTCGGCACGACAGCTTTGATGATCTTCGACCAGAACACCTGCATCGTCGGGGCCACGCTGCGGTTCACCGAGTTCTACGCCCACGAGTCCTGCGGCAAGTGCACCCCGTGCCGGGAGGGGACGTACTGGCTGGTGCAGATCCTGGAGCGGCTCGAGCACGGCACCGGCACCGCCGAGGATCTGACCACGCTGCTCGACACCTGCGACAACATCTTCGGCCGGGCCTTCTGCGCGCTTGGCGACGGTGCGACCAGCCCGATCGTGTCGTCCATCCAGTATTTCCGCGACGAGTACGTCGCGCACTACGAGCGCGGCGGCTGCCCGTTCAAGGCGGAGCGCGCGCTGGCCGGGGCCCGATGACCACGACCGCCCAGCCGGCCGCCAACGCCCAGACCCCGGCCGCGGTCGAGCCGCCGCCGGGCTATCTCAAGGTGACCGTCGACGGCTTCGAGGTGCAGGTGCCCGAGGGGACGCTGATCATCCGGGCCGCCGAGCAGGTCGGCATCCAGATCCCGCGCTTCTGCGACCACCCGCTGCTGGAGCCGATCGGGGCCTGCCGGCAGTGCCTGGTCGAGGTCGAGGGCCAGCGCAAGCCGGTTGCCTCGTGCACGACCACCGTCGCCAAGGACATGGCGGTCAAGACCCAGCTGACCTCCGAGGTGGCCGACAAGGCCCAGCACGGCAACATGGAAATGCTGCTGATCAACCATCCGCTGGACTGCCCGATCTGCGACAAGGGCGGCGAATGCCCGCTGCAGAATCAGGCGATGTCCAACGGCCGAGCCACCAGCCGGTTCCACGACGTCAAGCGCACCTTTCCCAAGCCGCTGGCGATCTCCTCGCAGGTGCTGCTCGACCGTGAGCGGTGCGTGCTATGTGCCCGTTGCACCCGCTTCTCCCAGCAGATCGCCGGTGACCCGTTCATCGAGCTGTTCGAGCGGGGGGCGCTAGAGCAGGTCGCCATCTACACCGACCAACCCTTCGAGTCCTATTTCTCCGGCAACACGGTGCAGATCTGCCCGGTGGGCGCCCTGACTGGCGCTGCCTACCGCTTCCGGGCCCGGCCCTTCGACCTGATGTCGACCCCGTCGGCGTGCGAGCACTGCGCGTCCGGCTGCGCCCTGCGGACCGACTGGCGGCGCGGCAAGGTGATGCGGCGACTGGCCGGCGAGGACCCCGCCGTCAACGAGGAGTGGAACTGCGACAAGGGCCGGTGGGCCTTCAATTACGCCTCGGCCGGCGATCGCCTGATGACCCCCTTGGTCCGCGACGAGGTGGGCCGGCTGGTCCCCGCTTCCTGGCCGGAAGCGCTGGAACGGGCGGCGGTCGGCCTGCGCCGGGCCCGCGACAACGGCGGCGTCGGCGTGCTGCCTGGTGGTCGGCTGACCGCGGAGGACGCCTACACCTACGCGAAGTTCGCCCGGCTGGTGCTCGGCACCAACGACGTGGACATGCGGGCCCGGGTGCACTCCGACGAGGAGCTCGACTTCCTGGCCGCGCATGTCGTCCGCTCGGCGCCGGCCGCCGGCGGGGTGACCTATGCCGAGCTGGAGATGGCGCCGGCCGTGCTGCTGGTCGGCTTCGAGCCGGAGGAGGAGTCGCCGATCGTGTTCCTGCGGCTGCGCAAGGCACTCCGCACGCACGGTACGAAGATTTTCGGCATCGGCCCCTTCACCACCAACGGGCTGCACAAGATGGGCGGCACCCTGTTGCGCACTGTGCCCGGCGCCGAGGCGGCCGCGCTGCAGGCCGTACTCACCGGGGCCGGCCCCCTGGCTGACGTTGCTGCAGCGCTGCGCGGTCAGGGAGCGGTGATCTGCGTCGGTGAGCGGCTGGCCGGCGTGCCAGGGGGGCTGTCGGCGGCCGCGGCGCTTGCGGCGGAAACCGGCGCGCGGCTGGCCTGGATCCCGCGACGGGCCGGCGAACGCGGCGCGGTCGAGGGTGGCGCGCTGCCCAACCTGCTTCCCGGCGGGCGGCAGGTGTCCGATGCCGGCGCTCGCGCGGAGCTGGCTGCCGCCTGGAACGCACCGGGTCTGTCCTCGACCCCGGGGCGCGACCTGACCGCCATCCTCATCGCGGCGCGCGACGGTCACCTGGCCGGCCTGCTGGTCGGCGGGGTCGACCCGGCGGACCTGCCCGACCCAGCCCTGGCCCTGGACGCACTCGACGCGGCGGCCTTCGTGGTCAGCCTCGAGCTGCTTCCGTCGGCCGTCACCGAACGGGCCGACGTGGTGCTGCCGGTGGCGCCGCCGGTCGAGAAGGCCGGCACGTACGTCGACTGGGAGGGGCGGCTGCGCGCTTTCACTACCACCCTGCGGGGCACCGGCGCACTGCCCGACGGGCGCGTCCTCAACGCCATCGCCGCCGAGCTCGATATCGAGCTGGGCGCCGCCGACGTCGACAGCGTCCGGGCCGAGTGGGCCCGGATCGGTCCGGCCACCCAAGGTCGACCTACCCCGACCCCCGTCGCCCCTGCGCCCGCCGCGGCCCCGGAGGCCGGGGAAGCGGTGCTGGCCAGCTGGCACTGGCTGCTCGACGAGGGCACCCTGCAGCAGGGCGAGCCCTATCTTGCCGGCACCGCCAAGCGCCCCCGAGCCCACCTGTCCGCGGCGACGGCCGCCGAGATCGGGGTCGCCGCCGGCGAGCTGGTGAGCGTCTCGACCGCGCACGGCACCATCACCCTGCCGCTTGTCGTCGCCGACCTGCCCGAGCGGGTCGTCTGGCTGCCGATGAAGTCCACCGGGTCTTCGGTGCACCTGACATTGGGCGCCGGCGCCGGCTCGGTCGTACGGATCAGCGCAGGAGGGACCAGATGACCGCCGCCCCGCAGCCGACCCTCAACGGATTCGGCGCCGAGCCGATTTGGCTGCTGGTCGCCAAGGTGCTCGCTGTGTTCGTATTCCTCGTGGTGATGACCCTGTTCACCATCTGGCTCGAGCGCCGGGTGGTAGGCCGGATGCAGAACCGGATTGGCCCCAACCGGGTCGGTCCGCAGGGCCTGCTGCAGAGCCTGGCCGACGGGCTCAAGCTGGCCTTCAAGGAAGACATCATGCCGGTGATGGTGGACAAGCCGGTCTATATCCTGGCCCCGATCCTGTCGACCATCCCGGCCTTCCTGGCGTTCGCGGTCATTCCGTTCGGGCCGCGGGTCAGCGTGTTCGGGCACCACACGTCGTTGCAGTTGACCGACCTGCCGGTCGCCGTCCTCTTCATGCTGGCCGCCTCGTCATTGGGCATCTACGGCATCGTGCTGGCCGGCTGGGCGAGCGGCTCGACGTACCCGCTGCTCGGCTCCCTGCGCAGCGCCGCCCAGATGGTGTCCTACGAGGTGTCCATGGGCCTGTCCATGGTGGCGGTCTTCCTCACCGCCGGCTCCCTGTCGACCAGCCAGATCGTCGCGGCGCAAGCCACCGGTGCCCAGTTCACGCTGTTCGGCACGACCCTGCACATGCCGTCCTGGTACGCCATCATGCTGGCGCCCAGCTTCGTCATCTACTTCATCTCTGCCGTCGGGGAGACCAACCGGGCGCCTTTCGACCTGCCCGAGGCGGAGTCCGAGCTCGTCGGCGGCTTCCACACCGAATACTCGTCACTGAAATTCGCCCTGTTCTTCCTAGCCGAATACATCAACATGGTCACCGTCTCCGCACTCGCGACGACGCTGTTCCTCGGCGGCTGGCGGGCGCCGTGGCCGCTGTCGCTGTGGCACAACGCCAACCAGGGCTGGTGGCCGGTGCTGTGGTTCACGGCCAAGCTGCTGATCGCGCTGTTCGCATTCATCTGGCTGCGCGGCACCCTTCCCCGGCTGCGCTACGACCAGTTCATGCAGCTCGGCTGGAAGGTGCTGGTCCCGCTCAGCCTGTTGTGGATCCTGCTGGTCGACGCCGTCCGGGTGCTCGGCGCGCAGAATTACAGCCGGAGCCGGCTCATGGTTATCCTCGGCATTCCGCTGGCCATCGCCCTGCTGATCGTCTTCCTTTGGCCGGAACGCAAGCCACCCACCTACGACGAGCCAAGCGCAGATGAGGTGACCTTCCCCGTGCCGCCGATGGATCTCGTCGTGCCGCCCTCGCCGTCGCTGGCGGTCAGCGGCGCCCGGCCGTCGCTGTCGGGGGGCGCCGACACGGCTGATGTGATTGTCGGTGGCCCGGATGCTTGACTCCGTTAAGGGCTTCGGCCTGACCTTCTCCACCATGTTCCGCAAAGTCGCCACCGAGCAGTACCCCTACGAGGTCAAGCCGACGGCTCCCCGCTATCACGGCCGCCACGTCCTCAACCGCCATCCGGACGGCCTCGAGAAGTGTGTCGGCTGCGAGTTGTGTGCCTGGGCGTGCCCGGCCGACGCCATCTATGTCGAGGGCGGCGACAACACCGACGAGAAGCGGTTCTCCCCGGGCGAGCGCTACGGCGCCGTGTATCAGATCAACTACGCCCGCTGCATCTTCTGCGGCCTGTGCATCGAGGCTTGCCCGACCCGGTCGCTGACCATGTCCAACGAGTACGAGCTGGCCTCCGACAGCCGGCAGGACCTCATCTTCACCAAGGAGGACCTGATGGCCCCGCTGCTGCCGGGGATGGAGGCGCCGCCCCACCCCATGCGGCTGGGCCAGACGGACGACTACTACCTGGGCGCCATGACCAATCCCGGCACGGCGGCCGGCGCTGAGACGCCCGCCACATCAGCCGCCCATGAGGCGAACCTGCCCGACAGTGGACTGCAGGACCCGGCCGTGACCGGGGCCCGGCAGCTTCAGCCGACCGGCGAGCCCGGAGCCGCGGAGCGCGGCCGATGACCGGCACGCTCGCCGCCGCGGCCGGCTCGGTCGGCACCGGCGAGGCAATCGCCTTCTGGATCCTGGCGCCGATTGCGCTCGGCGGGGCCATCGGCATGGTGATGGCCCGCAACGCCGTGCACTCCGCGCTGTTTCTGGTGCTGACGATGTTCAGTCTGGGCGTCTTCTACACGCTGCAGGGCGGCCCCTTCATTGGCATGGTGCAGATCATCGTCTACACCGGTGCGATCATGATCTTGTTCCTCTTCGTGCTCATGCTGGTCGGGCGGGACTCGTCGGACTCCATCATCGAGACGCTTCGCGGCCAGCGCGTCGCCGCCGCCGTGCTGGGCGTGGGTTTCGCGGCGCTCGTCGTGGCGGCGCTGAGTCGGACCCTGTCCTCGACGCCGGCCCGCGGGCTCGGCCCGGCCGCCGGCTATTCCGACAACGTGCGCCAGATCGCGACCCTGCTGTTCTCCAAGTACGTCTTCGCGTTCGAGGTCACCAGCGCCCTGCTGATCACCGCCGCCGTGGGCGCGATGGTGCTGGCGCATGTCGAGATCCCGCGCAGCGCCCGGCGCAGCCAGCGCGATCGGTCGGTGCGCCGCTTCCGCGACGGCAGCTATCCCGGACCGCTACCGGGGCCCGGCGTGTTTGCCACGTCCAATTCGGTGGCGACGCCTGCGCTGCTGCCGGACGGGACCACCGCCGGCTCGAGCGTCGATTCCGTGGTGGAGCCGCTCCCGCTGGAGAAGGCGCGGGGCGGGCAGCAGACATGAACCCCAGCTATTACCTGTTGCTGTCGGCGGCCCTGTTCACCATCGGAGCGGTCGGCGTGCTCGTCCGCCGCAACGCCATCGTGGTGTTCATGTGCATCGAGCTGATGCTCAACGCGGTCAACCTCACGCTGGTCACGTTCTCCCGCATCAACGGCACCCTCGACGGGCAGATCATGGCGTTCTTCGTCATGGTGGTGGCCGCCGCTGAGGTGGTCGTCGGCCTGGCGATCATCATGTCGATCTTCCGCCAGCGCCGGTCGGCCTCCGTCGACGACGCCAACCTGCTCAAGTACTAGCGAGGATGCCATGTCGGCGCTGATCGCGGCACCGCGCTACGTCGATGCCGGCGGGGTGGTCAACAGTGCCTGGCTCCTGCTCGCCCTGCCACTGTTAGGCGCGGCGGTGCTGCTGCTCGCAGGCCGGCGCGGTGACCGCTGGGGTCACCTGCTGGGCTCGGCGACCGTGGGCGCCAGCTTCCTGCTCGGCCTCGTCTATTTCTTCGACCTCCACGGCCGCAGCGAGCGCTCTCTGACCGTTCACCTGTTCAACTGGGTGCCGGTCAGCTCGTTCCGGGTGGAATTCGGATTGCTGTACGACCCGCTGTCGGCTGTCTTCGTGCTGCTGATCACCGGGGTGGGCTTTCTTATCCACGTCTATTCGATCGGCTACATGGCCCACGACCCGGGCCGGCGCCGCTTCTTCGGCTACCTGAACCTGTTCGTGGCAGCGATGCTGCTGCTGGTCCTGGGCAACAACTACCTCACCCTGTACGCCGGGTGGGAGGGCGTCGGCCTCGCGTCCTATCTGTTGATTGCCTTCTACTACGACCGCCCCAGTGCGGCCACCGCGGCCAAGAAGGCATTCATCGCCAACCGGGTCGGCGACGTCGGCCTGTCCATCGCCATCTTCCTGATGTTCGCCACGCTGGGGACGACCTCGTTCGCCGGGGTCTTCGCCGGTGTCGGCCGGCTGGGCGGCGGGACGCTGACCGCCCTCGCCCTTCTGCTGCTGCTGGGTGCCTGTGGCAAGTCGGGGCAGTTCCCGCTGCAGACCTGGCTGCCCGATGCGATGGAGGGCCCGACCCCGGTCTCGGCGCTCATCCATGCCGCGACCATGGTGACCGCCGGCGTCTACCTCATCGCCCGGTCCTCGCCGATCTACAACCTCACCCAGACCGGCCGCACCGCGGTGACCGTCATCGGGGCGGTCACGCTGCTGATCGGCTGCATCATCGGCTGCGCCAAGGACGACATCAAGCGCGTCCTGGCCTATTCGACCGTGAGCCAGATCGGCTACATGTTTCTCGCCGTCGGCCTCGGTCCGGCCGGATACGCGATCGGCATCCTGCACCTGCTGTGCCATGGCTTCTTCAAGGCCGGGCTGTTCCTGGGCGCCGGTTCGGTGATGCACGGGATGCACGACCAGGTCGACATGCGGCGCTTCGGTGGCCTGCGCAAGGTCATGCCCGTCACGTTCTGGACGATGATGGCCGGCTACCTCGCGATCATCGGGATGATTCCCTTCTCCGGCTTCTTCTCCAAGGACAAGATCATCGAGGCGGCGTACGACAAGGGCGGTACGTCGGGCTGGATCCTCGGCACCTGCGCCCTGGTCGGGGCCGGCGTGACGGCCTTTTACATGACCCGCCTCATGGTGATGACGTTCTTCGGGCCGAGCCGCTGGACTGACGACAACAGCCATCCGCACGAGTCCCCACCCGTGATGACTATCCCGATGATCGTGCTGTCGATCGGTTCGGTGGCCGCGGGTTATCTCCTTGTCTTCGGCGGCTCGCTGCAGCACTGGCTGGAGCCGTCGGTCGGCCGCAGCGCGGAGGTCGGCGCGCACACCATCTCCACCTGGGTGCTCAGCGCGATCACCCTGCTGGTGGTGGGGGGTGGCGTCCTTGGCGGCTACTTCGCGGTCGGCCGCCGGGCGGTCCCGCTGGTCGCACCAACCCGCGTCTCGCCGGTCACCGTGGCCGCCCGGCGCAATCTCTACGCCGACGCTTTCAACGAGACCGTGCTGATGCGGCCGGGGCAGTGGCTGACCCGGCTCTCGGTGTGGTTCGACGGGCGCGGGATCGACGGCGCGGTCAACGGCTTCGCCGCACTGGTCGGCGGTAGCTCCGGCCGGCTGCGGCACGCCCAGACCGGCTTCGTCCGTTCGTACGCCCTCACCATGCTCGGTGGGTCGGTCGCCATGATCGCGGCTCTGCTGGCGGTGAAGCTCGGATGACGCTGCCCTACCTTCCCGTCCTGACGCTGTTGCCGCTCGTCGGGGCGGGGCTCGTTCTGGCCGTCCCATCGAGCCGGCCCCCGCAGCTGGCCAAGGTGGTCGCCTTGGGTGTCACGCTGGTCGAGCTGGCCCTGACCATCGTGATGTGCGCCAAGTTCGCCGCCGGCGGGGCACGCTTTCAGTTCTTGAACAGCTACACCTGGATTCCGCAGTTCGGTGTGCGCTTCGGCTTCGGCACCGACGGCATCGCGCTGGTGCTGATCGCCATGGTGGCCGTGCTGATGCCGGTGGTCGTGCTCGCCTCCTGGCACGACGCCGAGCCCGGCCGCCGGCCGGTCAAGACGCTCTTCGCCCTTCTGCTGTCGCTGGAAGCGGCGACCATCGGCGTCTTCGCCGCCACCGACCTGTTCCTGTTCTACGTCTTCTTCGAGGCGATGCTGGTCCCGATGTACTTCCTGATCGGGGGCTACGGCGGGCAGCGCCGGCAGTACGCAGCGGTGAAGTTCTTCCTCTACTCCCTCGCCGGCGGCCTGCTCATGCTGGCCGCGCTGATCGCGCTGTACGTCGTTGGCAAGCACCAGGGAATCAACAGCTTTGCCTTCAGCGACCTGGTGAAACTGCACATCGCCAGCTCCACCCAGCGCTGGCTCTTCCTGGGCTTTTTCATCGCTTTTGCCATCAAGGCACCGCTGGTGCCTTTCCACACCTGGCTCCCCGATGCCGGGGCCGAAGCGCCCGTCGGCACCGCGGTGCTGCTGGTCGGTGTCCTGGACAAGGTCGGCACGTACGGCTTTCTGCGCTGGTGCCTGCCACTGTTCCCGGACGCGTCGAAGTTCTTCGCCCCGATGGTGTTGGTGCTGGCCCTGATCGGCATCATCTACGGCGCGATGCTGGCGATGGGGCAGAAGGACCTCAAACGGC